>Ga0209697_10001437_pt1 | contig 36776 bp, 28 predicted proteins | sample AliMusrvi5mmetaG_FD_184115 | JGI IMG/M metagenome (GOLD analysis project Ga0209697, IMG submission 184115) | Freshwater lake bacterial and archeal communities from Alinen Mustajarvi, Finland, to study Microbial Dark Matter (Phase II) - Alinen... | ecosystem: Environmental > Aquatic > Freshwater... | reverse complement strand
CTCCAGGGGGAGAGTGTAGCGCAGGCTATCATCTCTGGTTTGTAATAACTACTACAAAGCCCTCTTTTGCGTGCGGACAAGATGTGTATAAAGGACAGGGTTTCACCCTGGGCTGATCTAGTGCTGCCCTTCGGGCATAGGCGGTTAGTCGTGACAGCGGTTAGTCATGACAAATAACCCACCAGTACCAAAAAAACCGGCCTGCAGCGGATGTTCGCTGCAGGCCGGTCACCGGGTGAGGCGATTGGCTAGATGGAATCGCGTCCGAAGTTGTATTGGGTGCCGAGGAAAAGTCGATAATCACGCGTGGCCCCAAAACCGGTAGCGTTCGACCAGCCGACTTGCCCGCTCCATTGCGGATTCATTCGGTGGCGGAGCACCACGGACGTGAGCGGCTTGACGAAGAGATTGCCACCGCTAACCTGGTATTCGGCGCCGAGTTGCGTATGGTCTCCCAGCGGTAACTGCGCGCCGATAAACGGTCGGATGGTGTTGTCATCACTCGTTTTGACAAAGTGCGCTCCGAAGGTGCCCAGGAACGCGCGGTGCGAGTCGGGACCAAAGGCGAATGCCTGCGTACCGACTAAGTACATGTCAAGTATGCTCGTATCGTTGTTAGTCTGGCTATTATTGTTGTTGGTCAGCGTGAATGAACCACCGAGGGCCAGATTGAACGCGGATTGCGGGTCGGTCAGGCGATATTTACCGCTAAGGCTGAACCCATTCGCTTCACCCAGCGAGACCGATGCGCCCACTTCGGACTGCTCGTTGAGCCCGTAGATGGCGCGCACTTTGACGGTGGTGTCGTCAGATAACAACAAGTCCGCGGCAGCGACGTAGCTGCCAGTGAACGTGGTTAACGCGTTCGGCAGCGCGACGATACCCGTCTCGCCGTTGAGAGTAGGATACGCCATCGCAACGCTCCCGAAGGTGATTGCCGCTGCGAGGATCCCGAGTGTGTACAAGCTTTTCATCAGAGTTTCCTTTTTTCGACATTGCGGTTTCCATATTTTCCCGCAATATCCGTGGGCTGGAGTGTCGATATCCCTTAGCAAAAGGGAGCCGTCCGAAATATGTCACAGACCAGCCGGAGTAATTGCCCGGATTCGCGTTGAAATGATCGATCACGATCAGCGAGTCCGGCTCTTGTTCAGGCTATGACTGTATTGAATACTATCATAGCATGCCTTCCAGACCATGCAATCGCCTGTTTGATGGAAATTGTGCTCTATCGAATGGGTGAGGAAGGATGCTTCTTCCCAGCGGATGGATCACCCGCGTGGTTATCGTTCAACTGGTAGCCCGGCGACTGACCGCCGGAGTTCTTCAACAAGCTGCTTGAATACCACATGCACGGTGACCAAATAATAACGCAGCCGGTGCCGGCTGCGTTATCGTCGTAGGTAGAGCCTGTCCCAACGTCCACAATTTCGTCTCATACGGTTTGGAATGCATTTTTTATTTGGAAGGGTGTGAGCGCAGCGAGCCGGGGTTGAGTGGTAAGAAACCAATACCCTACCCCGGCATAAATGCCGGGGCTATTGAGATACGCCCCATAAATGGGGCTTCGTACGGATGTAAACGTAAGCCCCATTTATGGGGCGTATCTCAATAGCCTGGCGGTTGACCGCCAGGAGGCGGTAAGGCTGATGCAAGGTTTCTTACCGCTCAACCCCGGCTCTGCCGGGTCGGGGACTTCCAAACAAAATAGCATAAATCCTGGACTTGGTGACAGGCTCTATGTAATGCCGGCTCTGGGAAGCGATATTTATTCCAGGCGCAAAATGCCGCGTTTGAGGGCAATAGTGACCGCCTGGGTGCGGTCGGTGGCGTCCAACTTACGCATGATGGCGACCAGGTGGGTTTTAATGGTGCCTTCGGCGATGCACAGGCTGTTCCCGATCTCTTTATTGCTGTCACCGCGTGCGAGGAATTGAAGAACTTCGAGTTCGCGCGGCGTCAACGGCGTGGTATGCATTCGATCGATGAGTTTGGTCGTCAGCGCCGGGGACACCACGGTTTTTCCGCGATAGACCGCGTGCAAGGCCGCCACCAATTCGTCGCGCGGCATGTCTTTCAACAAATAGGCTTTCGCACCCGCCTGCATACCGCGATAGATGTCTTCGCTGCTATCATACGTGGTCAACAGAATGAGGCGGGCGTGCGGAATCTCCTGCCGGATGGCGATGATGGCATCGACTCCGTCAATCTCCGGCATATTTAAATCCAACAACCCGATATCGGGACGGTGCTGCAGGAAGAGCTCGACCGCTTCCCGTCCGTTGCACGCTTCGGCGACTACATTCAGGTCAGGGTAGCAGCCGATCAGCCCGGTCAGTCCTTCACGTACCACCGGATGATCGTCCGCGATGAGAATACTAATGGGGGTCGTCATGAGGGGTATCTCCTTGTGTCACCGGGTGCCATGGGGCCTGCACTGCCATGCGGGTTCCCTGCCCTGGGTGACTGGTTAGCGTGAGCTGCCCACCCAGGCGGGCAACGCGTTCCTCCATAATGCGCAGGCCGAAGCTTGAGCGGGAGGAAGGATGGGTCAGGTCAAATCCCTGTCCGTCATCAGTGACACATAAAGTGACCTGGTGCGCCGTAAAACTCAACGTGACCTGGATATGCCGTGCCTGTGCGTGCTTCACGGCATTTTGCAATCCTTCCTGGCACAGACGCTGCAATTCGTGGGTCATGGCGGAGGGCAGTGGGTATAATATCCCGTGATGGATAAAGTCGATGACCACGGATTCTTCGTGAGGCAGGCGCGCGATCAGTTCCGCGATGGCCGTGGCCAGATTGCCTTCCTCGGTTCCGTGCGGACGTAATGCCCAGACAGAATGGCGCGCCTCGGTCAGGCTGTGCCGCGCCAGTTCACACGCCTTGCGTATGCGCACTCGCGCGGACGCCGCATCGCTGTCCAGACAATGGTCCGCGGTTTCCAATTGGATGACAATACCGATCAGGCCTTGCGCGATCGTATCATGGATTTCACGCGCGATCCGCGTACGTTCGTCCATCACCGCCGTGAGTTGCTGTGTTTCGGCGCGAATGCGTTCGGACATCTCCCGCTTCAGCGCCTCATTGGCCTGTGCCAATTCAGCGGTGCGTTCGCGCACCCGGTCTTCCATCTCGGCGTAGAGTTGCTTGAGCGCGTTTTCCATCTGCTTTCGCTCAATGGCATAGCGCAGCGCGCGGACAATTTGCCGCCCATCCGCATGCCCTTTTACCAGGTAATCCTGGACATCATGGCGTATCGCGTCCAGGCCGATGTCTTCATCATCGACACAGGTCAAAATGACGATAGGGATATGCGGCGCCGTGCTGCGTGTGCGGTGGAAGGTCTCCGGCCCAGAGCTGTCAGGCAGTGACAGGTCCAACAGAATCGCGTCATACACCTCCTGGCGCAGACGCGTCAACGCGGCATCCAGGTACTCCACGCAGGTAATTTCCAGCGAGGTGATCCCGGTACGCCGCAGGGATGCCTGTAACAACTCGGCATCGGAGGGATTGTCTTCCACCAGCAATATCTTCATTGTGGCACTGTGCATGTGCAAATCCCCTGCATCCTGGGTTGTTCCTGCGAGGGCAAGTTGACGATCGTGAGCCAGAACGTCTCGATGACTTGCACGATCGCTAAGAATTGTTTGTAATCAACCGGTTTCGTGATAAAGCAGTTGGTGTGGAGCGCATACGCGCACTGAATATCCTGCTCGGCCGCGGACGTGGTCAACACCACCACGGGAATCGCTTGCAGGTTTACATCCGTTTTAATTTCCGTTAACACTTCGCGTCCGTTTTTGCGCGGCAGATTCCAATCCAAGAGGATCAAATCGGGGCGCGGCGCATGGCTATATTCTCCCTGTCGGCGCAGGAAGGCCATCGCCTGCACGCCGTCTTCGACCATGCTGAGGTGATTACAGATTTTTCCATTCGCCAGCGCCACCACGGTCAATTCAGTATCGCTGGGACTATCTTCTACCAGTAATATTTCAATGGGACGAACCTGGTTAAGGTTTATCATATCGTTGCTCTTCCTTTGTCCGGGATGGTAAAGAAAAATGTGGAGCCATCTCCCGGTGATGAGTCGATCCACATCGTGCCGCCATGCCGCTCGACGATCTTTTTGCAGATCGCCAGCCCAATGCCGGTGCCGGGATATTGGGTGCGGGTATGCAGTCGTTGAAAGATCAGAAAGATGCGTTGATAGTATTGCGGTTCGATGCCGATGCCGTTATCATGGACCGCAAAGCACCACTGATCTTGCTGGCGTTGCACGCCGATATGCACCGCAGGCGTGTCGTCCCCGCGGAACTTGATCGCATTGTTGATCAGGTTCTGGAAGAGTTCGACCAGTTGGCCGGCATCCGCGGAGAGCCTGGGCAACGGATCGTGGGTGATCCGCACGCCGCTTTCTTGAATGCTGACACACAAACTTCGTTTGACTTGCTCGAGCACGGCGCCGATATCGATCGTCACGAATGCCTTCCCCTGTGAGCCGACATGCGATAACGCCAACAGGTCGGTAATGAGTAATTGCATGCGCTTGGCGCCATCGATGGCCCCGTTCAGAAGGTGCAAGGCTTCGGCATCCAGTTGGTCGTGCAAATGCTCTTCGAGCAGTGAGATATAGCCGGAAACCGCGCGCAGTGGTTCCAGCAGGTCGTGTGACGCGACATAGACGAACTGCTCCAGTTCCTCGTTGGAACGCACCAGTTCCGTGGTCGCATTCCGCAGCGCCTCTTCGATTTGTCTCCGCTCGGAGATATCGTGCAGCGTGACGAAGCTGACCGGCGTGTCTTCAGTGTCCTGTGCAACAGTGGCCTGCAACTGCGCCCAGAATTGTGTGCCATCCAGACGCCGGATGCGCAGTTCGCACGTCTGCGGCTCACCGGTTTCCAGCAGCAGTTTGCGGTGCCGATAATAGCCGGCCAAGTCTTCCGTAACGATGTAGCGGGTCATCGGTTGTTTGGTCAGCGCATTCCGCGCCACGCCCAGCAGGGTGGCGGCAGTACAGTTCGCCTCCAGGATCACCTCTTTGGCACTGAGGGTACAATAGCCCACCGGGGCGATATCGTATAGTTCGAAATAGCGTGCCCGCACGGCATCCAGTTCCGTCTGCGCCCGGCGTAATTCTTCATTTTGCATCTCCCACTCGATCTGATGCACGCGCAGTTTGTGGAGCATCCGCCGGGCTTCTTCGGGTGACAACGTCTCGAGGTCTTCCGCCGACTGCAAGGCTTTTCCCCGGACGATCTTTTCTGCCCGCCGACGCAGGTGGGCTGTCTCATCAGTATTGGTATTTTTTTCTGTCATCGACTCATTCCTTGCATTCCGTTCTCCGGAAGTCCACCACAATTACCGGTCATGCTCCGGAAATCGCCACCGGCTTTACTTCACCGCACTCCCGTTCCGTGGTCGCGATCGCATACACCTGTCCGGTGTCGTTTACGAGCGCCGTGGCCGTCATCCACACCTGCACGATTCGGCCATCTTTGGCGATTCGCCGCGTGCGGTATGTCTCCAGGACATCCGCGCGGCCCAGTCGTTTCACGACCGCCAATGCCTCCTCGCGCTGATCCTCCTCGATCAAATCGCGGATATTCATCTGTAAGGCTTCGGCTTCGCTCCAGCCGTACATTCGCTCGGCACCCGGGTTCCAGGCCAGGATACGGCCCGTTAAATCCTGCACGGTGATGGCGTCACGGGTGTCGTGCACCACTACGGCCAGCCGGCGCAGCGTCTCGGTTTCCCGCAACGTTTCCTGTGCCTGCTTCATTTCGGTAATATCCACAAAGGTGATCACCGCCCCTTCAATGACATTGTCCAGCGTCAGGTAGGGCCGGATACGCAAGCTATACCACTTACCCTTTGTGGTCTGTACCTCGATCTCTTTAGGCGTTAGCGTGTCCAGCACGGCCAGGATATCCACCCGCAGGCTGTCGTACCCGGGCAGATTCGAGACGATGTGGTCTACTGGACGGCCCACGTCGCTCAGGATGAGATTGATGATTTGCGTTGCGGCGGGGGTGAAGCGCAAGATGCGCAATTGGTGATCTACAAACACGGTACCGATGCCGGTGCCGGCCAGCAAGTTGTTCATGTCATTGTTGGCCCGCGACAAATCCGCGACCTTGGTGAGCAATTCGGTATTGACGGTCGCGAGTTCCTCGTTGAGCGATTGCATTTCTTCCTTGGAGGTTTCGAGTTCCTCATTGGTGGATTGCACTTCCTCGTTCAACGACTGCATCTCCTCATTCGAGGATTTGAGTTCTTCGTTGGCGGTCTCCAGTTCTTCGATCGTGGTCTGCAGGTATTCTTCCCGGGTCCGCAGCTCCTGCTTGAGCGTGGTGATACGCTGATCGACGTTGCTCGCGAGGTCGTCCGGTGTCGCGGCCAGCGGCAGGGGGGAAGTCGCCTGCGCCGGTGCGTGCTCGCACGGCAGTGCTTCCTCCAGGATGACCAGATACAGCGGTGTCGCAGGCATGCCGGTGGAGCCTGATTTCACCGGGCAGATGGTCAGGTTGACCGCGGTAAAGTCGCCGTTGGTTTTTACCTGCAGCTCCGGGCGGCGCACGATCCCCTTGATTCCCGTGGCATGGTGCAGCGCCGTGGTCAACTCGCGCCGTAATCCCTCGCGGGCCATCTTCAAAATATTGTTGACGCCCACCTCACCGGGAGTCGGTTCCAGGTACCTACCGGTTCGGCCATGGAGATACAGGATGTCGCCTTTGCTGGTGACGAGCACGGCGGCTGAGCCGACTTGTTGCAAGAGCGTCTGTTCGGTGATCTCACGCAGGGTCAGTTTCTCGAGATCCACTTTCTTGCCGGTCGACCGTGGGATATCCTCCTCCCAGGCGGTCATAGGCAGAAGAAATTGGTCAAGTGTAACATGTTGCGTACCGTGAATCTCCTCTTTACGTTGGTACAGCTTCATTTTGCGGTCCAGCGTGACAAACAGATCGGTGTAAACGCCCACGGTCTCCGAGGTGCCCAGGAAGAGCATCCCCCCCCGGTTCAGCGCGTAATGGAACAGTGGGATCAGCTTCTTCTGCAAGTCGCCACTCATATAGATCAGCAGGTTGCGACAACTGATCAGGTCGAGTTTGGAGAACGGCGGATCTTTGATCACGTCCTGCTCGGAAAAGATCAGCATGTCGCGGATGCTTTTGTGAATGCGATAGGCGCTGCCGTCGGGCTCAGCCGTAAAAAAGCGCGCCAATCGCTCCGGCGAGATATCGACGGCGATACTGGCGGGATACAAACCGGCGCGGGCGGTGGCAATCGCCTGGCTGTCAATGTCGGTGGCGAAGACTTGCACTTTAAAACGCTGCTGTAGTATCTCCAGCCGTTCCTGCAGCAGGATGGCGAGCGAATAGGCTTCCTCGCCGGTGGAACAGCCCAGCGACCAGACGCGGACCTGGGCACCCGTCGGTTTCCCGATAAAGAGTTTCGGGATCACCTTTTCCTCGAGCGCCTTGAATGCCCCCGGATCGCGGAAGAAACTGGTCACGCCGATCAACAGATCACGAAACAACGCCTCGATTTCAGCCGGGGTTTGTTGCAAATATTTGACGTATCCGTCGATCATTTCGATCTGATGGATGGCCATGCGTCGCTCGATGCGACGATGGATCGTACTCGGTTTATACTGGGAAAAGTCGTGGCCGGTTTGAGCGCGCAGCAGGATGAAGATCTTCTTCATGGCGTTGTCGGCTTTAGGCGAGGGTGCCGCAGCAACCCGGGGGGGCCGGCCGAATGCATGCGCCACATAGGCGATGAGCTGGGCAGGCATCTCCGCCGGCGGCAGCACATAATCTACCAGACCGGTGGCGATGGCGCTCCGCGGCATACCATCGAATTCGGTCGACTCGGGGTTCTGGGCCATGACCATGCCGCCTTCCCCTTTGATCGCCCGTACCCCCAGAGTGCCGTCGCTGCCGGTGCCCGACAGCACGATGCAGATGGCCATTTCGTGTTGGTCCTGGGCCAGCGAGCGGAAAAAGAAGTCAATAGGCAGGCGTTGCCCGCGCGGAGCGGTGGGTTCCATCAACTGGAGGGTACCATTCAGAAAGGCCATGTCGCGGTTGGGCGGGATAATGTAGGTGCAATTGGGTTGTACCACCATGCCGTCCTCAACCTCGAAGACTTGCATACGGGTGTAGCGTTGGATGATATCGGTCAGGATACTCTTGTGGTCCGGGGCCAGATGTTGCACCAGCACAAAGGCCATACCCGGATCGGCGTCCGCGGGCATACCGGAAAAAAAGGCTTCAAATGCTGCCAGTCCCCCGGCCGAGGCTCCGATGCCCACAAGGGGAAAATGCTTCGGCGGATGAGCTTTTGCCGACGGGTCTGCTAGCGCCGGTACGCCTTCCACTAACTGCGGCGACGCGACCGGCGCGGAGGACTGAGCCTGAACCTGTGGTGATATATTCTTTTTTTTCCTGACCATCATATTCCTCGCCGCTCTGCGCGATTCCCGTCGCTGCTTCTCTCGCGTGTTGACAGTGCCTTGCGTGTCAATCGTCACTTATTCCTGCCAATATTGGCCGAAATCGAACGATGTTCCCCTGACATTTTCCTAATGATCGATACATTATACTCTTTAGTGCAATTTTTGCCATGCCTTTAAATAATAGGGTAGATAACGGTGTCACAACAGGATGGGTGATCCTGCGGGACCGATATCGCGGAAAATGCATAACCATCTTCTCCTGCACGTATAGCTGCTGACTCATCTCAATCGCCTTCCCGTCGTGGTGCGTCGATCTCACGATCCGTCACCACGTCGTCGACCAGGTTGTCGGACGCTGTCGGCATGGGATAGGGGTTCACGGTTTCTTCCCATGACTTCGGGCACGGCAGCCATTCCGCAATCGCGAATGCCTGAGCGGCTGTCTGAAAAGTCTCGATGCCGGCCTGCTGGACGCTTTTTGCCTCCCGCGGCGTTACCTTTCCTCCGTAATATGTCCGCATATGACTCCGGAAAGGTTCCTGGCGGGAGACAAAAATCGCCTCAGCATCCCAGCATCGATACTTTTCAGACAGCCGCTGATTTTTCTCCACGCTCGACCTTCTTCTTGATCCATATATCCATTGCCGGTCGATTTCCAGTCTCGATCGGTTCTTACCTTACAATAGGTTCCTCCGTGAACCGCAGGTGTCATCGTCCCAAAAGAATAACATGTTACTCCCATCTGATTTATCCGCTGATCAACAGGTTATTTTCTCTATCGAATGGGAGAGTTCGGCAGTGATGGCTCTCCTCCATCGTCTGATAGACATCTCACTCGGCTTATTCGTCGAGTCAAACATCCATCGCCTGGGAGATGTAGACAACGCCCACCGAGTGATAGGCTCAAGGCAGGCGTTATGCGTAGCGCAAGCAGCCTGTTGAAGAACCCCGGCGGCCACCTCGCTGGATCTTCTTCCGTCTGGCTGCGTCGCAATTGTTCACCGTTTAACGACAGATTCGTCTCACAATTGCGACACAGCCAGACGAAAGAATCTCGCAGCGATCTGACCACCGGGGTTCTTCAACAGGCTGCTAGAGAGTCACATGGTGCGCATCCCTGCTGACAGGGAACGCGTACCAATCCGTGGTGAAGGAAATATGTTGAAACCTCGATTATTGGTTATCGTTTTCGCGATGCTATACGTCGCTGCCGAGGTCTGCGCGTCCGGGCGAGAATCGCTGGGATTGCAGCAGGCGGTGGCGATTGCGCTGAAGCAGAATCCGAGCGTGCTGGCTGCCAGGCGCGATGTCGATGCCGCACAAGCGAAATATCGCGGGGCGAGTGCATTTGCACATCCGTCTATCTCCTTTTCTCCCAATTCGTCCGGTATCGCTACCGCGCAGCAGTTTCTGGTGCTCACGCAACCACTGGAGATAAACGGGCAGCGCACCATACGCACGAGAATTGCCGGCAGCGAGGCGCAGGCTGCCCGGGCGGACGCGAGCATCATCGAACGTGGGGTCATCAATAGCGTAGCGCGAGCCTATTGGGATATTGCCGCGGCGCAGTCGATTATGGAGGTGAATCATGCGAGTGTCGATTACGCGCAGGCCTTTTTCGCTACCGCCAAACGCCGGGAAAAAGCCGGCGCCGTATCTGCGGCGCACGCCATCACTTTCGAAGTGGAACTGGAGCATTCGACACTCGAACTGGCATCGGCGGCGTCAGAGTTAGAGAAGTGCAAGTCAGCGCTCAATGCCTTGCTGGGCAGGCCGGTAGAGCAGGATTTCGTATTGACAGATGCGCTCAAGTTTACTTCGTTAGCGGTCGATCCGACCAAGCTGGGCCTTCTTGCGCAAGAGAACCGTCCGGAATTATCGGAAGCACAAGCCATACTCGCTGCGCGTCGTGAAGGCATCCGCGCGGTCTCGATTACCCGCCGTCCTGATTTTTCGCTTCAGATGAGTAAAACCAGTTTTCACGCTCCGATCAGTGTCGGCGTCGGTCTGACATTTAGCTGGGTGGACTGGGGCTCACTGGGTCAACAAGGGAGCCAGGCCCGAGCGCGTGCTGCCGCGCAAGCAGAACGACTTTCCGCTATGCAGATTACCGTGGGGCTGGATCTCCGGGCGGCATTGCTCGATGCGCATCGGTATGAAACCCGGGTGTGCGCATTTCAGGACCGTATTCTGGTGCGCGCAAAGCAACTACTCGAGTTGGCGCGCACCGGCTACGACGCCGGGACAACGAGCTATCCGGAAGTGCTCGAAGCGCTACGAACGTACCGATGCGTCAACACCGAATACCTCACGGCGCTGGCGAATTACCAGAAATCACTGGGACAGATTGCCTGGGCCACCGGGGTTTGGCCCTCGCGGTAAAAGTGGTATCCGCGATTATTTTTCCGTCTGGTGCGGGAAGAATGCGCTTCGGGCCGTGAGGCAAGCGCTGATTTGTAGAGCAAGATACCCATCGAATGGGTGATGTGGAGAACGATGTTAAGATGATAGGTTCAATGCATCGTCTTCGTGGCGCACAAAAGTTGCAGGTGAGAATCCACGATGACAGGGTGAGGAACTCACCCATCTTTAAAGGAGGAAGTCTGTTGAAACTTGGATTATTGCTGATCGTCTTGGTAGTGCTGCAAGTCGCCGCCTATGCCGACGCTCCCATGGTCACCATTAACGGGCACACTATGGTGTCGCTGCGCACCTTCCATCATCAGTTCGGTATGGTTACCGACTACGATGCCGCGACGAATACCTACAGCGTGTCGCGAAATAACCGGACCGTATATCTGATCCCCTACAGCACGACCGCGTGGATCGACGATAACCAGGTCGATCTCAAAGTTCCTCCCATCCTGGTCGATAACCACCTGTATGTACCAGTGCGCTTTATGTGCCATACCTTCGATTTGGACTGCACATGGGACACGGCATTTTCGCAAGTGGTTATTATGGATGGCTTTACCCACGAACAAGTGATTTGGCTGCGGGATGATGGGTGGGCCGGACGTCCGCACATCTGGCGACACCCCATAACATATCGCTTTGTCCCGAAGTTCCCATCGCCTCCGCGACGGTTTTTTCAAGGACGACCTTCGACAAATGGGCATAAACCGGTCATCGGCAACCATTCGCCGACAGTCGGCAATCACCCGCCGGCGATCAGCAACCATCCGCCGACAGTTGGCAATCATCCGCCAACTATCGGCAACCACCCGCCGACCATTGGCAATCACCCGCCGACGATCGGTAACCATGCGCCGGAAGTTGGTAATCACCCGCCGACAGTCGGCAACCATCCGCCGGTAACAGGTAGCCACGCCCCGCCGACATCCCCGCGGAAATCCTCGCGTGATGATACGAGTAATACGAGGGACGACACCAAAGACAAACACGGCAATATGGACGATGTTAGCCATGGGCGTTGAGCTGTAAAACTCGTTGGGCTGCGCGGTGGTATCGCACCCGGCTAATTGTTAGGGCAAATAATCCATCGTATGGGTGAGGTGGACAGGGGTCTATATGCGATACAGTTAAGGCGTCACCATTCATATGCCGTTGTCAGCTCAGTCTTGTGTCAAAAGCGGGGGATGACCAATGGCAAGTGAATTTTAGCTAAACCCGTATCCAGGTAGACGGATACGAGTCAAAAGGAGATTGTCAATGAAAACGAGCGCGTTGTTAGCAGGATTGGCGGTGTTAGCGTTAGTGATGGCCTCGCCATCACACAGCTACCCCTCCTCACTCGGACCGACAGGGATACTGAACGTACCAACGGCAGCGGCCACATCACCTGGAAGTTTCGAGATGATGTTGGCCTATGATCGGCCCGTGGTGGCTGGCGAGACGATACCCGTCTTTCCCGTGGCGACCCTCAATTATGGGTTCAACTATGGGGAGATCGGTGTGAGCTATTTTGATGTCAATGGCTACACCGCGGTTAAAAGCGTTCATGCTAAGGTCCTGTTAGCCAAGGAGTGTGAGAAATCACCGAGTTTGGCGGTTGGGGTGATCCACATGAAAGGCGATACCGCGGAAACTGACCTGTACCTGGTTGCCAGTGATAGCATGGGCCTGATGGACTTTTTTCAACGCCACCTGGGTGTCGATATTAAAGTATCCGGTGGCATGCTCTATCAGAAGCCGAACCAGAGTGTGCACCACCGAGCATTGAAAGACAACCTTACCGGCATGGCGGGTATCGAGTTAGGCACACCCGGGCAAACGACGTTAGGACTTGACTACATTGTCGAGGATATTGCCGCCGGGAATACGTTTGGCGCGATACTACGCCAACCCTTGTCCCCAGATCTCGCCGGGCAGATTGGCGTGGGCAGCGGCACCAGATACTTCTTTGGCATCACGATGAAATTTGGAGGTAAATAATATGGAGAAAAACACCATATATTGTGGATTGGTCGCGTTCTTGCTGGTCGTGTCCGCGGCCGCATGGGGGTCAATTATCCCCGTACAATTGAGCGTTCCGCCTACCGTCACAATTAACCAGGCCGCCAAACAGGCTGACCCGACCAATGACCAGCCGATCCACTTCACCGTGGTATTCAGCAAAAATGTCACCGGCTTCACTGGTCACAAGGTTACGCTGACCGGGACCGCGCCTGGCACGCTACGCGCCAGGGTTACCGGAAGCGCTAGCACCTACGACGTGGCGGTTACCGGTATGACTGACAGTGGTACGGTGAATGCGAGCCTGGCGACCGGCGCCGCGCATGACGCCGTGGGCAATGACAGTAAACCATCGACCTCCACTGATAATACCGTGACGTATGACGTCACCCCGCCGGCCATCAGTATCGGCGCGCCCTCGGCCTTACTGACCCAGCATGGTCCGATCAGCTATAGCGTAACCTACAGTGGCGCCCAATTCGTCACGCTCGCAGTAGCGGATGTCATCCTGAATACAACCGGCACCGCTACCGGCACGATCGACGTGGCTGGGAGTGGCGCATCTACTCGCACAGTTACGATTTCCGGTATTTCCGGCGACGGCACGCTGGGCATCACGCTCGCTGCGGGCACAGCAGTCGATAATGTGGGAAACCAGGCATTATCCGCTGACCCCAGCGCCAATTTTTCCGTGGATAATACCCCGCCGATTATCAGCATCGGTGCACCTTCGGCACCGCTGACGCAAGGCGGTCCAATCAGCTATACCGTGACCTACAGTGGCGCAGATGCTATCACGCTGACCACCGGTGATATCACCTTGAACACGACCGGCACCGCCAACGGCACGATCGGCGTGTCCGGTACGGGCACGATCACCCGCACGGTCACGATTTCCGGCATAACCGGCAACGGTACGCTGGGCATCGCGCTCGCGGCAAACACGGCAAGTGATGCCGCCGGCAACGCCGCCCTCCCCGCCGGACCCAGCGCATCCTTCACGGTGGACAACAGCGCGCCGACCCTCAGTATCAGCGCGCCTTCGGTCGCGCTGACTAAAGGCGGTCCGGTCACCTATACGATTACCTACAGCGGCGCGAACACCATCACGCTGGCGACAGGGAATGTCACCCTCTTCGGAACCGGTACGGCTAACGGCACGGTCGGCGTATCCGGCACGGGCACGAGCACTCGCACGGTCACCATTTCCGGCATCACCGGCGACGGTACGCTGGGCATTTCGCTCGCGGTCGGCACGGCAACCGATGCCGCGGGGAATATCGCCCCTCTTGCCGGCTCCAGCGCCACCTTCATTGTAGATAACACCGCGCCAGGCCTCAGTATCAGCGCGCCTTCATCTACGCTGACACGGAATGGTCCGGTTACCTATACGATTACCTATAGCGGTGCGAATAGCATTGCGCTCACCGCGGGGAAGGTCATCCTGAACGGAACCGGCACGGCCAATGGCACGGTCGGCGTATCCGGCACGGGCACGACTACCCGCACCGTCACGATTTCCGGCATTACCGGCAACGGTACGCTGGGCATCGTGCTCGCGGCAAACACGGCAAGTGATGCCGCCGGCAACACCGCCCTCCCCGCCGGACCCAGCGCATCCTTCACGGTCGACAACACCGCGCCGACCGTCAGTATCAGTGTGCCTTCGGTCGCGCTGACGCGCAATGGCCCGGTCACCTATACGATTACCTACAGTGGGGCAGACACCATCACGCTCGCAGCGGCTGATGTCACGCTGAACAAGACAGGCACCGCCAACGGTACCGTCGGGGTAGCCGGTATTGGCACGACCATTCGCACGGTCACCATTACCAATATCACCGGTAATGGTACGCTGGGCATCTCACTCGCAGCGAACACCGCCATCGATGGCGCGGGTAACACGGCTCCTGCCGCTGGACCCGGCACCACGTTCACCGTGAACAATACCGCGCTGACCATCAGTATCGGCGCACCCTCGGCAGCGTTGACACGCAATGGCCCGGTCTCTTACACCGTCGTCTATGGCGGCGCAAACACCATCACGCTCACGGCGGCTGATGTCACGCTAAACCGGACTGGCACCGCCAACGGCACTGTCGGCGTGTCCGGGAGTGGCACGGTCACCCGCACGATCACGATTACCGGCATCACCGGCGACGGCACGCTGGGCATTTCCATTGCCGCGGGCACCGCCACCGACACTGTGGCTAACACCACGCCGGCCGCCGGTCCGAGCGCTCCTTTCATCGTGGATAACACCGCGCCGACCCTCAATATCGGCGCACCTTCGGCAGCGCTAACGCGCAACGGCCCGATCACTTACACGGTGACCTACAGTGGCGCAAACACCATCTCGCTGTTGGTGAACAACATCACCCTGAATAAGACCGGCACCGCCAACGGTACGGTCGGCGTGTCCGGGAGTGGTACGACCAGCCGCACCGTCACGATTACCGGCATCACCGGTAACGGCACACTGGGCATCTCGCTTGTGGCGAACACGGCAGCCGATTTGGCGGGCAATGCGGCCCTGGCCGCCGGTCCCAGCGCCACTTTCATTGTGGACAACACCGCACCGGCTATCAATATCGGTGCACCCTCGGCAGTGCTGACGAAAAATGGCCCGATCACTTATACGGTGACGTATAGCGGCGCCAACACTGTCTTGCTGTCGGTGAATAACATCACCCTGAATACGACCGGCACTGCCAACGGCACGGTCGGCGTCTCCGGTACCGGTATAGCGACCCGCACCGTCACCATTGCCAACATCACCGGTGACGGCACGTTGGGCATCTCAATTACCGCGGGCACGGCCACCGATACCGCGGGTAATTCGGCCCTGGCCGCCGGCCCCAGCGCCACTTTCACTGTCAGCAATATCGCGCCGACCATCAGTATCAGCGCGCCTTCAGTCACGCTGACACGGAATGGCCCGGTGACCTATACGATTACTTATCGCGGTGCGAGTAGTGTTACGCTCACCGCGGGGAAGGTCACCCTGAACGGAACCGGCACAGCCAACGGGACGATCGGCGTATCCGGCACGGGCACGACCACCCGCACCGTCACGATCACCAATATCACCGGTGATGGCACGCTGAGCATCTCGCTCGCAGTGGGCACAGCTACCGATAGCGTGGGGAATAGTTCCCTGGCTGCCGGTCCGAGCGCCACCTGCACCGTGGACAACACCGCGCCGACCCTCAGTATCGGCGCCCCCTCGGCAGCGCTAACACGCAACGGTCCGATCACCTACACGGTGACGTATAGCGGCGCCAACACCGTCTCACTGACGGTGAGTCACATCACCCTGAATAAGACCGGTACGGCCAACGGCACGATCGGCGTGTCCGGGAGTGGCACAGCTACTCGCACGGTCACCATTACCAATATCACCGGCAATGGCACGCTGGGCATTGCCATCGCGGCGGGTACGGCTGCCGACACGGTGGGTAACACCGCCCTGGCCGCCGGCCCCAGCGCCACCTTCATCGTGAACAACACCGCGCTGACTATCAATATCGGTGCACCCTCGGCAGCACTGACGCGCAACGGGCCGATCGCTTATACGATTACCTACGGCGGCGCGAATAGTGTCACGCTGGCCGTTGGCAATGTCACGCTGAATAAGACCGGTACCGCTAACGGCACCGTCGGCGTGTCCGGTACGGGTACGGACACTCGCACCGTCACTATCGCCAATATTACCGGTGATGGCACACTGGGCATCTCGATCACCACCGGCACGGCCACCGATACCGCGGGCAATTTGGCCCCGGCTACCGGACCCAGTACGCCGTTTACCGTGGACAACACCCCGCCGATCATCGGTATCGGCGCCCCTTCGGTCGCACTGACACAAAACGGCCCGGTAACCTATACGATTACCTACGGTGGTGCAAACGTGATCACGCTTGCGCTGAGTGATATCACGCTTAACAGAACCGGTACTGCCAACGGTACGATCGGCGTATCCGGCACCGGCACGACCACCCGTACGGTCACGATTACCAATATCACCGGCAATGGCACACTGGGCATCTCACTCGCAATAGGCACGGCGGCCGATACCGCGGGAAACACCACCCCGGTTGCCGGTCCCAGCGCCACGGTCACCGTGGACAATACCCCGCCGGCCCTCAGTATCAGCGCGCCCTCGACAGCGTTGACGCGCACTGGCCCGGTGACCTATACGATCAACTATAGCGGCGCGAATAGTGTCACGCTCGCGGTGGGTACTGTCACCCTGAATACGACCGGCACCGCCAACGGCACGGTCGGCGTATCCGGCACGGGCACGACCACTCGCACGGTCACCATTACCAATATCACCGGCAACGGCACGCTGGGCATTGCTATCGGGGCAGGCACGGCAATCGATGCCGCGGGTAACACCAGCCTGGCTGCCGGACCCAGCACACCGTTCACGGTGGATAACACTCCGCCGACCATGAGTATCGGTCCGCCTTCGGCAGTGCTGACGCGCAATGGCCCGATCACCTACACGGTAACCTACGGTGACCCGGACACGGTCACGCTGGCAGCGGGAAATATCATCCTGAATACGACGGGCACCGCCAACGGCAAAGTCGGTGTATCCGGTACGGGCACGACTACCCGCACGGTCACGATCACCAATATCACCGGCGATGGAACGCTGGGCATCTCCATCACGGCAAACACCGCCGTCGATCTCGCGGGTAACACGGCACCGGCTGCCGGTCCCAGTGCCACCTGTAGCGTGGACAACACCCCGCCAACCGTAAGTATCGGTGCGCCTTCGGCGGCAAAAACGATCAATGGTCCGATTACCTACACCATAACTTACGGTGGCGCGTCTATCGTCACGCTGGTCACCAATAATGTCATCCTGAACAAGGCCGGTACGGCCAATGGCACGGTCAGCGTGATCGGAAGTGGCACAGCGACCAGGACGGTCACCATCACCAATATCACCGGCGATGGGACGCTGGGCATCTCCATCGTGGCAGGTACGGCCGCCGATATCGCGGGGAATACCGCGATGGCTGCCGGCCCCGGCACGACGTTCATCGTCGACAGCCCGCTCACGGTCACCGTCAACCAGGCTGCCAACCAGCTCGACCCGACTCATGCCATGCCGGTCCACTTCACTGTGGTCTTCAGTAAGGCGGTCACCGACTTTACCGGCGGCAAGGTTACCCTCACCGGTACCGCACCCGGCAATTTACTCTGCACGGTCACCGGAACAGGTCCAACCTACGATGTGGCGGTCAGCGGCATGACTGACAGCGGGACGGTGATTGCCAGCCTCTTGGCCAATGTCGTGCACGACATTGCGGGGTATGCCAACCTGGCATCGACTTCGACCAATAATAAGGTGACATATATCAGCATCCTGGGCAAAGCGGCTACCTTCGGCTCGTTCGGAGGAGGCGCCGGAATGACCAACCAGGGGCTCGATACCATTATCACAGGAGATATTGGGAGCACCGGTGTTTCGACAACGATGACCGGATTCCACGATAGTACGGGAGACGGCTACACGGAAACGCCGCTGAATATCGGATATGTGACGGGGCGGATCTACACGGATGCGCCGCCGCCGGTCATCTTTATCCCCGGCGGTCCTTATGGAGGCACCGCGGTCACCAAGGCGATAGCCGACAAAGCCGCGGCCGCCACGCTTGCCGCGTATAACTATCTCGCCGGATTACCGACCACAGGTTCTGATCCCAGCGCATCCGGCGAACTCGGTGGACAGACCGTCATCCCCGGCGTCTACAAATCCGCGGGAGACACCTTCGGCATCCTGCCGGGCACGACACTCACGCTCGATGCTCAAGGTGATGCCAATGCCATCTGGGTCTTCCAGATGGGTTCATCACTCACGGTCGGTGAGATAGGGGCAGGCGCCACACCGGCTAAGGTGGTGTTTAAGAATGGCGTCGGCCAGCCTGGAAACGTCTATTGGCAGGTTGGCAGCGGAGCGACAATCAACACAGGCGCTCAAATGGTGGGAACCATCATCTCGTATGCATCCACCACGCTCGGTACCGCCGGTATCAGCATACGCACGACGTTGGATGGCAGAGCGCTGGCCTTGACCGCTGCGGTGACGATGGTCAACACGCACATTAACATGCCTGCGCCTTAGTCATGCGCAAAGCCGAAATCGTCATCACCGTGGCGATCGGCTGACGAAACGAGTCCCGGCGTGGAAAAAGATATACGCCGGAATCAATGCGGGGGGGCGGAAACCATCTGCCCCCCCGCAATCGCTTACGTAGGCGCAGCACAGGATGGTGGAGAGACTAATACCAACCGTATCATGCACAGAAAGGTTATGCGTATATGCCACAGGAGACCATAAAATTAGGTGAAATGCTGATCGAAGCAGGTTTGATCAGTCTGGAGCAGTTCCAGGATGTCATCCGTCGCCAGCGCATTACCGGAGGCAAAGGTGCTATTGTTGCTGAAGCGTTGCAGACGGCGATTTTTAACAGTGCGAGCTTTTCGAGTATCGCGACCGATGAGAAAGGCGTTATCCAAATCTTCAATGTTGGCGCCGAACGCATGTTAGGTTACACGATTCTCGAAGTCGTCAACCAGATCACCCCGGCCGACATCTCCGATCCCCAGGAAGTTATCGAGCGTGCCGAAGCCTTGAGTCTGGAATACGCCACGCCGATTGCGCCGGGATTCGAAGCACTGGTTTTCAAGGCCTCGCGCGGGATCGAAGATATCTACGAGCTAACCTATATCCGCAAAGACGGTAGCCGCTTTCCGGCGGTGGTATCGGTCACCGCGCTGCGGGACGACCAGGATGGCATCATCGGCTATCTGTTGATCGGGACCGATAATACTGCCCGCAAGCAGGCAGAGGAGGCGTTGCTGCGCGCAGGTGCTTTGCAAACCGCCATTTTTAATAGCGCGAACTTCTCAAGCATCGCCACCGACGAAAAAGGTGTCATTCAAATATTCAATGTCGGCGCCGAGCGCATGTTGGGTTACGCGGCCATCGAAGTAGTGGATAGGATCACGCCGGCTGACATCTCTGATCCCCGAGAGGTTATCGAACGCGCCGAAGCCTTGAGTCTGGAACTCGACACGCCGATTGCACCGGGATTCGAGGCGTTGGTCTTCAAAGCCTCGCGCGGGATCGAAGATATCTACGAGCTGACCTATATTCGCAAGGACGGCAGCCGCTTTCCGGCGGTGGTATCGGTCACCGCGCTGCGCGACGACCAGGACGGCATCATCGGCTATCTGTTGATCGGCACCGACAATACCGCCCGCAAGCAGGCGGAAGCGGAACAAAAACGTTTTGAACAGACACTGAAAGAGAACAACATCGAACTTGAGATCGCTAAGACTGCGGCGGAAAAAGCCAATCTGGCGAAATCAGATTTTCTCTCCAGTATGAGCCATGAATTACGCAGTCCATTGAATGCGATTCTCGGTTTTGCCCAGTTAATGGAATCTGATTCTCCATCGCCATCGTCCTCCCAGCAGGAGAGCATTGACCAGATTCTCCAGGCAGGATGGCATCTGTTAAAATTGATTAACGAAATCCTCGATCTTGCTAAAATCGAATCCGGGAAACTCTCCCTCTCGCCGGAACCGTTGTCGGTGACTGAAGTCATGCTCGAATGCCAGACGATGATCGAAGCACAGGCGCAAAAGCGTGGCATCAGTCTGATCTTCCCGGTATCCGGCATCCCATGCTTCGTTCATGCCGATCGGACCCGGGTGAAGCAGATACTCATCAACCTGCTGTCCAACGCGATCAAATACAACAGGATGCGGGGAATGGTTATTGTTAATTGTTATGCGATTACGCCCGAACGCATTCGCATCAGCGTCACAGATACCGGTGCAGGATTACCGCCGGAAAAAGTGGCGCAGTTGTTCCAGCCCTTCAATCGACTCGGACAGGAGACCAGCACCGAGGAAGGCACGGGTATCGGCCTGGTGGTGGCCAAACAACTGGTAGAACTGATGGGGGGCGCAATTGGGGTGGAAAGCACCGTCGGGGTGGGCAGCGAGTTCTGGATCGAACTGATCGCGGATGTTGCACCACAACTGGCCGCAGAGGAAGGAGCACAGACCATGGCGGTCATACCTGAAGTGCAGCACGGAACGCGGGTGCGCTCTCTGCTTTATGTCGAGGACAATCCGGCGAACCTGAAACTGGTCGAACAACTCATTGCGCGGCGACCCGATCTGCATTTGCTGACTGCCATAAACGGGCGCCGTGGCATCGAACTTGCACGCACCGCGCGACCGGAGATGGTGCTGATGGATATCCATCTGCCGGATATCAGTGGCATCGAAGTCCTGAAAATCCTGCGCGAAGACCCGGCAACCACGCACATCCCCGTCGTGGCGCTAAGTGCCAATGCGATGCCGTACGATATCGAAAAGGGACTGACTGCGGGATTCTTTCGCTATATCACAAAACCTATCAATGTTACTGAATTTTGGGAGACATTGCAGGTTACGTTTGAGTTTGCGGAAAATGAAGGCCGTGAGATAAATGGATCAGCAGGACAAAGATTATGATCAACACCGCTGACATTCTGCACGCCAGTATATTGATTGTTGACGATGTTGAAGCTAATGTCCGTCTGCTCGAGCGTATGCTGCTCGGAGTCGGCTATACCACTATCGCATCGACGACGGATCCGCATGCCGTTTGCGAACTCTATCGCCATCATCGCTATGACTTAATCCTGCTCGATATCCAGATGCCCGGCATGGATGGATTCCAGGTGATGGAAGGTCTGAAGGAAATCGAAACAGATGGCTACCTTCCCGTTCTCATTATCACCGCCCAACCGGACCACAAGCTGCGCGCGCTACAGGCCGGCGCGAAAGACTTCATCAGCAAGCCGTTCGATTTAGCTGAAGTGCGTGCGCGTGTCAACAATCTGCTGGAAGTGCGTCTGTTGCATCTGGAAACTAAACACTACAGCATCAAGTTGCAACAATTTAACGACGATTTACAGCGGTTAGTCCAAGCGCAAGTGCGAGAGATCTCCGATGCGCAACTCGCCACCATCCTGGCGATGTCCAAGTTAGCTGAAAAACGTGATGACGACACCGGCAAACACCTGGAACGCACCAGAGCATTCTGCCAACTCCTCGCCAAGCAGTTGCAGACCCAGCCGGCCTATGCCACGGTGATTGACGATGCGTTTATCGACAACATCTTTCATGCGAGTCCACTGCACGATATTGGCAAGGTCGCTATCCCGGATAAAATATTGCTGAAACCTGGGAAATTGACGCCGGATGAATTTGCCATCATTCAAACACATACCACTCATGGCGCCGCCACCCTCCAATCGGTGCATGACCGTTACCCGCACAATATTTTTATCTCGATGGGGATTCAAGTCGCGCGGGCACACCACGAAAAGTGGGACGGCGGTGGGTATCCTGATGGACTGTGCGAAGAGGCGATTCCCCTCAGCGCGCAAATTATGGCGGTGGCGGATGTGTATGATGCCTTGCGCATTCAGCGCTGCTATAAGGAAGCGTTCCCCCGTGCGCAGAGCCGAGAAATCATGACAGTGGAACGTGGGAAGCATTTTGCCCCGGCGCTGGTGGACGCCTTCCTGATATTGGAAACGCAATTCGATGCGCTGCATACCCAAATGGTGGATAAATAATATCGTGCAGAACATGAAGCTGGAGAAACATCATGATTAACGCCTCCGACATTCTGCGCGCCAACATCCTGATCGTTGACGATCTGGATGCGAATGTCCTGTTGCTCGAGCGTATGCTGCACGGCGCCGGTTATACCGTCGTTACCGCGACGATGAATCCGCGTAAGGTCTGTGAACTGTATCGCCAACATCACTACGACTTGATCCTGCTCGATATCCAGATGCCCGGTATGAATGGATTCCAGGTGTTGGAAGGCCTGAAGGCCCTCCAACCGGATGGTAACCTACCGGTACTGGTCATTACCGCCGAACCGGGCCACAAGCAGCGCGCGATGCAAGCTGGCGCGAAAGATTTCGTCAGTAAACCGTTTGAGTTGGTCGAGGTATTGACGCGCGTGCATAATATGTTGGAAGCGCATTTATTACAAAAAGAAATCGCCGACCACAAAGAAGATAATCCGGCATTATCCAACATCATTCAGCAGAATATTCGCAAAATTATGCATCTCCGCCTGAAGTCAACGCGTGAAAAAAGTTTGCATGACCATATTGCTGACTCGATTACGTTCTTTTCCGGTAGCATGCTCTTCTTGTATGTGCATGTTGTGTGGTTCTCCGTGTGGGTTTTTCTCAACTCCGGTCGTGTCGGTTTACATCCTTTCGACCCCTATCCTTACCCACTACTGACCATGGTCGTGTCCTTGGAAGCGATTTTCCTGTCAACATTTGTGCTGATCAGTCAGAATCGTTTAAGCAAAGAAGCCGATCGTCTCACCGATTTGGGTTTACAGACGGGTCTACTTACCGAACATGAGCTGACCAGGGTGTTGCAAATGCTGCATGCAATTCAAAGCAAAATTGGCATCAGCAACGATGAGGATAGCAATATCGCCGACGCAGACCTTGAAATGGAAACCAAGCCGGAAGATGTGCTGGCTGAAATCGAACGTCTTCAACGGCGCACTTTCCCATACCGATGAACGCCGTGAGACTGCTGATTCATCATCGTTTACTCCATCGTTTGGTAGACGCTGGATTCGGCTGATTACCGGAACGAACAATCCATCACATGGGTGATGTGGGCAACGACGTCGCTGTGATAGATTCAATGCAGCATATTCTCGACTTTCGAGAGTGGTAAAGAGAGGTTGTATGAGACAGTGGCAGTATCCCCTGGCGTTGGTGATAGGTATGATCACCATGTTCGTCACCAGCGGAGCAGTGGCGCGGGCCGACGGTCCACCACCAGCCGACGCGGTTGAAGTGTTGACACGCGGTCCGGTGCATGAAGCCTTCGCCCAACCGGTCATCTTTGATGATGAGGTGGGATTCACAACCACCGTGACCATACCGGCACCGATCGAGGAGATCATTCCGGACGAAAAACCCGAAGGCAACCACATCGTCTGGATTCCGGGATACTGGAGTTGGGACACGGACCGAAACGACTTCATCTGGGTCTCTGGTTGCTGGCGCGCCGTTCCGCCCAACACCAGTTGGATTTCCGGCTACTGGGCCAAGAGCCAGGAAGGCTACCGATGGGTCGCGGGATTCTGGACGACCGCCGACACAGAGGAAATCGAGTATCTGCCGACACCGCCGGCCACCCTGGAAGCGGGCCCGCAAGGTGCGGGAACTCCCGACAGCATCTGGATACCCGGCTGCTGGGTACGCTACCAGGACCGCTACGCCTGGCGACGAGGATTCTGGGAGTTGGGGCGTGCCAACTGGGTCTGGGTGCCGGCGCAGTACCTTTCGACGCCGCGTGGATGTATCTACGTCGAAGGGTACTGGGACTATCCGCTCGAACAGCGAGGCGTGATGTTTTTGCCGATGTATTGTTCACCGCTCCGCTATGGACGCGCCGATTTTCGCTATTCCCCCGAGTTTGTGCTCAGCCTGGACGTGCTGACCTTGAACCTGTTCAGTGTGCGGCAACGACACCATTACTACTTCGGCGATTATTACGGCACCGAATACGCGCAGGAATACCGTCCGTGGTATGAAGTGCGCGAGCATCACGATGGGTATGACCCGCTCTTCGTCCATCAGCAGTGGCAACATCGCCACGACCATCGATGGCTCGAACAACTACACGCGGGGTACGATCAGCGTCGTGAGAATAAAGCACCACGTCCGGCCAGAACCTATGCAACCTTACAGGCACAGATAGCCGGCTTGCCTAAGAAGGATCGTAAACAGGCGCAAATGGCCCTACCGTTGAAGGAAATCATCTCGGCCAAGACGACGCCATTCAAGTTCGAAGTGGTGAATGCGAAAACACGCGAGGCAGCCGCCAGTCAGGCCAAGGAAGTGCATGTCTATAAGATCAGTCGGTCGCAGTGGGAATCATCTACAACTGCGCCAACGACAGCCAAAGACGGCGCGACGCCCAAGGTAGACGCCACCCCTAAAGAACCCGCGCGCACGCCTTCCAAGGAATTGCCGAAGCCGGAAACGGGCGTGGCGCCGCTGGAAAAGCCGCGGATACCCAACCGTGACACGGTGGAAATTCAGCGACCGACCGGACAGGCCGTGCCATCGCAAAAGGTGAAGATCCCCAAGTCGCCCATTGTGGTGCGCGAACCGGCGCGCAATAAGGAACTCACACCGCCCCCCAAACCGCAGCATCCGGATCCTATGCCGGCTATCCGACCAATTCCAACCAAAGATGTACCGGAACGTGCCAAGGAACAAGAGAGCGCGGACAAACAAAAACCAGAGCCGTCGAAGAAGTAATACACGTTCTGGTATATGCGCAACAAACGGAGTGCGATCAAGCACCCGTACAGCACTTTACGTGAGGAGAAAGCAAATGACCGTGCAAACACTGAATAAGGCGAACATTGGTAACAGTATCATCGTCGCGATTTACCCGACCCATCAGGGGGCTGAAGCCGCTATTCGGGAGTTGGAAGAGTCAGGCTTCGATATGAAAAAACTATCCATTGTGGGCAAGGACTACCATACTGAGGAGCATGTCACCGGTTACTACACCACCGGCGACCGCATGATGGCCAGGGGAAAGATCGGGGCGTTCTGGGGTGGCCTCTGGGGTGTCTTGTTTGGGAGTGCGTTCTTCCTCATTCCCGGCATCGGTCCACTATTCATGGCTGGCCCTTTGGTCGCCGCGATCGTGAGCGGACTGGAAGGCGCGGTGGTGATTGGCGGAATGGGTGCATTGGGCGCGGCCCTGGTTAGCCTTGGTGTTCCGCATAACAATGCCATCGCGTATGAAACGGAACTCGCCATGGGCAAGTTTATGCTGCTGGTCCACGGGACGCAGGAGGAGACGATTAAAGCCAGAGATATCCTGCTCATGACGGGACATGAGGGAGTCGCTGAGCATTCGACTTAAGCTCAATCGCAGATCGAGAGGAGCCAGCGATGGACTCGCGAGCCAACCGTTACCCTGGAGCTCGCGAGCCCATCGTGTTGTGCAACACCACGAACAACCGGATTGCTTTGTTGACGGCAATCGGAAGGGAGAGCCATGATAAACACCGCTGCGGTATTGGAAATCCGTGTCCATCTGGAAGATGGCCATGTCATTAAATTTATGCAGCACGACCCGCTGATCGCAAGCGATATTCTGGAAGCTATCCATCCCAACCATCTGTTTACCGCGCCACAGTTGCTGATTGGCAGTGACCATGTGTTAACGGCTTTCCAACCACGTCTGCTAATTCGTGTGGATATAATCACCGCCCTTGAACCGAGTTGGGCTTCCTCTTCGCTCGCGCTGAATACGCGAGAAATAACCGAAGACGAGTTCGACACACGCTGTCATCCAGATAGCGATATCCAGCTTTTGCCCAATCAGGAGTTAGTGGTTTTCGGTGTGTGGGAGACCATACACGGCAATCGTATATTTTTGCAAACACACCTGACCGGCCTGGAGGAGAAGCGACTCCCCGTCGAGGTCGGCTTACTGATACAGAAGGTGATGACTTCCAACGGACTGCTGGCGCGAGGTCGCGAAGTGGATTATCTCATCCTAAATCCCGCCCGTATGCTGCGCTACACCTCGTATGTTGGCTTGCAAGAAATGCCGGTGAATGCGCTGCCCATGCAACAACACACCGATTGCAGCCCAACTGCACCGCGCGTCGTGTATATACCGGATGAGGGCACCCAATGTTCTGGACCTTCTTAGTAACACTGATCCAGCTCTGGCTGATGGGGTTATTGTGCCCGCACACGATGGAAGGCTTTATCCATCTTCTGCTCACGATGGCGATCATTATGATGTTAGTACGGCTCATTCAGGGACAACGCATCATTTGAGTCGATTCTCCTGACCAGAAAATGGCCCATCGCTGAAAAGAAGCATGTTTTTGCGGATCGAACACCGTGTATCCTGACCAGGCTGTTCAGCCTGCCGCGAATTTGCCTGACGTGCGAACACGCCTGCTGCCTCTCTCCTCTCCTATTAGTGATAGCTCGTGCTCCCTCGTTAGTAAGACACCGCTCTCTGCTGATTATCCGAACGATAGACCCATCGCATGGGCGATGTCATGCAGGGCGTCCATGCGTTATCTTGGGAGGAAGAAGTACGAAGAAGGAGTTAACAAACTATGCGTGTGATACGCGATCTCTGTAAGACAGGCCTGTTGTTCGGGTTACTGTTATTAGCTATTACGGCGGGAATGGCCACCATACGGGTTGAGGTGAACGGGCGGATGCTGTATTTCAGTGTGCCACCTCGGCAAATACAGAACAGAACCATGGTTCCGCTGCGCGGGGTGTTCGAGTCGCTGGGGGCGCAGGTGGATTGGAACGAATCCCAACAGTCGATTACCGCGACCAAGGGCAACACCGATGTCCAATTCGGTATCGGCGACCGTCGCGCGACGGTGAATAGACGCGTCGTCTATCTTGATGCACCGGCCAGGATTTATCGCGGAGTCACGATGGTGCCGCTGCGGTTTGTCAGTGAGGCGCTCGGGGCTGATGTCAAGTGGTTTGACGCCACCCAGATGGTGACCATCAGCACCGGTGGTCAGTATTACGCGCCGACCGCAACTCGGCGGACGGCTAACAGAAAAGTGTGCAACCTGGTCGCGTCGATCGCGTTGTATCCGGATCCGCTGTTGGCAATAATGCTACCGGCGGCGACCTATGAGGATCAGATCATCGTGGCAGAGCGGATGCATCTGAATGCTAGCGAGATTGACCGGCAAAATTGGGATGTCAGTGTGAGATCACTGGCGCATTACCCGACCGTGCTGCGGAAAATGGCCAATGATTCGGAATGGACCATTGCCTTGGGTCAGGTATATGTGGAACAACCGCAGGTGGTGATGGAGTCGATTCAGACCCTGCGCGTGCAGTGCAGAACCAATGGCGTATTACGGAGCACGCGTGAGCAAAGGATTTATTTGGAAGGGGATTACGTGCGCATCGTCCCCGCCCAGCCGGCAATGATCTACGTCCCACAATACGATTCGAATGTGGTTTATATCAGTCAGCAGTCCAGTCACAGCGCTGTTGTGCTGTCGTTCGGCGTCGGATTGGTTATTGGCGCATGGCTGAGCTATGACACGGATTGGTCTCATAATCGCGTCTATTGCCATGGTTGGCAGGGGAGTGGATGGATAGCCGATTCACGCTCGCATGTCACCATCAACAACACCTATATCACTAACGTGAACCAGACGGTGATCGGGAACCGTGCCATTACCAGTCGGCAGATAGATCAACGGAGAGTCACACAATACCATTTGCCGTCCACTTTCGCGCAGCACTCCCCATTGTCGTCACGCCAATCCGGGGCAAGCGCGATATCCAGCAGTCAGCTGCACGCCAATCAAGTGCACGCCAATCAACAGAATGCCAAGCAAGCACATGGCAATCAGGCACACGGTAACCAGGCTCACGGTGGCCAGGCACATGGCGTCCCGGTCCATGGCGGCCCGGCCCACGGTGGACAGGCCCACGGCAGCCAGGCTCATGGTAACCAGGCTCATGGTGGACAGTCCCACGGCAGCCAGACTCATGGTGGCCAGGCACATGGCGGTCAGGCCCACGGTGGCCAGGCACATGGTGGTCAGGCCCACGGCGGTCAGGACCATGGTGGTGGTCAGGCGCATGGTGGCCAGGCCCACGGGGACCAGGGAAATGGTAACCCGGGGCATGGCAATAACAAAGATACTGGTAACAAACACGGTCATTAGACGGTGTTGATGGTCTGCTGCTCATGCAGTGAACCATGCTGTCGATCAAGGCGGTGAGAGAAAATGACGCTTCATCGCGTCAAGACACGAGAGGAAACGATCCATGAGAGTCAGACACGATCTCAGTAGAACCAGCCTGTTATGCGGGCTGTTGTTGACTGCCATTACGGCAGGTATGGCAAACATACAGGTTACGGTTAACGGTCGGGCACTATATTTCAACGTGCCACCGCGGCAAATACACAATCGAACCATGGTACCGTTGCGCGGTATCTTTGAATCGCTGGGGGCACGGGTTGACTGGAACGAATCCCAACAGTCAATCAGCGCAACCAGGGGCAATACGGAAGTGCAACTTGCCATCGGCAATCAAAATGCGACGGTAAACGGACGGAACGTCTATCTTGATACCCCAGCCATGATCCTGCACGGATCCACAATGGTGCCGTTGCGGTTTGTCAGTGAGTCGCTCGGGGCCGACGTTAAATGGTTTGACGCCACTCAAACGGTCGCTATCAGCACTGGCACGGGTGGCCAGTATTACCCTCAGACCACGAGCCAGGTGATGCCCGACAGAAGAATGTGTAACCTGGTCGCGTCGATTGCGCTGTATCCGGATCCGCTACTGGCGATTATGCTGCCGGCATCGACCTATGAAGATCAGATCATCATTGCCGAGAGAATGAATCTGGGCAATAATGAGCAAGAGATTGACCGGCAAAATTGGGATGTCAGCGTCAAAGCACTGGCGCATTATCCGTATTTACTGCGGAGGATGGCCGAAGATCCGAATTGGACGGTATCGCTTGGCCAGGCCTATGTCGAGCACCCGCAGGAAATCATGTATGCGACGCAAACCTTGCGCGTGCAGTGTCGGGCTAACGGAGTATTAACGACTACGCGGGAACAACGAATATATATGGATGGGGAGTATGTGCGCATTGTGCCCGCCCAGGCCGCGACGATTTATGTACCGCAATACGATCCGAATGTGGTCTATGTCAAAGAACGGCCTGCACACGCCACGGTCCTGCTGGCGTTCGGAGCCGGATTGGTTATTGGCGCCTGGCTGAGCAACGACACCGATTGGGCGCACCATCGCGTCTATAATCACGGCTGGCAAGGCAGTGGATGGGTGGCCAGTTCACGTCCGCATATCACCATCAATAACACCTATATCACCAACGTGAACAAAACGGTAATCGTCAACAATCACATTACCCAGCAGACGGTCAATCAGAGTAGAGTAAAACAATACACGTTGCCAACCACTTTTACGCCCAATCATCAAGCGGCTCCGCACCCGAGCATGCCTATCTTAAAATCGACTCAACAGATGTCCGGCAATAAGATGGGAAACCAGGGACATCCGGCGGCGATAAGCCCGTCCCAACGCGCACCGCAGCTAACCGGCAACAGGTCGGGAAAGCAGCAAGGAAGCCAGGGGCATCAAGCGGTGACGAACCCGCCGAAGCCCGCACCGCAAATGTCCGGTAAGAAAATGCCGGGTAACATGGTAGGGAATCAGGGTCATCCAGCGGCGAAAAGCCCGCCCCAACGCGCACCGCAGCTAACCGGCAAGAAGTCGGGGAACCAGCAAGGAAGCCAGGGGCATCAAGCAGTTACGCGTCCGTCGAAGCCCGCACCGCAAATGTCCGGCAAGAAAATGCCGGGTAACACGGTAGGGAATCAGGGACATCCAACGGTGAAAAGTCCGTCCCAACGCGCACCGCAGCTAACTGGCAAAAGATCAGGGAACCAGCAAGGAAGCCAGGGACATCAAGCAGTTACGCGCCCGCCGAAGTCCGTACCGCAAATGTCCGGCAAGAAAATGCCGGGTAACACGGTAGGGAATCAGGGACATCCTGCGGCGAAAAGCCAGTCCCAACGCGCACCACAGCTAACCGGTAACAGGGCGGGAAACCAGCAAGGAAGCCCGGGACATCAAGCGGTTACGCGCCCGTCGAAGCCCGCACCGCAAATGTCCGGCAATAGAATGCCGGGCAACAAGGTGGGGAGTCAAGGGCATCAAGCGGCCCAAAGCCAGCCCAAACCAACTCAACAAATATCCGGTAATAAGGCGCCAGGCAACCAGATGGGTAGCCGGGGGAATCGTCCTACCGGCAAAGACATCACGAAACACGACGATAAAAAAGAAAACGGTCGTTAGTCGGTAATGCTAGCCGCGTGTTGCAGAACCCCGGCGGCCATCTCGCTGGATCTTCTTCCGCCTGGGTGTGTCACAATTGTTCACCGTATAACGCCAGATACGTCTCACAATTGCGACACACCCAGACGAAAGAATCTCGCAGCGATCTGACCACTGGAGTTCTGCAACAAGCTGCTCGACAGACGCAGATGAAGTCAATGATGCCTTCGACGGGTGAAGAACTGCATTGGCGTCTGTCACCATACCACCCAGAGCTAAACAGGAATCGAGGTAATTCACAATGCAAGCAGATGAGATTTTAATGCTGAAAGTCATGGATGTCGCCAGCGGAACTACGATCGGATCCATCACGGGGATATTAATCGACGGGGACAAACGACAGGTGGTCGCATTGGAAGTCGGGGGTGGTTTATTATCGCGCCCGGACTATCTGCCTTTCCGGCACATCAAATCCATCGAAAACGATGTGCTAACGATCTCGTCATCCGAGATACTTGTCGAACGAGGAGAATTCAAGACTGCCCGCCATGTTGGTCACCTCAGAGGCCATAATGTATTTACCGAGGATGGCAAGCATTTGGGCACCATTCACGAGTACAATATTGACCATAAAAGTGGCGACATCACCAGTATCACGGTTGCGATCGACACCGCGGTGATGGGTGGGCTCTGGCAGTCCGTCGGAGAGCGTTTCGACATTCCCCGGAGTCTGATCATCACACTGGGTGATAGTGTGATCGTAGACAACTCAGTGCTGAACACGATACAGGGTACCACCCTGGACAGCATATAAGGCAAACCTGTAGTCGGTTAGCTACTCATATCGCCGAGTGGTGGATATAGAAGCAAAAACCATGGCTGGCTCAGAGGCTATTCAGACAGCCTCTGAGCCAAACAAGGCAGTAAATAACTCCCCACGGAGATATTAAGGAGGCTTCACGTGACCAGGTGATCGATTTGTACTGGAAAAGAAGGAAACGGGCACGTCAGGGCGAAAGTTAACTCAATCGCTCGAAGTGGTCGATATTAATTTCCATTGATGCTGAGACGCTGTCCTCCCAGCGGACGCTATGCAAATGAGATGGATAGTGGTTCACCTCGACAGGATGTTTTTGCTGGCCCATCGGCGATAGGGGGAACATGAAACGATTATATTGGTGCATCGCGCTGTGCCTGTTGGCGGCCACGTCGTGGGCAACGCCGGTGTGTCTTGGCTTGTCGGCCAATGCCGATCCAGCCGCAGTGGTGGCCTGCTCATCACTCGGGGTGAAACTGGTACGCATACGCACCAACTGGCCAGAATTGCAACCCGACGCGAAAACCTGGTCGTTTACCCGACTGGATGCCGCGATACGTGAGGCGGTAGCCCACCAGTTGAAGGTGGTACTGGTACTCGGCCCAACCCCAGCGTGGTCGATCACCCACCTGACCAACCCGAGTCCGGAACAAGTGCGACGCGCAAGACCGAGCCTGACTGCCTATACAACCTATGTCACCACGCTGGCCAAGCGCTATAACGGTAAAGTGAGCTATTACCAGTTGTGGGAGCGTCCCAGTGCCACGACCTTGCTCGCGTCAGATGGGTTTGTGCAGACACTGTATAGTACCGGCACGCAGGCGCTGCATAAAGTGCATCCCACCCTGCAAGCGATCGCCGCCGTGCCGGGTGGTGTCAACCTGGGCTGGATCGACGAATATCTGCATGCGGCGATAGGTCCGATGCGGCCGGACGTCTTGCTGCTCACCCCGGCCACCTATGCACTCGCCGAAGATATGACCCGCTGGCGTATTCAACCGTTGCGGGAGTTGGTGCTGCCTCCGAACGATGCGCCCGTGCTCTGGGCCGATCTACCGCTGGGCGGCCCACATTGTTGTCCGAAAGCGGTGATCGCCGCCGCATTACTGCAGAACCTGTCTACCCTCCTGTTCCACCCATCCCAAGAGGATATTAACCTGATGGCCGACGAGGATGCGGTAAAGACACTGCGTCTGCTGCAACGCGTGCAAGGCGCCGAATACCTTGGCTACGCGACGCCGGTTCCCGGCGTTGAGATGGCCGTGTTTCGCACCACATCGGCATTGACCGGATTGCTGGCCCCTGCCAAGCCGGTCGCCATCCCGCTCAAATCCTCCGCGTTCCCTCTTCCCGAGCGGGTCGCGGTGCCGGGGGACGCCGTCGAACTGGTACCACTGGATGGGGAGGCGCGCAAGGTTCTGGTCTCGAGCGAGACGACACTGAACATAGATGCCTCGCTGGCGTTGCTGTCCGGTATCGCCCTTACCCCGACGGGAAAATCACCTCGTGACATTTCACCCGCACAGGATGGCGACACCGTCGGCTTCGATCCGACCGGCAAAAACCCCAGTGCGATCTGCCCGCTTCCGAACCTGCCCGGCGGTAAGTTCACCGTGAGCCAGCACAACGATAAGATTGTCATCGACACGGGAGGTGAAGAGCAACCCTGGATCTACCTGGAAATCCCCGAGGGTTTTCTGTTTTTTAACAAGGCAAAAGTTCCGGTGGAAGTTACGGTGAAGGTCTATGGTGTGCATGAAGCGCAACAGAGCGGATTCTCTATTTACTACGATGCCATCGGCGGCATGAAACACTCCCCCTGGCAAGAGATCGATATTGGGGAGGAAGTGGTTCACACGTATACCCTCCGTCTGGCCGATGCTATGTTCGCCGATCGCGAAGGTTACGCGCTCCGCTTGGAAAGAGGGGGTAGCAAAGAAGATATCCACCTGGTAGACATGCGGTTGAGAAAACTGCCGAAATAACAGCGGTGGTGCAAGAAGCGGGGTCGATGGCGACCCCGCTTCTCTCATTACGCCACTTTGGTGTTGACGCTCTTGACGGCCGCGCAGGCATGATCGACCGCTTCGTGTCCCTGTTGCAGCACCGTGCTGACTTGACGTCTTCCTGTTTCGATGATGTCCTGGCCGGTACCGGTGATGGCCTCACCAAGTTCATCCGCCTGTGTGCGCAGGTATTCGCGGGTGTCTTCCCCTGACTGCGGTGCAAACAAAATCCCAGAGATGGTGCCGGCGACCATGCCAAGCACTACACCGACAACAAAGATGCTTCCTCCCACTAGAAATGGGTTCCGATTTACTCGCTTCATCTGTAGCTCCTTTTGACATGTTTCGTATGTCATAACTTGATCCTATCACATAGGCCACTTTTCCATATCACCTATGCGATGGATTTCTTTTTCTCGTTATTAGACGACGGCGATGTAGTTCGAATGAGAGAGGAGAAGCAGGCGAGAGACTGGCATCCTGTAGCCGACAGGCGTGGGGAAGGTATTTTATTCCACAGCCGATCGTGATAGTTATACGATCGGCTGTGGCATATTATGCAGTGACTCACTGGCGATCGATACACGAATCCGATCGACAACCATCCATGCAGTGAATCCATTTTTATCGGCTGCGATCAGTTAGCGGTCCCGATCGGCAACAGCATGTTATTCAATTCCAGAAATGCGGTCGATTATGCTGTTGCCGGGATACCGGCAACCGGTATGCTATTTGCCCGCTACCTCTTGTGACTTGACCAAGTCTCCGGCTTCCTCGCGGCTGATCCAGATGTTGTTTTCCATGAAACACTGCCAACGCAGATAGCCGGCCAGTGACATGTATTTTGCCTGCGAGGAGAACGCCGTGATGCCCCGAACACTGGGTACTGCCTGGGCTTGTTGGACAACACCGAAAACGGTTAGGACGGCCAGGACGGCCAGGATGGTATACTTTTTCATAATTCTCCTCCTTTGAGAAGCTTGCTGAATTTGAGCGATTACATGCTCATCAATCCTGCCTGTATTATTGCACCGCGTCGCCTGACTCACATCACCCATTCAGGAGATATTGCGCTCTATCAATAGTCGGGCGCTGAGCCGCAACCGTCGGCTCCCACCCCTTCTGTCATTGAAAAATCTCCTATCACACTAGCCACGGCAAATACATGAGCCTGGGCCAAATTCTGGCGGGTAGCGACGAGAATGCGAGACACCTGCGGGACGCGCTGGCGGCTATGACACAGCCGGAACTGCTTGAACTCGTGCTGGGCTTGGCGGAAGCACGCAGCGAGGTGTTGCGAGAAATAATGGCACGCGTCCACAAGGAGAGCATCCGCGCGTATGGGAGGACACCTGGTGCTGCAATTGTAATGAAATGAGTGAGCTATGACCATCCCACAGATTCTTGATGCGTTGACCTCTTTCACCGGGAAGTTCCCACGCGAAACGGCCGCAGAAGCGATTGCACAACGCGAGGCGATTACCCCGGAGTTGCTGCGCATACTTGAACAGGACACTGCCAACCTTGCAGAGATCGCGCCCAACGAAGGATACATGGCTCATCTGTACGCCATGTATCTGCTGGCACAGTTTCGCGAGCCACGCGCGTATCTACTGCTAGTGAAATTCTTCCGTTCAGATGGTGACCTGCTGTATCAGGCGGTAGGCGATATCACTACTGATGGGCTGAACCGGATGCTGGCGTCAACTTGCCATGGCGATACCAGCCTGATTGAGCAGATGATTGAGGATACCACGCTCGATGAATACGTCCGCGACGCCGCGCTTGGCGCACTCGTCGTCCTCGTCACGCAAGGGGTGAATCTCACGATGCGGTGATGGAATATTTTAAGGCGCTGTTCCGTGGGAAGCTTGAGCGTGAGTTTAGTTTTGTGTGGGCATATCTGGTGAGCCGGTGTTGTGCATTATATCCTGAGGAAGTGATGGCTGATATCGAGCAAGCGTATGCGGACGATCTGGTTGATCCTTCTTTATCGGCATGAATTCCGTCAAGCGGGTGCTGGCGGCAGGAAGAGAGCATGCGCTGGCAGAATTGGAGGCCCCCCCGGCAGCGCTTCATTGAAGATACGATTACAGAAATGGAAAGGTAAGAGATGGACATTTAGGGACATATTCTCGCTAGTTCCGTATCCGGCAATAGTCAGCGCAAATACTATTGTTTGCTTTCCATCATCCTGCAGGAGGCCGTCTATGCCGGATTGCTCGCGACGAATCCAGTGCGGCAAGTACCAGCACCGCGGATCGAATCCCACCAAACTCGCTTTTATGAAACCCGTGACGTGCAGCACCTGTGGCAAGCATTGCAGAATGAGCCGGTAATGTGGCAGGCAATTATCGCCGCCGGATTATTGCTGGGCATTCGCCGAGGTGAACTCATGGGCTTGCGTTGGGGAGACATAGACTGGGATAGGCACATCATTCACATAGTGCGCACGGCATATCGTGTGAGCCGGGATGAACAGCAAGTCAAAGTGGTGAAAGTGGCGAATCAACTACGCAGTATCCCCATGCCGGAACCGCTGGTGGCGATTCTCAAAGCCTGGCAAACAGAGCAGGGGCAGCGGATGATTATCTCTGCGCCGACACGAATCACCGGTGGCTTCATATCGATGCGCCGACCAAATGGTTCGCAAAGTTCATTGCCCGGCATCAGTTACCGCCATTGAACCTGCATGGATTGCGCCATACCGCGGCGGTTATTCTACTGGAAGCCGGCATTCCGGTGAGCACCGTTGCTTCCCACCTGGGGCATGGGCAACCCAGTACCACGATTAACCTTTATGCCGTACAGGTGTAATACCCTGACCACTCAAACACATATTATCTCCATGACACCTCTCACGAGGATCATGTTGAAAGGAGCGACCGAATGACGACTACACTACTACGCCATGAAGCACCTGTTCATCCCGATGCCCATGTCGACGATGTCGAGGAACAGGCTTGGTTCACGGCTGAGGAGGCGGCGGCGATTTTGCGGGTGCATGTGACGACGGTGCATGACATGTGCAAGCGGGGTGACTTGCCGTCGATGAAGGCGGGACGGGACTGGCGGATTCATGCGCAGGG
>Ga0209697_10001432_pt1 | contig 36945 bp, 25 predicted proteins | sample AliMusrvi5mmetaG_FD_184115 | JGI IMG/M metagenome (GOLD analysis project Ga0209697, IMG submission 184115) | Freshwater lake bacterial and archeal communities from Alinen Mustajarvi, Finland, to study Microbial Dark Matter (Phase II) - Alinen... | ecosystem: Environmental > Aquatic > Freshwater... | reverse complement strand
GCACAGCGCAGTTTCGAAGGCTTGCATGAAGCCGTTGTCAACGCATTGGACAGTTTCTCAGCCGCCCAATGTGCGAACTATTTTCGGCATGCCAACTATGCGACAAATTAAATAGAAAACGCTCTAGTGAGTCAGCAAGCCCGCGAACAGATGCCCAAGCGGTGTGCCTCCCTGTTGCGCCAGCAGCATCACGGAGATCACGCGCCCGCGGTTCGCATCGGTCGCCAGGAGCTGATTGGCCGTGTTGCTTGGATTCAGGCTCAGCAGCCATGAAATCCCGCTGCCTACGAGCATGACCAGGCTCAAAGCCGGCACCGTGGAGAAACTGAAGGCCAGACCAATGACCGCAAACACACACATGGCCAGCGGAATGAGATGGTGTCGTGGGTAATACGACGGAATGTAGGCAAGCGCGAATGCCCCAAGAATCGACCCCAGTCCGATCGCTGACAGCATCATCCCGAACAGCCCCGGCCCGCCTCTCAGCACGACCTGCGCAAAGACGGGCAGCAGCCCCTGCAACGGCGCGCTCAGGAACATGAAAATCAAGCTCATGATCGACAACCTTCGCGTGCCCGGATGTTTCCACACAAAGCCCAAGCCTTCGCGGATCTCCTGGCCCAGAGAGAAACTCCTGGTGCCCGCCGGGGTGGAAAGGTTCGGAATGAACAGCAGCAGCACGATGAGCAGCGGCAGAAACGTGAAAGCATTGAGGGTGAAGGCGCCTGCGACGCCGGCCACCCCCATGATCGCCGCCGCCAGCACCGGGCCGCAAAGCCTGGCCATGTTGAACTGCACGGAGTTGAGCGCGATGGCCTGCTGCAACTCGCCTCTTGGAACAAGACTGGGCACCACCGCCTGGAACACCGGCCCGTTAAGCGCCCATACGATCCCCTCCAAAAATGTGAATACAATCACCACTGCGGGCGTCGCCCTGCCCAGGAAGGCCGCGACCGCGAGGCCCGCTCCGAGCACCAGCGCCGATGTTTGCAGAATGATGAGCCATGTTCGCCGGTTCACCCGGTCCGAAATCACTCCCGCCACCAATGCCAGGAGCAGCACCGGACAAAAATCCGCAAACTGCAAAATCTCCACGTACAGGCCCTGGTGCGGATCACCCACCGTCTGGCTCGTCACCGCCCAGCTTTGAGCGGCATTCTCCGTCCAATTGCCAATGTTGGATACGCACGCGCCAATCCAAAAGAGCAGAAACGGCCTGTGCCGGAAAACGCCCAACACCCTCCCGACAGTCGGAATGGAGGGCTTGTCCGGCGGGTCGTTCATAGGGCGGAGTTTCCACCCTTTTTCGGCGCAATTCCAGTGTGGCCGCGGGTAAAACGAGTCGTAAAACTCGTTCTACTTCGTTACGCGAGCACCTGTTTCACCACCTGCGCGGGCTCGACGCCCGTGAGTTTGAAATCCAGTCCCTGCGCGCGATAGGTGAAGCGTTCGTGGTCGATGCCTAACAAGTGCAGCGCGGTGGCGTGGAAGTCGCGGACGTGGACCGGGTCCTTCACCACATTGTAGCTGAAGTCATCCGTCTCGCCGTGGATGGTGCCGCCTTTGACACCGCCGCCGGCCATCCACATGGTGAAGCAGCGCGGATGGTGATCCCGGCCGTAGTTCTCGTGCGAGAGCCCACCCTGCGAGTAGATAGTGCGGCCAAACTCGCCGCCCCAGATGATGAGCGTGCTTTCGAACAGGCCCCGCTGCTTGAGATCTTCGATAAGCGCGTGGGTCGCCTGATCGATGTCCTTGCACTGCGCAGGCAGCTTGCCGCCCACATCGCCGTGCTGATCCCAGCCGTTGAGGTAGATCTGCACGAAGCGCACGCCGCGCTCGGTGAGCCGGCGGGCCATGAGGGCGCTGTTGGCGAAGCTGCCAGGCTTCTTTGCCTCTTCACCATACAGCTCGAAGGTGCGCGCGGACTCTTTGCTGATGTCGGTGAGGTCAGGCACGCTGGCCTGCATGCGAAAGGCCATCTCATACTGCTGGATGCGCGTGTGCGTGTCGGGATCGCCGAGCTTCTCAAAGGCCATCTGGTTGAGTTGATTCAAACCATCGAGCTGACGGCGGCGCATTGTAGAGGTGACGCCTTCCGGGTTGTTGATGTAGAGAATGGGATCGCCGGCGCTGCGGAAACTGACGCCCGCGTGTTCACCTGGCAGGAAGCCGCTGGACCAGAGCTTGCCCGAGATGGCCTGCACGCCGCCGCCCTTCGACGGCGTGGCATTGAGGACGACGAACGAGGGCAGGTTCTTGTTCACCGAGCCAAGCCCGTAGCTGAGCCAGGAACCGATGCACGGCCGGCCGCCAACCTGCGAACCTGTCTGCATCGCGGTGATCGCGGGCTCATGATTGATCGCATCCGTGTTCATCGAGCGGATGAAGGCCATGTCGTCCACGGACTTTGCGGTGTACGGCAGCAGCTCGGTGTTCATCCACAGGCCGCATTGACCTTCCTGCGTGAACTTGAACTTCGACGGTGCGACCGGGAAGCGCGCCTGTCCGCTGGTCATGCCGGTGAGCCGCTGGCCGTTGCGAATGCTGTCAGGCAGGTCCTTGTCATACATCGCCACCATCTTCGGCTTGTAGTCGTAGAGGTCGATCTGCGAAGGACCGCCGACCATGTGCAAATAGATGATGTTCTTCGCCTTGGCCGCGAAGTGTGGCAGCACCGGCTTGCCTTCGCTGCTGCTGGCCTGGGCAAAAGTATCGCCGATGAGCGAGCTGAGCGCCGCAGCACCGGCGACGCTGCCGCCATGGCCGAACAATTGGCGGCGCGTGAGCGCAAGACGTGCCTCGGCGGGCAGTTGGTCAAAGAGGTGTGAGTTGCAGTTCATAATGGACGTGAAAATTAATTCTTTCTTGGGGTCGGAATCGTTCCCACAGATTCAGGGAACCCGCAGAAAGGAAACATCAAAAAGGCAATTTGTGGGTTTCCTGAATCTGCGGGACAAAGTTCATTTATTCAAAGTTTCGTCCAAATTCAGCAGCTGGCTCGCAATCATGGTGAACGCGGCGAGCCTGGGTGCCGGCAGCGTGCCATCGGCCTTGCTTTCGCCTATGCTGAGGAAGGATTTCACTCGCTCGGGATGGGCGGCGAATTCGGCTTCGATATCGCCCTCCGTCTGCGCGACGACCTGGGTCTCGGCAGATGACAATGGGCGCAAAAGCACGCGTTCACCCAGGGCGGCGATCGCAGCGGCGGGCTCGGCATTGTCCTTCAACACAAGCTGCGCAAGACGACGGGCCGCTTCGACAAACTGCGGATCATTGAGCGTGACGAGCGCCTGGAGCGGCGTGTTGGTGCGTTCGCGACGCACGGTGCAAACTTCGCGCGTCGGTGCATTGAAGACTTCCATATTCGGCGGGGGCGACTGGCGCTTCCAGAAGTTGTAAATGGTGCGTCTATACAAGTTTTCGCCTGTGTCCTGCTTGTATCGCGATCCCTGCAGTCCCACGATTTCCCAGATGTTGTCAGGCTGATAGGGCTTGGTTCCAGGGCCGCCCATTTTCGGTGACAACGAACTGCTGACGGCGAGTGCGTAGTCGCGGATCATCTCAGCATCCATGCGGAAGCGCGGGCCGCGCGAGAGCAGGCGGTTTTGCGGATCAAGCTCCAGCTTGTCGGGTGCGACCTTGCTCATCTGGCGATAGGTGGCCGAGCTGACCATCAGGGTGAAAAGCTTCTTCACATCCCATCCGGATTCACGGAATTCGACCGCAAGCCAGTCGAGCAGAGCCTGGTTTGCCGGACGCTCTCCCTGCGAACCGAAGTCCTCCACGGTCTTCACCAATCCGGTGCCAAAGAGTTCCTGCCAGAAACGATTCACCGTCACGCGGGCCGTCAGCGGATTTTCTGGCGCCATCAGCCAGCGCGCAAGACCGAGGCGGTTCTTCGGCGCATTCGCGGGCATCGCATGCAGTGCGCTAAACCCTGCCGGTGTGACTTTCTTGCCAAGCTTGTCGTAGGCGCCGCGCATGAGGATGTTCGCCATCGCTTCGCCCGGTTTTTCCTCCTGAATATGGGAGACGGTGGTGCGTGCGCGAATCGTCGCGTCTTCGAGGGTGAGCCCGTCCAGGCGCGCCGCGATCTCCATCGACGCGGTGTCCACGCTGCGGAAGTAGAAGTCCATCAGTGCCGTCTTCTGTGGTGCGTTGCGCTTGCCCGGTGCGAGCGCCGCGATGGCGCGCAGGTTCGGCTCTTCGAACACCGAGAGCACGTCGTGCGTGTTCAATACCCGCGCGTATACCCGGACATCCTGCAGTTCAGCCGCTGCCAGGAAACCCTTGGTCTCCCGCCGACCTATGCGCAGGGACGCGGTGCTGTTCAACCGGCCCTTCAAAGCTCCGCCCTTCCGGTCCACCTCAGGCTCCTTGCCATCAACATAGAGCTTCAGGCCCGCTGCCGTGCCCTTGCCGTCATACGTGGCCAGCACATGCTGCCATTTGCCAGCGACAACTCCATCCCGCCGCGAGGTCACCGTCAGTTCCGCAACGGGGTCTTTAGCGGCCAGCCGCAGGCCGATCTTCTTGCCCTGCACAAACAACTCCCAGCCTTGCAGCCCCGCGCGGTCATCCATGCGTGCGACGATGCTGCCGTCCTTCGCCCCAGCCGGCACCTTCACCCATGCGGTTACCGAGAAAGCCTGGGATTGAGCAAAATCTCCGAGATTGCCCAAATCAAGGTGGCTGTCCTTGGTGAAGGCCGGAGCAGGTCCGAACTTGCCGCCATTGTGCCATTGGATTGGCCCGGCCACCGTGAACGAGATGTCCTTGCCACCGCTCTGCCCACCCAGGTTTTCGCCTTTGCCTTCACTGAGCGGCAAACTCAACAGCAGGTCCTTTGAACTGATGCGCAGCTGCGGCGGCGTCACTGAGGCAAGCCACTCGTCATAAGTCTTCGCCGTCTCAGTGCGACGTTTCGTGACCTCCGCATTGGCAGCCGCGATGAGTTTGGGCAGTTCATCGAACCGCTTCTCGTCCGCCGGTGCGGGCAGATAAACCACCGGCTTCACATCCTTCGCATTGCGGTCCATCGCCTCCTGCGTGGTGTTCCTGAAGTACGCCGCCATCGAATAGAAGTCCTTCTGCGTAATTGGATCAAACTTGTGATCATGGCAGGCGGCGCAGTTCGCCGTGAGGCCAAGCCACACCCATGAGGTCGTGGTCACGCGGTCGTTGGCGTAGATCGCCAGGTATTCTTCACCGATGGCCCCACCCTCACCCGTGGTGATGTTGCAACGATGAAACCCGGTGGCGACGAGCTGCTCGCGCGTGGGATTCGGCAGCAGATCACCCGCTATCTGCTCCACAGTGAACGCATCGAACCGCATGTTGCGGTTGAACGCATTGATCACCCAGTCGCGGTAAGGCCAGATCTCGCGGTAATTGTCGATGTGAATGCCGTGCGTGTCTCCATAGCGCGCCGCATCCAGCCAGTAGCGCCCACGATGCTCGCCCCATTGTTGGGAGTCCATGAGCCGCGCAGCCAGTTTTTCATAGGCTTCGGGCGAGGCATCCGCCACAAACGCCTCCACCTCCTCCGGCTTCGGAGGCAGACCGGTGAGATCCAGCGACAACCGACGCGCCAAGGTGCGGCGATCCGCTTCCGCCGCAGGTTTCAGCCCCGCCTGCTCAAGACCGGCAAGAACGAAGGAATCAATCGGATTGCGCACCCACCGCTTGTCCTTCACTGCGGGCAAGGCCGCACGGTGCGGCACCTCAAAGGACCAGTGCTTCTCATACTGCGCGCCCTGTTCGATCCATCGTTTGATCGTCTCCTTCTCCCGCGCATCCAGGGTCTTGTGCGACTTCAGCGGCGGCATCAGCTCCTTTTGGTCATCGCTGGAAATGCGTGTCCATACCGCGCTTTGCTTCAAGTCTCCCGGCACCACGGCCCGTACCCCATCAAGCTCCGCCATCGCTCCTTCAGCCGTGTCGATACGCCGGTCAGCCTTGCGGTTCTTCGGGTCGAAGCCATGACAGTAAAAGCACTTGCTTGAGAGGATTGGGCGAACGTCACGATTGAACGTGACTTTCGCGGGAACGGGCGGCTCGGCAGCCAGGGCGTGAGTCTGTGCCAGCAGAGAGGTGGCTCCCATCAGCATCGCGGGCGCGAGCAACGATCTTGCGCCACTGCGCAGGCAGTGCCGAAGGGAGCATATCACCGGATCTGTAATCATGAATGCTGATATACACAGCCAGCCAGGCCCTTGTGTCTTCAAACTTGAAAGATCTTTCCAACGGCCAGGGCGCTCCCGCGTCAAAATCGGCGCAGCTTTCGACATGGGGGGAGGCATGGGCGGCAGTATCATGCCGTTGATAACTCCTATGAACGCATCCCTGGAGAACCCCGCCTGGTCAAAAGTCCCTTCGATGGATTACGATGGTTTCGACGAACGGCCGTTTCTGGTGTTCTGGGAGATCACACGGGCCTGCGCCCTGGCCTGCCGGCACTGCCGCGCCGAGGCGCAGCCGCAGCGCCATCCAGACGAACTCGACGGCGACGAAGCGAGGCGCTTGATTCACCAGCTGGCGGAGTTGAAGCCGCCGATGCTGATTCTCACAGGCGGCGACCCCTTGATGCGCGCCGATGCACTCGATCTAGTGCGCGAGGCGACGGCGGCGGGACTGCATGTGGGCCTGAGCCCCTCAGCCACGGCCCGCCTCATGAACGTCGATTTTGCGGAGATCAAGGCCGCGGGCGTAGAGCGCATCTCCCTGAGCCTGGACGGTGCGACGCAACAGACGCACGACGCCTTTCGCGGCCTGACGGGCACTTTCGACCGCACCCTCGCAGCCGTGCAGCGCGCCCATGAGGCCGGCCTGAGCGTGCAAATCAACACCACGCTCACCCGTGGCAACCTGCACGAGTATGAAGCATTCAAGCGACTCATGTTCGAGTTGAGGCCCGCCATGTGGAGCGTCTTCCTACTGGTGCCCACCGGGCGTGCGCAAGCCTCCGATCTGCCCGATCCGGAGGATGTCGAGCGGGTGTTTCAGGACATGGCCACACTGGTTGGCACGGCTCCGTTTGCCATCAAGACCACCGAGGGACACCACTTCCGCCGCGTACTGATCCAGACACTGGGCAGAGCAGGCCGCCAACGCCCCGGCCTGCGTTCACCGCTGGGCATTCGCGATGGCCGCGGCGTCATGTTCATCTCGCACACCGGCGTGGTGTCGCCCAGCGGCTTCCTGCCCTTCGATTGCGGCAACGTACGCGATGAGCATCCCGCCGACATCTACCGGCGGCATCCGTTGTTTGTCTCGCTGCGCGACAATGACGCGCTCGGCGGCAAGTGCGGGCGCTGCGAATTCCGCACCGTCTGCGGCGGCTCCCGTGCGCGTGCCTATGGTGTGCATGGGGATCCTTTTGCCGAAGATCCGGCCTGCAGCTACCAGCCACGCAGCACTGGCTCGGCTGGCGCGTGAGGAGCCTGGTGACACGCTTTCGCGGTTGACGTCAGCACCCTGGGGTGAATGAGTTTTTTTGGTCAGGCAGACTCACACAGGTTTCGATCTGGCACGTTCCACGCATGAGAATCGAAGGCATCAAAGACTGTTTCAATGGACTCATGCCAGCTCCATTGACTTTCTATGCAGCGACCGATGACTGCTACGATGCCGTCTTTGCCCTTCATGAGCGGCTATTTCGTCCCCATATTGAGCAAATCTGGGGCTGGCTCGAAGACTGGCAGCGGGAGAACTTCCTGGCCGCATGGAAGGAGTGCGAGACTCGGGTGATTGAGTCTCACGGGGAGATTGTGGGTTACGTCCAAACGCTTCAATATACCGATCACATCCTGTTGAAAAACATCGGGCTCGCGCCGTCTCATCAGAGCAAGGGGATCGGTTTCTTGTTGATGGAAGGCTTGCAAGCCGAAGCGGCAGCCTTGGGCCTTCCTCTTCGACTATCCGTGTTTACCACCAACCCAAGGGCCCAACGCTTCTACGAACGAGCGGGGTTTGTGAAGGAGGGCAGAACCACTGCGTTCCAGCACATGAGCTGGGGCTCCCCGGCCCAAGAATGGGCGACAACGATCAGTCATCCACCATACGCACACCACTCATGAAAATCGAAGGCATCAAAGGCTGTTACGAAAAAACCGGCGGGTTGTTCTACTTTGCCCGCATGTGCTCAAAGATTCGGCTGCTCGCGAAAGGCGCGCTTCCGGAGGACTATCACGAGATGCTGGGACAGGGGTTTGACGGGCGCACCTGCCGGTATTTGTCGGTTCCGTATGAAGTCGTCAAAACGCAGGTGCTCGCTGGCAAAACCGACGAGGAGGTGCTGGACTGGTGCCAGACGCAGGGCCGTCGGCTCAGCGAGGAGCAGGTGCTCATTTACAACAGCTTCATGAGCAAGCGCGGCTGGCGCGACGACGAGACCGACGGCTTCATCCCGGAGATGATCAAGCAGTTCGGTTTGAAGGACGATGGCAGTTTGATCACCGATTTTGATCTGATTGAGATGGATGAAGGCCGCTGGTATCCCGAGATGTGGAAAGACGCCTGGAAGTAAGCCCCGGATGCGAAGCTCATGAAACCCATCAAATTTGGCAACGATTATGTAACGCCTCTCCAGACGATGTCGTGTTTCGCCTTCGGGTTCGGCGTGTTGTTTCTGCTGCTCGGCTCAGTGATCACTTTCGTTCCTGGTACCGCGCAAGGCTGGTTCACTGTTACTGCGGTGCTCCTGCTGGGCGGTTTTTTCATCCCACGCTGGCCTTTCCGCGTTGCCTCCGTGGTTCTTGTCGCGGTGTGCGTCTGGACTGTAATCGACGGTTATCGAAGCGGCATCAAGTATCGCCAACGCCTTCAGCTGAAGGCGTTCATCCGCGCCGTCCCATCGCCGTGATCTATGGCGAGCGCGTAGCGCTGTGGAGTGCGGATGCTTGCAGCCGCTGTACGCAGCCAGCTTGCTGGCGTCAAAGGCCCCAGGCTGGGGCCTCGATCACAGGCGAAGTCAGATGGCCGCACACGGCAGCAAGCTGCCTTCCGACAGCGGCTGCAAGCATCCGCACTCCACAGGCGCTGTGCGCCCTCGCACGATCTGCCAGCATGCCAAAACAGGTTCCATAGGACCTGTTCAGGACATTCCGTCGCGCCCATCAGAGCGCCTCACTTTTCACTTTTCACACTTCACTTCCGCCTCTCCTATAAGAATGCCCTTCCACCCTCTGCTCGCCAGCGCCGGAGTCTCGCCCTTCGTGGCCTTGCTGGCGCTGCTGCTGGTGGTGCTGGTGCTGCTCTCGCTCGCACTCACGCGCCTGCGGCAGTCGCTGCTCGTGGGCTACTTTGTGTGCGGTGTGGCCGCTGCGAACTCCGGCCTGCTCGGCTGGCTGGGCGGCGCTCACCTGCATGAGCGCATGGACGGGCTGGCGGAAACCGGCGTGGTGCTGCTCATGTTCACCCTGGGCATCGAGTTCTCATTTGGCGAATTGAAGCACCTGCGCCGCGCTGCGCTCCTGGGCGGGTCTTTGCAGGTGGGTCTCACCGCGCTGGCCATCGGCCTGATCGCCCATGCCATGGGCATGGGCACCGCGCACGCAGTGATCGTCGCGGTGGCGGTGGCGCTGAGTTCCACCGCAGTGAGCATGAAGACCTTCCAGGAACTGGGCATCGCGGCGAGCCCAGCGGCGCGCACCTCTCTGGGCATCGCGATCTTCCAGGATCTGCTGATCATTGGCTTCATGCTGCTGCTGCCCGTGATCACCGGCGAGGGCGGAGGGGACAAGGGCATCCTGAGGATGCTGGCCGCCACCGCCGGGCAGGCGGGAGCCTTCATCCTGCTGTCGTGGCTACTGGGCCGCTACCTGATTCCGGAGCTGCTGCTGGCCGTGTCGCGCACGCGCAGCCGCGAACTGTTCACCCTCACCGTGCTGGCCCTGTGCGTGGGCGTGGCCTGCCTTGCCAGCGCCATGGGGCTCAGCCCCGCGCTCGGCGCATTCGTGGCAGGACTGGTGGTCAGCGGCTCAATCTACAGCCACCGCGTGCTGGCAGATGTGCTGCCCTTCAAGGACCTGTTCCTCACCCTTTTCTTTGTCACCGTGGGGCTTTCCATTGACTTGCGGGTCCTTGCTGAAAACGGCTGGTGGGTGCTAGGGTGCACGCTCGGGCTGGTGCTACTCAAAAGCACTGTTCTGGCCATCGTCTGCCGGGTGTTGCGCGTACCGTTGCGCTCTGCGGCGCTGACAGTTTCGGCACTGGCTTCCATGGGCGAGTTCTCCCTGGTTCTCATGGCCCGGGCACGCGAGTCCATCGGCTGGAATCCCTCGTTTTACCAGGTCTTCGTCGTCTCCACCGCCTTGTCGATGGCGCTGGTCCCCACGCTGATGCGCGCCGCACCCACGGTCGCGGAATGGCTGGCAAAACGCCTCAAAATCAAGGCCTCCAAGCAAGCGCAGCCCGACCTCTCCGTCGCCCAGAAGACCAAGAGCCTGGCTGACCACGCCATCCTCTGCGGTTATGGCCTGGTGGGCCGCAGCTTGCATGAAGCGCTGGCCAAAGCCGGCCTCGACTGCCTGATCATCGAACTCAACGTGGACACCGTGCGCCACTTGAAACGCCAAGGCGTGCCCGTGCTCTTCGCCGATGCCGCGCACCGTGAGACCTGGGACCTCGCCCGTGTGTCCGAAGCCCGGTTCGTCGCCTTCACCTTCCCCGATGCCAGCGTCTCTGCCAACGCGATGCCGCACCTGCGCGAACTCGCGCCTGACGTCCCGGTCATGGCCCGCGTCAAATTCGCCGCCGATGCCGAGCATCTACGCGACTGCGGCATCAAGTTCGTGATCCGCGACGAGCTCGAGAGCGCCGCCGCCATCGTCCGCATGGCCGAGGAGCTTTACCAGGTGCCGGACGCGGCGCGGTGAACCATCACCGAAATGCGGTTACTGACAGGACCGTGGCACAGACTTGTCATACCAATTGCGGTTGCCAATGGGTTGAATGCAAACCGAGCGTTCAGTGTGGAGGCGTGCAAAGCACCGTGGAATGATGAATGCCTCACTTCACCCATTTAATGGTGCAACGGATATCAGCAGGGCTCCGTACTGGACGCCCCGCCGACCAGCTACAGGCCCAGAGACTGGAGCAGGCTGGGGCCGATGGCACCGGTGGGCCGCATTCCATGCTCTTCCTGGTAGCGCGCAATGGCACGGCTGGACTGTGGTCCTATGGCTCCGTCGATGGGGCCATGGTAGAAGCCGCGTTGAGCGAGCGCCCTTTGGACAGAGACACCAGTGGACCCGCTGCCCGAATAGTCGTTGTTGTAGTACTCCCGGGGAGCCAGTTCACGCGTGGCGTAAAAGCTCACGTCGGGGCGCTCATAGTAATACTCGGAATGGGGCGGGCCGTAATAGTAGCCGCGGCCCCTGTAGCCATCGCCCAGAGACAGGGTGAAACCGGAACGCGGATGCGAGGAATAAATCTGCTGGAGGTGCGTGCTGCGCTGCGACCCGCGATGGTGATGGTCTTCAGCCTGGGCGGTTTGGGAAAGAACCAGAAGGCAGACAGCCGCCACTGAGGCAGCGCCGGACACCCGGCCGAGGTAATGAGATGAAATGTTCATAAGTGATGCGTCGTCAAATGCCCGTTTCAGTTTGGGCGTACAGGTTTCTTGTCGGCCCGAAGCTGCCGTCCTTACGCAGCCCATGCCATGGGGTGTAACCCTTCCGCTCTGCGTGCTCCCGGTGATGGCGACATCCAGCGTCCCAGCCTTGTCACCCGCCCAGGCCTGGGCCATCATGTCACCATGGCTGAAGACCTTCCCTCCTCGCAATCCTGGCTGGATGCCTGCCCTGCCGTACCGCCGCTACACGTGCCCGCCACCATGGACGACTGGCAGGCGCGACGGGCGGACATTCGCGATACACTGATTCACTTGTTAGGCGACATGCCGCCGCGACCGGCACCGGCGGACACCCAGGTGTTGTCGCGCGAGGACAAGGGCGACCACTGGTTGGAACAGATCCGCTTCAACAACGGCGCAGGCTCGGAGGTCAGGGGCTGGTGCTTCCTGCCCAAGTCCGCCACGGAAGACTGCAAGGCCCCGGCGATTCTGTACTGTCACTGGCACGGCGGCGACTATGACATCGGCAAGGACGAGATGCGCCAGGCCAACGCGACGCCGGTGGCCGCCGGGCCGGAGCTGGCGAAGCGTGGCTACGTGGTGCTGGGCATCGATGCTTACGGTTTCGGCGAGCGCAACGGCCAGGGGCCCGACGGGCCGGCAAGCACGGGAGCGGCGGGCGAGATGAGCGCGGCAAAATTCCAGCTATGGATGGGCCGAAGCCTCTGGGGCATGATGGTGCGTGATGACCAGATCGCACTGGATTACCTGTGCAGCCGGCCGGAGGTCGATGCCACGCGCATCGGCGTCACGGGCATCAGCATGGGCAGCACCCGAGCCTGGTGGTTGATGGCGTTGGACGACCGTCCCAAGGCGGCAGTGTGTGTGGCATGCATGACGCGATACCAGGAACTCATCAGGCGGGGCGGGCTGAAGGAGCATGGCATCTATTACTTCGTCCCGGGCATGCTGAAGCATTTTGACACAGAGGCGGTGATCGCCTGCGCAGCGCCGCGCCCCGTGCTGTTCATGACTGGGGACGAAGACTCCGGATCGCCGGTCGAAGGGGTGCTCAGGCTGGGCGCGCTCGTGAGCCGCGTGTATGCCCTGCATGGAGAGGAGGCGCGCAACCGCTTTGACAGCATCCTGTACCCGGGCGTGGGCCATGAGTATGTGCCGGACATGTGGCAGAAGACCGTTGCATGGATGGATCGCTGGGTGAAGTGATCTATTCTTATGAACTGGCGCCTCACTCCCCTTTTCGCAGCCTTGTTGCTCACGGCCGCCACGACCCTGCAGGCGCAGACGCCCGCCCCCCCGCAGACCTCCGAGAACAACGAGGAGTTGCGCGCGGGCTTGAAACGCTTCCCTGAGGCGGACACGAACAAAGACGGCATTCTCACCCTGGAGGAGGCCCATGCCTTCATCGCCAAACAGAAGGCGGCAGGCGAGGCGGCCAAGAGCAACGGCATCAAGCCGAGCATGGTTGATGTACCCTATGGCCCGCACGCCCGGAACGTGCTCGACTTCTGGGTCTCCAAATCCAGCAAGCCCGCACCCTTGGTCATCTTCATCCATGGCGGAGGTTTCCGGGCCGGGAGCAAGGAAAGCAGCCGCACCGATCCCAAGCTGGCGGAAATGCTGAAGTCCGGCATGGCCTGCGCTGCCATCAATTACCGTTTCCTCGACAGCGCCCCGGTGCAGACCATCCTTATGGACTGCGCGCATGCCGTGCAGTTCCTGCGCTCGAAGGCACCCGATTGGAATATCAACAAGACGCGCATCGCGGCAGTGGGCGGATCAGCCGGGGCTGGCACCTCGCTATGGCTGGCCACGCATGAGGACATCGCCAATCCCAACTCCAGCAACCCCGTGCTGCGGGAATCCTCGCGCATCTGCTGCGCCGCACTGTTCTCCACCCAGGCCACCTATGACGTGACCAAATGGGAAAGCTTCCTGGGCACGCCGGAAAAATCGTTCTGGACGGAGGGTGAGGTGCCGCTCTTCTACGGGATGAAGACGCTGGCCGATCTGAAGTCACCCGAGGGCAGCCGGATCCTGCATGAGTGCGACATGCTGGCCTGGATCAGCAAAGATTCAGCACCTCTTTTCATGGACAGCTCCCAGGATGTGCCGAAGCCGACGAACCGTGGGGAATGGCTGCACACCACCCAGCACGCGCGCACCGTCAAAAAGCAGTTCCAGGACCTGGGCGTGGAATGTGTTCTGGTGCAAGACGAGACGGAGCCGAAACCCACGGTGGGGGATTTTTTGCGCAAGCACCTGGCGGGGAAGTGAAGCGGGCGGAAGAGGGGAAGTGCTCAGTGCCTGGTAACAAGCGGGAAGTTGTAAGTCAGAAGTGGTAAGTGACCAGCCAGCGCGGCCAATCAAAGCCGGACCCATCCCAAGCGCCGTGGAACTTCCCAGCACCCCACCGGGAACCGGGAACGTCCCAACCGACAAACCGATAAACCGATAAACCGATAAACCGATAAACTTCCCCTCCCCCATCACTTCAAACACTCTTTCATGAACGCGGTGATATCCGCGTGCATCTTCTTCTGATCGGGCTGGTTGGTGTACATCATGTGACCGGCTTCGAACTCGGCCACGTGGACGTTGCCGCGCAGCGATTCCGGGATCTGCATGTGGCGCAGGCTGTGGATCATGTTGTCGGCCGGAGTCACCAGATCGCTCATGCCTACGAGTGCCAGCACATGCAGATGGGGATTGGTCTTCATGGCCGAGGCCAGCGCATTGTTCATGCTGGTGAAGCTGTTGCCCTTGCCGTGGTTCCAAGTTGGCTGGCCTTTGAGGACTTCATAGGGCAGGTCCTTCTCATAATGCAGCTCCTCGCGCAGGTAGGAGTTGATCGCCACGGCGGCGACACCGCCGACGACATTCATGAAGGGCTCGATTTCGGGATGCTGTTCGGTTTCGGTGCCGTCTTTGGCGGTGACTCGCGCGTCATAGCCGCCGAGCACCAGGTGCTGGTCGCGCAGCAGCATCTCGCGGAAGAAGCCTGAATCGATGCGCAGCTTCTGCTCTTCGATGAGCTTGGGCGCGAGGCCGGTGAGACGCGCAAGCTTCTTGACCACCGCATCACGGTCGGCCTTCGGCAGGGCGGTGTCGAGCAGCAGCGCGTGCGCATAGTCACCATAAGCGAAGGCGCGAGCCTCGGCGATGGCCTTGGTGCGGTCGGACTGAAGGTCCGGCGGCAGTTTCTTGTGGTAGTGCGCAACAGACGTGAGCGCGGGCAGCAGCACTTGGTAAGGCAGGTCGTTGAGCGGGCCCGGGGTGAGCACATCGTAGTCCAGCAGGCCGGAGAGGATGATCAGGCCGTTGAGGTAGATGCGGTCGTGAGAAGCCAGGTGCTCGGCGAGGCCTGCGCCGCGGATGCCACCATAGCTTTCGCCAGCGATGAATTTCGGCGAGCGCCAGCGCTTCTCGCGGGTCAGCCACAAACGGATGAATTCGCCCACGGCATGGATGTCTTCCTGCACGCCGAGAAATTCACTGGCCTTCTGCGGGTCTTCCGCGCGGCTGAAGCCGGTGTTGACCGGGTCGATGAACACAAGGTCGGTGGAGTCAAGCAGGCTGAAGGGATTCTCCACCATGCGGCCCGGGGGCATCGGCGGCGTGAGGCCGTCCGCCGGCAGCTCAACCTTCTTTGGACCGAAGGCACCCAGATGCACCCACACGCTGCTCGAGCCTGGCCCGCCGTTGAAGCAGAAGGTGACGGGCCGGGTGGCGGCATCGGGGGCGCTCTTCAGGGTGTAGGAAGTGTAAAAAACCTGCGCGGAGGGCTTGCCATCGGCCTTGAGGATGGGCAACTCGGTAGCCGTGACCTTGTACTCGATCTTGTTGCCATCGATGCTCACCGCGCCTTCGGCAGTGCCCACCTCGGGCTTCTTTTCGTCAGCCTTCTTGGCCTCGGGTTTCTTTTCCTCGGGCTTTTTGGCCTCCGCCTTCGTGGCAGGCGCGGGCGTGGCTTCCTCGGCGGGAAGCATGGGGCACAAGGCCAGGGCGGCGGCGAGGGTGATCAGGTGACGCGTCATGAGGCGCGAACTGTGGCACTGAATTGAGGGCGGGCAACTGGTCGCATTGGCTCCGCGAGCCCGAATCGTTCGACACAGTCGTGCCCATTTTCCGATTTTCCCGACCGGCCCTCTCCTCTCTCCAATTCGCCACGGCGGAGAAAACCCCTTGCCAAGGGGAGGCGCTTCGTGTTTGCCACGGGTTGGCACATTCGCCTTTCTCCACATGGAAAAACTCATCGTCCACGGCGGCACCAACTTGAAGGGCCGCGTCACCATCAGCGGTTCGAAGAACTCGTCCCTGCCCATCCTCGCGGCCACACTGCTGACCAAGGAGCTCTGCACCATCCGCCGGGTGCCGGACTTGAGCGATACGAATTACATGACCCTGATCCTGGCTGAACTGGGAGCGGAAGTGGAGCGTGCCAGCGGCGTGGTCATGGTGGAGGCCAAAAAAATCAAGTCCACCGCCCCTTACGAGCTGGTGCGCAAGATGCGTGCCTCCATCTGCGTGCTGGGACCGCTCACCGGGCGCTTGAAGAAGGCCAGTGTCTCGCTTCCGGGCGGCTGCGTCATTGGCGACCGGCCTGTGGACCTGCACCTCAAAGGCCTGGAAGGGCTTGGCGCTGAGATCACCGTGGATGGCGGCGACATCGTGGTGAATGCGAAGAAGGGCCTGCGGGGCCGTGAAATCAATCTCCTGGGCAAGCACGGCTCCACCGTGCTGGGCACCGACAACGTGATGATGGCCGCCACCCTGGCCAAAGGCATCACCATCATCGAAGGTGCGGCAGCTGAACCGGAAGTGGAAGACCTGGCAAATTTCCTTATCGCCATGGGTGCCAAGATCGAAGGCGCTGGCACCCACCGCATTGTCATCGAAGGCGTGAAGGAATTGCACGGGGCCGAGCACACCGTCATTCCTGACCGCATTGAGGCGGGCACCTTCCTGTGCGCCGGTGCCATGATGAGCAAAGGCCTGAGCCTGGACCGCGTGGTGCCCGGGCACATGAAGGCGGTCCTGCAGACGCTGGAACGCTGCGGCTTTCCTCTGGAGATCACCAAGGACAGCATCACCATCAAGCCCAATCGCGAAGCGAAGGGCTTCGACCTCACGACGCAGTGCTACCCTGGCTTTCCCACGGACATGCAGGCCCAGTTCTGCGCCCTGGCCTGCGCAATCGACGACACCAGCTCCATCACGGAAACCATCTTCCCGCAGCGCTTCATGCATGTGGCGGAAATGAAGCGCATGGGTGCCAATATTCAGCTGCAAGGCGCCACTGCCCGCATCCGTGGCGGCGGCAAGATGAAAGGCGCTCCCGTCATGGCCAGCGATCTGCGCGCCTCTGCCGCGCTCGTGCTTGCCGCCATCAAGGCCTCAGGCCGGACGGACATCCTGCGCCTCTATCACATCGACCGCGGCTACGAGCATCTCGATGACAAGCTCGTCGCCCTGGGAGCGCACCTGGAACGCGTGAAGGAATAGCCGCGCCGCGCCGAGCGTTTCATGGGTTGTAAGCCGGTGCCTTCCCCTGCATACTGTCCCCCCTCACCGCATGATCCACGTCTCCAACCTTACCAAGCAGTATGCCGGTCGCGTGGCCGTGGACGACATCTCCTTCGATGTACAGCCCGGTGAGATCGTCGGCTTCCTCGGGCCCAATGGCGCGGGCAAATCGACGACCATGCGCATCCTCAGCGGCTACATGCCCCCCACCTCGGGCACGGCGATGGTCGCCGGCCACAACGTCTTCGACGAATCGCTCCAGGTACGCCGCCAGGTGGGCTACATGCCAGAATCCGCGCCCCTGTATCTGGACATGCGGGTGAAGGAATACCTGCATTTTCGCGGCGCCCTCAAGGGCCTCAGCGGCAAGGACCTGCGCGTGCGCACTGGCGAAGTGATGGACCTGTGCGGCATCACCGACGTACGCCGCCGCCTGATTGCCAACCTGTCCAAAGGTTACCGCCAGCGTGTATCCCTGGCCGATGCGCTCATTCACCGCCCGCCGCTGCTCATTCTCGACGAACCGACCAACGGCCTGGACCCCACCCAGATCCGTCATGTGCGCGAGCTGCTGCGGGGCCTGCGGCCCCAGCATACCGTGCTGCTCTCCACCCACATCCTGCATGAAGTGGAGCTCACCTGCGACCGCGTCATCATGATCCATCACGGGCGCATCAAGGCCTGCGACACCCCGCGCAATCTCACCCGCGGCCTGCGGGCCGCCGGCACGGTGTACATCGAGCTTCAGTGTGGCAAGGACACCGCGAAGAAGCTCGATGAACTGCCCGGCGTGCGCAAAGTGGTGCCGGAGAAAGGCGACGGTCTCTGGCAGGCTTTCTCCCTGCGCATCGAATCCAATACCGACGTGCGCGAAGCCATCCAGGAGCTCGCCATGAAGGAGCAATGGCGCATCCGCGAACTGCACCGCAAGCTGCCGACGCTGGAGGACGTGTTCATCGAACTCGCTGCGGGTGACGCCCCGGTGCGGGTCTGAAAATCAATTCAACGCAATATCTATCATGGGCGCTCAATGGAAACAGAAGTGGCGGGAGCTGGCCGCCGATCAAAAGGGAAAAATCGTGGGCAAGCTGGTCCGCGAAATTCAGGTGGCGGCCCGGCTTGGCGGCGCGCACCCGGAGTTCAATGCCCGGCTGGCGGCAGCAGTCGCGATCGCGAAAAGGCAGTCCGTCACCCGCGACACCATTGAGCGGGCCATTGCCAAAGGCTCCGGCACCGGCCCGGATGCGGTCCAGTATGACACCGTGGTCTATGAGGGCTTCACCCCGCACCATGTGCCGGTGGTGGTGGAATGCCTCACGGACAACAACAACCGCACCGCCTCCGAGATCAAGATGCTGTTCAAGGCCGGCACCCTGGGCACGCGCGGGTCGGTGGCCTGGATGTTTGAGCACTGCGGCCTGATCGAAGCCCAGCACAGCGACAAATCACTCGACATCGAAATCGCCGCCCTCGAAGCCGAAGCAGACAACGTGGAGCCGCTCGAACTGGAAGGCGACGAGGCAGCGACCCACATCGGCGCCCGATTCTTCTGCGCCAGCAGCAACCTTGATCTGGTGACGAAAGCACTGAAGGCCCAGGGCTGGACCATCACCACCTCCGAGCTTACCTATCATCCCAAGGACTACCCCGAGCTCACCGAGCAACAGCACGAAGAGGTGACCAACTTCCTGCAAACTCTCGACAGCCATGTCGATGTGCATCGTGTGCATGCGGCGATGCGCTGATCACCGCTCAAAGATCGAACCTTCGTCACGATCCGCCACCTTCAGGTAGCGGTAGTACACCTCCAGCTGCAGGACGCACAAAGCGGTCTTGTACACACCGCCCTCCATGTTGCCCACCGCCGCCACCGGCGAGTTGGGCCGCTCCGGCTTCCAGCTCCCATCGGGGGCCTGGTTGGCGAGGAGCTGGGGCATGAGCTGCTGGTTGTAAAACTTCCAGTCCTCACCGCCGCGCTGGAAGAAGGCCTGGGTGTAGTAATACCAGCAGTAGAGGTTGCAGTTCTTGTTCCAGTCCAGAGGCTCCTCGGTGATGAACTTGCGCAGGAACGTCATGCCCTTGTCGATGACACTGGCCTTGCCCCCTTTGCCCAAGGTCTGCAACCCCAGCACACCGGTGCCGGTGAGGTTCCACTGGTTGTATGGGGCATCACGATTGACCGTGCCGATGCCGCCATCCTTGGTTTGGGTTTTCTCGATGTACTTGATGGTCTTTTCAATCGAGGTACGCAGGCCTTTGATGGGCAGCCCGGTGTGATGTGCGGCCTTCAGCGCCTGATACTGCCAGCCCGTCACGGACAGGTCATTGCGGGTGGACTTGCCCCGGCCTTCCGTGGCGTTTTTCACATAATAGTCCCAGCCGCCGGTTTCGTTCTGGTTGTCGATGATCAGTTTCACGCCGTTTTCAAACGCCTCGCGCATCCCTGGCAGGCTCTTGGAACCCAGTCGCGCCAGCGTGTACATCTCACCCAGTGCATAGGTGGCAATGCCGTGCTCGTAAGCGCCGCCGTTGCTTTTATAGTCCTCGGTGATGAAACCCTTGTCGTTCTTTTTCGACAGCTCGATGAGGTACAGGATGCCCTTCATGACGTTCTCGCCGTAGAAGGGCGAATCCGGTGTCTCGCAGCGTCCCAGGTAGCAGAGCAAGGCCAGGCCGGTCATGGCGGACTTGTAGCCCGTGCCCCAGGAGCCATCTGGGTTCTGCCTCGTCTTGAGCCACTCCAGCGCCTTGGAAACGGCCGCCTCGCACTCGGCGCTGCCACCATTCTGGCGCAGCTTCTCCAGGCGCTCCGCCGTGGAACAGCGTCCGCGCATCGAAGGCGGCAGAGCCACCATGCCAGCCTGGCCACCGAGGCCCACTCCACTGCCAAAACCACCGCCCGCACCGCTCTTGCCGAAACCACCGGAGGCTCCCATGCTCCCGCCCAACATGCTGCTCACGTCCGGCACATCCAGGATGTCCGGAGGCGCTTCCGGCAGCGTGATGCTTGAATTGGTGCCGGTGCTCAAGACCCTCTTCACGGGCGTGGTCTTGCTGATGGCCTTCTGCTTCTTGTTCTGCACCTTGTGCTGCAGTTCTTGCGATGCCGCCGCGCCCTGGGTGGTGCCGCCCCCGGGGAGAAAGTCCACGTTCTTGGTGATGATCGTGTTAGAGAACACGACGAGGCCCGCGATGGCGAGCAGCCCCAGGTGAATCAGAATGCTCAAGGTGAGCGAGCCACCACCCACGGTCCTCCACCATGTCACCAGTTTGTTGCGGCGCGGCGGCGGGCCAAAATCGTGGACGGCGGCGGGATAAATGCCTTCTTCCCCAAAGGGATGTCCTGGTTCGGCCTCTAAAATCACCACCGGCACGGAACCGGACTGCGCCATCGGTCCCGCTGGTGGCTGTCCCTCGGTCCCAGGCTGGGGCGGATAAGGCATCTGCGGCTGGCCGTAAGGGTAGCCCGGCTGGGGGTAGCCCTGAGGAGGATACCCCAAATGCTCGTAGCCAGGAGGCGGAGCCACGTAGCCCGGCGGTGGTGCGGGGGGCAAGGGCTGCGAAGCAGCAGGGCGCGGCGGCGGCTGTGGCTGTTCTTCCATAACAATTAAATGAGATCAGGACGATAAAACCGCATCACCCTGTGGTCGCAGGTCAGCGGTGCAGTGGATGCATTTGAATCAATTCTCAAGGTTCAGGCGCGCAGATCGAGCCCGCTCCTGCCGTAATACGCTACAGCATGGAGCGTTGTCGAGGGTCTGACGCGGTCCTCGGGAAACAAACCACCAAACCGGGAACCCTGAACCGGGAGCCGAACGAAGTGAGACAGACAACCGCAGGTTGCCCGCAGGGTGAAGCGCAGCGAAATCAACCCTGAACCTCCCAGCCTATTTCAAGCTCCCACGCGACGCCCGCGCAAGTCCCCAGCGCATGAGAATTGCTCCATCTTCCCAAATGTATTTCGTTTTGGTGCCCAGTTGCACCGCGATCACCGTGCGGCCATTGGCCGTGGCGGAGGAGAGCAGGCAGCGGCCCGCCGCATTCGTATAGCCCGTCTTCATGCCGTTGCACTCCGGCATGCGGCCCAGCAGGTTGTTGGTATTTTCCAGCCTCGCGGTCTTGCCGTTGGCATAGCGAAACTCCAGGTACTTGTGCCCCACGGCATCGCGGATCACCGGCGTGCGATAAGCCAGCAGCGCCGCCCGTGCCATGTCCCGGGCTGTCGAGTACTGCCCCTTGGCTGGAAGCCCGTGGGGGTTGATGAAATACGAGTCCTTCATGCCCATCGCGCGGGCTTTGGCATTCATCATGACGGCAAAACCGCTTTGGCTGCCCCCGGTCACCCGCGCCAGCACCTGGGCCACGTCGTTCGCGCTTTTCACCAGGAAGGCGTAAAGCAGCTCACGCACCGTGTAGGTGTCGCCAGCACGCACCCCCAGCCGCGTGGGTTCGACGTCGATGTCGCTCTCCTTCACCGTCACCCGGCGGTCGAGGTCGCCATGGTCCACCACCACCAGCGCGGTGATGATCTTCTGGGTGCTCGCCACGGCGCGCTGCGCGTCCGCATTGTGGGTAAGCATGGGCACCCCGGTGTTCGCATCCACCAGGATGTAGCTCGCCGCCCGGATGCCCGAAGGCCCTTCCGCAGACGACGACTCGTCCCGCGACGACTTCGATGATGCCTTCGACGGTGTCCGGGGCGCCGCCCGCGAGGCGGTCACCGAAACAAACAAGAAAGCCAGTACAAGCGGGAGGAATCGGCGGGTCATCATGCGGCGGAGAAAGGGAATGAGGGGGTGCAGGCAGGCAGACCCGAAAATGAGGCAGGCACGGCGCTCTTGCAATCGCGATGTCAGCCGCTTCCGCTCCTCAATATTTGCGCTTTGAAAACACCCGACCGCACTCCACCATGCGGCATGGCACTGATCATCAACGGCGAAAACATTGACGACGAAATCATCGAGACCGAGTTCCGGCAGATCAAAGGGCACTATGAGCGCACCCTGCAAGTGGGCTGCTGCGAGCGCGACCCGGAATTTCAAGGATACGCCAAGGACAACATCATCGCGCGGGCCGTGCTCAATCAGGAAGCCGCCAGGCGCTACCCCGATATCGAGGAGGACGACGTCACCTCGCGCCTCGACAAGCTGATCGAGGAGGCCGGGGGCGAAGAACATTTCTACATGAAGATCGGCATGCCCTTCGGCTCCACCGAGATCGTGCGCGGCAACGTCGCCAACGGCGTGCGCCTGGACAAGCTGCTGCAAAGTGTCTATGGCGATGAACCGACCCCTTCAGACGAGGAGGTGAGCGCCTACTATGAGGCGAACATTCACGCCTTCCAGAGCGAAGAGCAAATCCACGTGGTGCACATCACCAAGGGCCTGGAAGGCGCGAAGAGCCGCTCCGAGGTCTATGAGAAAATGCGCGAGCTGCGCCATCAGCTCACCGCCGGAGCCGATTTCGAAAAGCTGGCCGAAGAGCAGCGCGGCAATGAGCAGCAGCAGATTGACCTGGGGTGGTTCAAGCGCGGCGAGTTCATGGAGGAGTTCGAAGCCATCGCCTTCTCCATGAACGTGAACGAGATCAGCCCGGTCTTCACCACCCAGCTCGGGTTTCACCTGTGCAAGGTCATGGGCCGCCGCGACCCCGCCCCGGTGCCGCTGGATCAGATCAAGGACGCGGTGCGCACCCGCATGATGGAGGAATCCCGCGACAAGAAATTCAACGCCTTCGTCGAAGAACTCAAGGCCGCGGCGAAAATCGAGGACACCGCGCCTTGCGAGGCCGGTTGTGAATGTCATTAGAATATTTTTTATAGTGAGTTATCTTGGCATGCTTCAAGAGACGTAACTTGACTACAGAGGGTGGCAACCGCCGCTCCACCAGACATCAACGTTCCCAACTCCACCAAGCCCGCCATGTCCCTCGACGATACCACCTCGCTTCGCGGTTCACTGCTTCTTGCCGCTCCCCTGCTGAGCGATCCCAACTTTTCGCGCGCGGTCCTCTACCTCGCCGCCCATTCGGAAAAGGACGGTGCCTTTGGCTACATCCTCAACCGGCCCCTGGACAAAAAGGTGTCCGACCTGCTGCCCACTGAAGACATGGGACGGCTCGCCCGCATCCCCGTCTTCCTCGGCGGCCCGGTCGCCACCGACAAGCTGTCCTTTGCCTCCATGCAATGGAGCAACAAGAGGAACACGCTGAAGTGCCAGACCCACCTCTCCGTGGATGACGCCCTTTACGAGCTGGACATGGGGCACGAGGTGCGCGCCTTCGTCGGCTACACTGGCTGGTCCGAAGGCCAGCTCGAAGGCGAGATGAAACACCGCTCGTGGATCGCCACCGCCCCCAATTCCATCGTCATGAGTGCCGGCGACGTGACCACGCTGTGGTCGGACATCCTCGAAAAAATGGGCCCCCGCTATGATCTCATGTCGCGGATGCCTGAAAAACCCGGGAGGAATTGAGGCACCCCTGTGGCCGTCGTTGCCGGGCGAAGGCCGCTTGAAGGCATCATCACCTGCATGCCAGCGTTTACCACACGCCTGCTTCTGGTGTTGTCCCTCGTTCAGGGCTGCACTTCCGCCATCGCGGGCGGCGCGACCGGGCTGCCGCAGATCATCAACGTTTCCGCCTACGATCCCAAAGAGCGCCAGCGTGAGGGGGACGGCTACTCCGAGCGCGATGTCTCCGCCCTTCGTGAAAACGGTGCCAGCGCCCTCATTGCCCGAGCGGGCAAGGGTGGAGTACTGGACACCAAGTGCGCCAGTTTCCTTGCCGCCGCTGATCGCGCCGGCCTGCTGCCAGGCGTGTACTACCGCCTGCGTACCGAGGTGGATGCCGTGGTGCAGGCTGATCAATTCATCGCCCGCACGCAGGCCCTCGTCCGCAGCCGCGCATGGACCACTCCCGCACTGCTGCTTTGCGCCGACTTCGATGCGAACTCCCGGCTCTCCGACATCCTGCGCTTCGCGGACCGGGTGGAGGCCCGCACCGGCGTCATCCCCGTGGCTTACCTGGAGAACAGTCCGCAGCTCAAGATCCTCCTCAGCCATGCCGATGCCACCAGCAAGGCGCGCCTGTGCCGCCTGCCCTACTGGCTGGCGCTGTATGCACACGACAGCGGCGCGGGGCCGCTGTTCCCCGCCCCGGTCAATCCCCAGGGCCTCATCAAGCAGTACAAGGTCTGGTCCGACTGGACGCTGTGGCAATACGGCGGCGTGGACTGGGAGCGCGGCGGCTCACGTCCCAAGGTTTACAACCACGGCGACTGGCGCTTCGCCCCCTGGTTTGGCAACCTCGACCGCCCCGTGGAGCGCAACGTCTTCAACGGCTCGCCAGCAGCGCTACAGGCCTTCTGGCAGCGGCACGGCTTGCGTCTGGCGCGGTAAAGACACGCCCTCAGAAAAGTAGCTTCGCTTGCAAAAGCGTGGTCCGACGAACCAAGCGAAGAGACGCGCAAAAAATCTCCCCACTAAAACCATCTCCTCGCGGCGTTTTAGAAGGCTCTATTATCATGACGAAACTGAAGCCTCTCCTCCTGTTGTCCTTGCTCGTTGCCTTCGGCCAACTCGCCGCCGAACAGGTCGGCCCATGGGATCTCGACGCCCTCAAGGCAAACGTCCCCGCCATGAAATGGGTGCGGCAGGATCAGCCCGTGCATTCGCTGACGTATACCGGCGAGACTTACAAAGGCCATCCCACCCACGTGTTTGCCTTCTATGCCTCGCCCGTCACGTTGGGCGAAGTGGCGGCCGGCACGAAGACCTTCCCTGGCGTCGTGCTCATTCATGGTGGCGGCGGCACCGCCTTCGCGGACTGGGCATACCTGTGGGCCAAGCGCGGCTATGCAGCCATCGCCATGGACCTGGGCGGCTCGCGGCCGCCGGACCCCGTGTTCGATCCCAAGACCGGCGCTCCCGTGGGCCACCAGTCCGACGCCAAGTTTCGCACGCCCCTGCCCGATGGAGGCCCTCCGCAGGGCGGCACGGAAAAGTTCAACACCATCGGCGGCGACAAGAACGACCAATGGCCCTTCCATGCCGTGGCCAACGCGATGCGCGCGCACAGCCTGCTGCTCAGCTTCCCGGAAGTGCAGGCAGAGCACACCGCCGTCACGGGCATCAGCTGGGGCGGCTACACCACCTGCCTGGTCGCCTCGCTCGACGACCGGTTCAAGGCGGCCGTGCCGGTGTATGGCTGCGGCTTCCTGCATGAAGGCGAATCCGTGCAGAAGCCCATGATCGATGCGCTGGGCGACTTCCGCGACAAGTGGGTAAAAACCTACGATCCCGGCAGCCTGCTGCCACGCTGTCACGTGCCCATCTTCTTCGTCAACGGCAGCAACGACGTGCACTACGTGCTCGACAGCTACATGAAGAGCTACAACGTCGTGCCCGGCGAGAAGCACATGCGCATCGAGCTGAACATGCGCCACGGCCATCCTCCCGGCTGGGCCCCCAAGGAAATCGGCCTGTTCATCGATTCGAAATGCCGCGCCGGCACTCCCCTGCCCGTCCCCGGCACGCCCGTCATTAAAGACGGCCGCATCGAAGTCACCTGCCAGTCCGCAACCGCCCTCAAAAGCGCTGCATTATACTATACTACCGACACCGGCCTGCGCTCCAAACGTAAATGGACCACCGTCCCCGCAACGCTGGCGGGCACCACCTTCACCTCCCCGGCGCCGCCCGCAGCCGCCAACACCTGGTTCCTCACCGTCACCGATGAGCGCGACGCGATGGTCAGCACGGTGGCGCAGTTTGCGAAGTGACGGGAGTGAGCCGTCGCTGAATCATTCGACTCGGTCGCACGGCCCGAAAGTTTGGTTCACTTTTCCAGGTTGCGAAACAGGTCCACACACCCAAGTACTGTTCCGATTATTCCACCAATAACAAACCAAACGAGTACACCTCCGTCGGCGGGGGTGAGGAGTTCACGAGCCTCCGGGCAATGTGCGAGTCATAGTAACCAGGCAAGGTCTTCATGCCCGCCCTCTGTAACCGCCGTTCGCGCCGTTTGCTGAGGAAAGGCGGGGCGCAATATCCAATTTGGACCGAGATTATAGACAAAGATTGTTCCGAAGCTCATGAGCAGACCCTTTCGGTGGCTGTGTTCGGCGTGTTTACATCACACACGCCGCCGAACAAATTCGCCCTACGTCAAAAAACATGGTCAAATCAAGACGAAGACTTGCGCACCAGGCGGCGAATTGATAAGCCTGGAACCCATGCAGATTCGACTTCTCCTGACATGCTGCGCGACTGCCAGCTTGCTCTGCCTCGCTGAGGTCAACCCCCGGCCTTCGTCGAAACTGGCGTTGCATGACATGGTTCGGCGTGACCCCACGCTGCTAACGAAGCCAGGTACCACGGTCCTGAGCTATGCCGACGTGGTGGAAGGCATTCGCGACAGCGTGGTGACGATCCAGATCAAACGCCGTAAAGCTCCGCAAGCCTCCGCGGACAACGACAAGGGTGCCGATAAAGCCGATGATCAATCGCAGTTCGATTTTCGCGGCAAAGAGGAGCCGCCGGAAGACGACGAAGAGCACCATGACGGTGGTGGCTCGGGTCTGGTCGTCACGGAGGATGGACTGATCCTGACCAACAACCATGTCGTCGAGGACGCTGAACAGATAAGCATCCGGCTGCGCGGACAGGCGGAGAGCATCCAAGCCTCAATTGTGGGCCGGGATCCGGTCACCGACATCGCCATCATCAAGGTCCGCAACGTCAAGCTCGTGCCAGCAACCTTGGGCGACAGTGCCATCCTCCGTCCTGGCGATGTCGTGCTGGCGATGGGCAGCCCCTTTGGTCTGGAGCAGACGGTCACCATGGGAATCGTCAGCGCCACGGGGCGCAGTGCACTGGGTTTCACGGGAATGGAAGATTTCATCCAGACCGATGCCGCGATCAATCCTGGCAACTCAGGCGGGCCGCTCATGGATGGCAAGGGCCGTGTCATCGGAATCAACACCGCGCATTACAATGGCCAAAACATCGGCTTTGCGGTGCCCCTCAATCTGGCACTGAAAGTCGCCGACGACCTGCTTGCATATGGCCTCGTGGTGCGGGGTTTCCTGGGCATTCACATGGAAGACATGACCCCCAAGCTGGCCGTTGCAATGGGACTGCCCAAGAAGAGCAAGGGTGTGGTTGTGACAGCGGTGGAAGCAGGCGAGCCCGCAGCAAAGGCCGGAATATTACCTGGTGACATCATTGTGCAGGTCAACGGCCGGCATATAGACGAGGGCAAACGCTTTCGCTTGAGCATGGCATCTCTTCAGCCTGGAGCGAATGCGGCGTTCATCGTGAAGCGGGAGGGCAAGGACATCTCCATCGAGGCCACCCTGGGCGAACCACCCGAGCTGGCGAAGGCCAAGACCGCCGTCCAGGAGATGGGTGGGAGTATTTGCGAACTCGTGCCCGGCCTCACCATCTCATCACTGACAACCGAGATCCGCAATCGCTTCCTGCTGCCTGAAACGGCAAAAGGCGTGGTTGTTCTCGAAGATTTCAAACTACAGGGCTCAAGCCTGACTTTACGTGCGGGGGATCTGATTCTCAGCATCAACGGCGTGAACCCGCAAAACGCTGCATTCGCCCGAACACAGGTGACAGCAAAGAAAGCCTCCGTGCTGATGCTGAAGGTGCTGTCCGGCAGCAACGAGCGCTTCGTCGCGCTGCCATCGAAGCCCTGAGCCAAAATACCCGCCCACCCCTGCCCTGCTGCCTCCCCCTCCGTATCATGACACCGCGACTTCCCTTCCTGACAGCCTGGCTGGCAACCCTCACCGCCTTCGCGCAAATGCCCGCACCTCCTGAAGTGAAGCTTCAGACTCTGACATGCCCCGCGCCAGCTCTTATGGGCCACCTCGGCAACGAAGCCGCGGGACAGGCCATTCCCATTGACGCGCTTCACCTCCATCAAGGCGGCCCCATCATGGGCACGCTGACGACGAAGGCCTTTGGCGGGCTCATGACGCATCTGTCCACCTGGGAGCGCGATCCCAAGTACCCCCGCCTGCTGTTTCGCGGCCTGCTGAATGTCGGCTGTGTCTGGTGCATGTCCGGCAAGGGCGACTTGCTGTGCGCCCAGTCTGAAGTGGAAGTGGATCGTCACGATCTGCCGGCTTACTTCGCCCACAACCCGGGTGCGCTGGGCTGCTTTCGCTGGAGCGATGGCCGGAGACTGTGGGCTCTTCCTTACGATCATGAGGAAGAACTCACCGAGGCCGCTTTCAGCGGGGATGACAAGGTGCTGGTCACTGTTATCGACCGGGGCCGCTCGCAAACCATCGTGCGTCTCCATGACCCGGTCACCGGAACGGAGTTACGCCGGCAGGCTTTGGATCGGGGTGAGCATCGTCAAAACTTTTACCCTGGGGCACGCCGGCTGGTGGTGCGCGTCAAGGACCTCTTCCTGATGCGGGCTGTGGGCATGCAAAATTTTGGCGGCCCCCAGGAGCTTGTGAGGCTTCCTTTTGATACGCTTCAGCCTGAGGTTGTTCCATGCCCGTGGATCAAGGATGGCGACGACTCCGACCACGACGATTTGCTGAGCCTGAGCCCCGACGGCCATTGGCTCGCATTGCACCGCAGAGAGGGCTACGCCGTGCTTGAAGAAAAGGGCGGCACCTGGGTCACCGTTCTATCTGGCGTGGTCGGAACAGACCCCAATACCGGCTTCAACCTTGATGAAATTACAGCCGCCGAATTCTCACCCGACAGCCGTTCTTTGGTCGTCCTCGGAGCCCATGGGGGAAAGGTGATCGACCTCGCTGCGCACAAAGTCGTGAACAAGCTCGGACCCAACTGCAATCGCGGTCTCTTCTCGCCCGATGGAAGCACCTTTGCCACGGCCATGCACAGCAGCACCGCCCTCTGGAACACCAAGGACTGGAAACTCATCGACAAGCCCCAGCCTCCGCTTCAGCACACCTGTCCGGTCAAGGGCGTGCGGTTTCTGGCCGACGGCCATTCCCTGGTCAGCTGGGACCACAACGGCTTGATCCTTTGGGATGTCGCCACCCGCAAGCCGAAGGCCGCACTGCGTCCCCGTAAGGACCAGCACATCTGCGGCGACAGCTTTGACAGCATCGCGCTCATCAATCACGGCACTGAGGTGGTCGCCGGCGACGGCTGGGATTTCCTGCGCTGGCGCCTGCCAGCCTTGGGCGGCCCCGCACCCCTTGCGCCTGCCACCATCCTCAGCGATCCAGCCTTTCCCGGCCCACCCAATCAAGCCAGAGATGCGATCCGCATGAGCGTCGTCGCCGACGCGGAAGGCCGACGCATCATGGCCTTGACCAAATCATCCGCCGCGATCCACGACCTGCAGACTCCGGGCGTGGTCAAGACCGTCCAGATCAACAACGTCAACTCGAAATCCACCCTGGCCACCTTCTCCGCTGATGGAAAATCCCTGTCATACATCGGCAATGCCTCCGACGTCTGGAAGCAGATTGATCTGGCAACAGGGACCACCTCCGACCTGCCAAAAAGCGACAGTGGGCAGATCATGGGTGCAACTCTGATGTTGCCAAGAAGCGGCGCAGTCCTGTGGAATTATGCGAGCGCTTTTATCATCAAAGAACTGGCCACCGGCAAAGTCCTTCATCGTATCGCGAGACCGTCCTCCAGCTTGCTTCTCTTTCCTCAGGGCGCTGTGGCTGTGAGCAAGGATGAACAGCGAATTGCAGCCCTCGTCATGAGTTCCGAGAACGGGCAGCGTTACATTGGCGTGTGGCAAAAAGAGGGGGGCACGCTTATTGCCCTGCAAGCCCTGCCATCGAACGAGGCCACCTGCATGGCATTCTCTCCGGACGGCAAAATCCTGGCGTGCGGCCACAATCACACGGCCGTCTCGCTGTGGGATGTGGAAAAACTCATTGAGACCGCCAAACCCGAACTGCTCATTCCGCCCGCACCAGCACTCGCTCAACGTCAAACCTCGGCACCGACGATCATCGAGCGGTCCTCTTCCGATCCATTGGAGGCAGCCAGGCTGTTCCTGGGTCTTCAGCATGCCGAATTGCCGAACACACCGCAGCCGGTGAATGATACCGACAAGTGGACCTTCCTTCCCAACGGTGTCGTCTCGATGGGCGAGCGCCTGCCGGCCGCCGGCAAGCTTTTTGTCGGCTCAGTCGAAACCGCGTCCCATGCATTGCGATATGGTCTGGACAGGTACAAAGGCCAGGTCACCGGGTTCTCGATCATCGCCCGGAACCTGCTCGCCAACGAAGGTCCGGCCCTGGATGGCAAACTCTGGGTTTCACGCCAGTTCGGTGAGCCGCCCGGCATCCACGCCCCGTGGATGATTTTTACCGACACCTTTACCAATGTCTCGCCGGAGACTGTAAGCACGACCCTTGAATTCGAAGTACAATTCCCAGTCGACACGAAGGAACTGGTTGATTCCAACTTCAAGAAAATCTCCATTGATGCCGGCGGGCGACTGACCCTTGATCCCTCGGTTCGGTGGATTGCCCCGTCGGGTTCCGGCAAGCCCGGCGATTCGCTGCCCCTGCTCTGCTTCTGGTCGCCCGGTGCCGCTACGCAGCCGCGTGTGCACTGGGATCCCGCCAGACAGGCCGTTCATGTGCAGCACGACCTCGTCATCGGCCCCGGCGAAAAACGCTACACAGCTCACCTCGTCCACCTCCTCAAGCGCGATCCGCAGCAAAAGTCCGATGTCTTTCAGCAGCCCCTGTTCGATGACTTCCCCACCTTTGTCGAGCCCTCCACGCGAGAGCGTGGGGTCAATTTTGGCAAGCTCGTACCCGAGTATTCCTGGCCGCCCCGGTTCGTCCGTTCGCCAACGCCCCTTCCCGAACGCGATTCCATGGGCTTCTTGTGGTCCGAGCTGCCCGACCGTTCGCGAGAAGGCCAGCTTGGGGCTCAATCGGTCTTCCAACTCTGGATCGATGGGAGCCCTCTGCCATTTTCAGGATCGTCTTTATTCCCCCACCTGACACCTTCCCCGAACATTGGTCTGGCCAGCCTCGCCCAAATCCCTCTGCGAGGCCAGACACTGGATGGCAAGACAGCCATCACCCGTTACCCCGTTGGCATGGGAAACAACAAGGCCTTAAGCGTGTGGAACGACCTGTTCACGAATTCCTCTGATGCTGCCGTCGTGTTCAAGGTATCCCTGGCCACCAGTTTTGCCACCCCGCCGGTAGAACTATGGGACGCGCACGGCAAGCTCCGTCCACTTGACCATCAATTGCTGAGCGGTTCAGATCTGGGTGGAGCCTGTGCCATCGTATCACCTGGCGATCAAAAGCCCGCGACCGTGCTGGTTTTCCATCGTGAGGGATCCGCCGCGGACCCGCACCTGCGCTGGATCGGTGACCGCATGGTCGCAGTGGAGTACACGCTCTCTATTCCGCCCCACGGTTCACAACTCCTGCGCCACGGTGCCTGCCAGCGACCACTTGGGGCCTTCAAAAGCCCGGCAGACGCCATGGCGGACTGCATGCCCCTGCGGCCGGAAACCTTCCCCGCCGCCCTCAGAATTACCAACCTTCCCTCGCCTGCAAACTACCATCAGTAACGCCCGAGGCCCAGGTTAACACGGGCGAATCAGCCAAAGCTTCGCGACCGCCGCGCTCACTCCTTGCGCACGGCATCGAGCAGCCGGCCGCGCAGCGCCAGGGCGGCGGAGGCGGAGCATACGAGCAAGCCGAAGACGACGATGGCCACGATCAGCTCAGCCATGAAGCGCAGTGGCAGATCGTGGCTGGACTGTTGCAGGGACGGCCACACGGCCAGGGCGGCGCTGATCACGCCCAGCACCACGCCCGCCAGCAGCAGTGCGCTGTGTTCGCCGATGATCATGCGGCGCAGCGCGGCCGGGGTGAACCCTACGGCCTGCATGAGCCCGAGCTCGCCACGGCGCTCCATGACGTGCCGGGCCACCAGCACGCCGATGCCGGCGGTGCCGAGCAGCACGCCGAGTCCGCCGAGAATGGTGAAGATGCTGATGTAAGTGTTTTGCACGGTGCTGAAGGCATTGAAACGATCCTGGGTGGGTTCCAACGCCAGGCCGCGCTGCTCAAGCTGCTTGGTCAGATCAGCGCTCACTTCACGCGCCCTGGCTGGAGGGGCGTCGATCAGGAAGAAACGATAGCCTGCGGCATCCGGCAGCTTCGCGAGGAAATTCTTTTCACCGATGATGACCTTGCCTTGCAGTACGGAGCCGGCAAGCAGAGCCACCAGCCGCACCTTGAACTCCGCGCCGGCGGAGTCCTTGTAAGTCAATGCATCGCCCACGCCGATGCCCAGACCCCACATGGCGGTGTTCATGTCGGCAATAGCTGGGATCGCGCCATCGGCGAGCGGCTGGTCCAGCAGCGACCACGCGGCCTTGTCCGGCGAGGCAAAAGCAAAGGCCTTGCGGGTGTCCAGCAGGCCCGGGTTCACGGCCACCAGCTGGGGGTTCTGCGCCTTGTTCAGATTCAGGCAGCTCGCATCATCACCGGGGCGCACACGGAAGGGCACCACCGCCACGCCCTTCATGTCGTCCGCATCCAGACTGAAGGCATCGCGGCCGGCCTTGGTGTTGAGATCCTCATACACCGGCAGCGATGACTCACCCATCAGCACGAAGCCGCCGGTGCCGGAATCGCGCAGGGTGGGATCGGTATCGGCTGACAGGCGGAAGGCATTCACCGCCGCGACCAGGAAGATGCCGCCTGCCATCATGCCCAGCACGGCCAGGCTGCGACCGGGACGGCGCACGACATTGCGCACCCCGATCTGCGCGAGGCTGCGCGCGAGGCGCTGGCCGCGGGCCTGCGCTTTCATCCAGCCGGAAGCCAGGGCGAGCACGGCAAACATGAGCATGGTGCCAGCGCCAAAAAACATGCCGCCCAGCTCCTCGGCGTCTTTCGCCTTGGTGCCGGCGAAGCCCAGGCCGATGGCGCCGATCAGCGACACGGCGGCGATGAAGCGCCAGTCGCGCCAGAACCGGGGCTTCTTGCGCGACGAGGATGCCGTCATGCCTGTGCCCGCGAGCAGTGCTCCGGGAGCGGTCCGGAACAGCTTCCGGCTGGCCCACCAGAGGGTGAACATGGAGACGGCAAACGAGGACACGAGCGCGATGGCAATGGTCTGCGTCCGGGCGGCAAAGACGAGTTTCAAACCCACCGTGGCACCGCCCCACACGCCATTGAGTCCCGCCAGCGCCGCCTTGGTGTAGGCCACGCCGCCGAGCAATCCCAGCACGCTGCCGAGCGCGGCGATCACACCGGCCTCGCTGAGCAAGGCGCGGCGCACCTGCTTCTGCGTCCAGCCCAGAGCCATGAGCAGGCCCACCTGGGAGGCCCTGCGCTCGATCATGAAGACGAACAACAGCGCGGCAAACACCAGCGCCGCCGCGATGAGAAACAAGCTGAGGCCCACGAACAAGCCTCCGAAGTCTACGCTGCCCTGCGCTGCGGCACCGGCTTCAGTGCCGAAGTCGCGGGTCACCAGACCGGCGTCGCCCAGGTGCAACGAGTTGACGATCTGCCGGCCCAGCTCATAGCGCTTTTGTCCGGTGTCAGGAAAGCGAACGCCGGTGAGCCTGCCGAAGCGGTTGCCCCAAAGCTTCTGCCCTTGCGCAAGGCTGATGAAGCCCTTGGGCGTGGCCTTGTAATCGGTCCAGTACTTTTGGTCCTTGTCGCGCACCGCCTTCTTGTCCATCGGGATGCCGGGGTCCCAGTCGCGGCAGTTCGTCACATCCGTGACGCCAGGGAAATGCGGCGTCCACTCGGGCCGCACATTGGGATCGGTCATGGGCAGGATGCCGCCCACCGTGAAGGTGGCGGTCTGCTCCTTCATCTCGCGACCGATGCCGACGACGAAATACGGCACATCGAGCTTGTCGCCAAGCTTGACCTGATGGTCATCAGCGAGCCACTGGGTGATGACTATTTCGGATTTCGGACTGCGGATTGCGGATTCAGGAACCGCAGGCTGCGGATTGGGGGCCAATTTCCCGGCGACTCGATCCACGGCGCTGAGCATGGAGTATGGGGTCTTGGCATGGGCGGAATTGAAGCCGGTCACCAGATAGGTGAGGACGCCGTAGCTGTTGGGAATCTGGGCGAGCAATTTGCCTCCCAGGCTCGCATCGATGAACACGCGGTCCGTGTTCAATTCCCACTCGTCCAGGCTGCTTTTGACGCGGACAAGGTCCAAGCCGAAATCCGCCAGCGACTTCACTTTGTCAGCCCGGTCGTCGTCGGCCTGTGGCCTGTCGCTGACCATGGCATTCACCTTGCCCTCCATCTGGAGTTGCGACTGCAAGTCCTCCAGCTTCACGAAAACCGTGTCGGGCGAGACCTGTGAAGCGGCGAGCTGGAAGGTGCCGAAGTCGTCGGCAGGGACGATGGCAATGATCTTGCGACGCAGAGCGATGTCCTGGTTCGCGCTGCCGGACAAGGGGGCGTCGCGCGAGATGGCGCTGGGTTTCTCCAGGCGCACGATAATGGTGTCCCCTGACTCAACATTCAGTTTGCGGGCGAGGGATTCATTCACCGCGACCTCGTCTTTACCGATGATGATGGTCTTGCCGCTGGGGCTCAGCTTCCAGAAGCCGCCGCCGCAGCCAAGCACCTGCGTGGCGTTGGCGCGGGCGGTCCCCGTGGCGGCGCTGACCGAGCCGTTGGCGATGATCAAGGGCGCGCTCTGGGTGTTGCGCGCCAGCCTTTCCGTGAACCAGCGATCACCACCGACGACACCCGTGCGAATCTTGCCCAGCCGCAGTTTCGCCACGCGGTGCAGGCTGGCTTTCACGGAATCGCCCACCAGCATGGAACCGCTCAGGATGGCCGAAGCGAGAAAGGCCCCCAGCAACAGGCCCAGGTGGGCGCGCGCATAAAAGCGGGCGCTGCTGAGGATGAAGGACCGCACGGACATCAGGCTATCCTCCCCTCATGAATCTGCAGCAAGCGCCCCATGCGCTGCGCCTGCGCCTGCTGATGGGTCACCAGCACCAAGGTCACACCGGTCTTCTTTTGCAAATCCACCAGGATGTCGGTGAGGGCGGCGGCATTCGCTTCATCGAGCGAACCGGTGGGCTCATCGGCGAGGATCAAGCGCGGCTCATTGATGAGCGCGCGCACGACGGCCACACGCTGGCGCTCACCGCCGGAGAGCTGCGCAGGCCGCCAGGTGGCGCGCGGGCCCAGGCCCACGGCTTCCAGCAGTTCCTTGGCCCTCGCCTCGCGGTTCGGGCCGCCCTTCACCGCCAGCGTGGGGACCAGCACATTCTCCAGCACCGTGCATTGCGGCAACAGGTGATGCAGCTGGAAGATGAAGCCGATCTTCTGGCTGCGCAGCGCGCTCAACCGCGCAGCGGACGCACCGCGCAGTGACTCACCCTCAAAGATGATCTCCCCTTCGTCCGGCTCATCGAGGGTCCCCAGGATGTTGAGCAGGGTGCTTTTGCCACATCCGGAGGGCCCCGTGATGGCCAGCGATTCACCCTCTTCGATGCTCAGGCTGATGCCACGCAAGACCGGCACGGCGTTCTGCTGCTCCGGTTCGGCGTAGGACTTGGTGATGTTCTTGAGTTCGATGAGAGGCATGAGGGTGGCGGCAATGGGTGAGCGGGAAATGCGGAACGTGGGGCTTCAGCGGACTGGGAAGTATTAAGTGCAAAGTGAAAAGTGTTAAGTCCTGAATCACAAGGAACTCCCTAGTTCACACTTCTCACTTAACACTACGGTCCCGACGAAGCCCAGGACTCCAGTGCCTCCTGAAGGGTTGTCAGGCCTACTTGCCGAGAGCTTCCCTCAGCACCGGCTCAAAGATGTCCGCCTGGCGCATGAAGCCCAGGTCGCTGGCGTGGGAGCCATCGGTCGCACCATCGGCATCATCGCCATACAAATGATCACCACCGATGTAGTAAAGCTTGGCCACTCCAGCCGCCTTCAACCTCTCGTATGCGGCTTTGAGCGCGGCGTGATTTTCGGTGTGAAACTTGTCCCTGGCGGGGGTGATCCATGAGTTGGTATTGCGCCGGTCCTCCACCAGCACGATCGGGGTTCCGGGTTTGGCGGCGCGCAGCTGCCTGACCAGCGGTTCGCATTTCGCCGTGACTTCCGCCGGCCCCATGTTAGGCAGGCAGTCGATGACATACACGGACGCATCCTGCTCGCAGAGCAGTTCACCCACGGCGGCATCCATCTTGCCATTGCCGGAGAAGCCCACGTTCATCACCGGCATTTCCAGCCTGCGGCCAAGGATCGCCGTGTGAACCATGCCAGGGCGCGAGGCATCGGCGCCATGGGTGATGGAGGTGCCGTAGAAGATGATGGGCTTCTCGCTGCGCGGAGCCAGACCTTCGAAGGCAGCCCCCTTGGCGACGCCGATCTCCAGCGATTCCACGCCGTTGTAAAGGGGCAGGTAGGCGCAGTATTCGCGCAGACCCGGTGTGAGTCCGCCCATGATCAACTGCTCGACATTTTGCTTGTCCGGCTTGGTCACCATCACCCAGCGCCAGTGGCCTTTCTCGTCGCGGGCATACAAATCGAGGCCGCTGACACCGGTCGCGGGCATCGCGGTCAAGGCCAGGTTTGCCTTCGACAGCTTGTAGCGTGCGAAGATCGCCGTGGCATCGGTCTTGAAGCGCACCATCATGCCGGCGCTGTCGCGGCTCAGATTCCATACGATGGGTGTCACCTTGCCTTCAGCTTTCGCGGGCAGGCGGTCGAACCAGCGTTTGCGTTCCTCCTGCCCCCAGCCGCGGCCTTCCACGCCCCATTTCGTCACGTCATGCCACGACGTGTCCGCCGGGATGGGCGCGACCTTGGGGGC
>Ga0209697_10001431_pt1 | contig 36981 bp, 42 predicted proteins | sample AliMusrvi5mmetaG_FD_184115 | JGI IMG/M metagenome (GOLD analysis project Ga0209697, IMG submission 184115) | Freshwater lake bacterial and archeal communities from Alinen Mustajarvi, Finland, to study Microbial Dark Matter (Phase II) - Alinen... | ecosystem: Environmental > Aquatic > Freshwater... | reverse complement strand
CACGGCCATAGCGGATATTGGCGGCGATGCTGCCGGAGAAGATCACCGGCTCCTGCGACACCACCGCGATCTTCTGGCGCAAGGCGATGGGATCGAGCTGGGTGATGTCCACGCCGTCGAACCGGATGCCGCCGCCCTGGGCGTCGAAGAAGCGCAGCATCAGCTGAAACACCGTGGATTTGCCCGCGCCGCTGGGGCCGACCAGGGCCACCGCTTCGCCGCCCGACACATCCAGCGAGAAACCGTTCAATGCCTTGAAGTCGGGCCGGGTGGGATAGCGGAAGGTGACATCCTCGAAGCGCACCGCGCCGCTGGGATGGGCCGGCAATTGCAACGGACGGGCCGGCGCGGCAATGGCGGGCACTTCATGCAGCAATTCCATCAGCCGTTCCGAGGCGCCGGCGGCGCGCTGCAAATCGCCCCACACTTCCGACAGGGCGCCGACGCCGCCGCCGGTCAGGATGCCGTAGAAGATGAACGCCACCAGCTGGCCCGCCGAGATATGGCCGCTGATGAAATCATGCAGCCCGATCAATCCCACCGTCGCCAAGCCCGCAAAGGCGGTGAAGATGGCGATCGCCGTCAGGATGGCGCGCGCCAGGGTGCGGCTCTTGGCAAAGACGAAGGCGCGCTCCACGGCCTCACCGAAAGCACGGCGTTCGTAATTTTCCTGGGTGAAGGCCTGCACCGTGGGCACGGCGTTCAAGGTCTCGGCGCCGCGCGCGGCGGTATCGGCGATGGAATCCTGGCTGGCGCGGGACAGCTTGCGCACCCAGCGGCCGAACAGCAGCAGCGGCAGCATCACCACCACCACGGCGCCAACGACCAGCAAGGTCAGTTTCACGCTGGTGAAGAACATCAGCGCCACGCCGCCGATCAGGGTGACCAGGTTGCGCAGCGCCATGGAGGCGGACGAACCCACCACCGTCTGGATCAAAGTCGTGTCGGCGGTCATACGCGACAGCACTTCGCCGGTACGGGTAACCTCGAAGAACTGGGGCGACAGGCCCAGCACATTGTCGAACACGGCCTTGCGGATATCGGCCACCACCCGTTCGCCCAGCCAGGTGACGGCATAGAAGCGGGTGGCCGCAGCCATGCCCAGCACGGCAGCCGCGGCAAGAAAGGCGGCGTAGAAGCCGGTCAGGGCATGGGCCTGTGCGGCGGACAGGCCGCGGGCGTCGATCAGTCCCCGGGCGAACTGGGGCAGGACCAGGGTAGCGGCGGAGGAGGCGATCAGGGCGACGATGGCCACCACAATCCGCCCCCGGTAGGGCTGCAGGAAGGGCAATAGCGCCCTCAGGGGGCCCAGGGACTTGGCTTTGGGCCGTCCTGCCGCCACCCGGGCGGTTTCCTTGGAAAAATCGCTGTCACCCCTGGCCAATGGCGGGCGCCTTTTTGTTAATAGAGGGCTGTATATAGGGGCCCTGCGGCCGCGCCAAAGGAACTATTGCCGCCGGACTGCTTGCGGGGCCTTTGGGCGTCCCGTATAAGCCCGCCCTCCGCAGCCCGTCAGAAATGGGCCGCGCCCGAAAAGAAGGTTCGCGTCATGAAAAAGGGCATCCACCCCGACTATCACTTTGTCGAAGTTCAGCTGAACGACGGCACCACCTACAAGACGCGCACCACCTATGGCACCGCGGGCCAGAAGGTCACACTGGACATCGACCCCTCGACCCACCCGGCCTGGACCGGCGGCGACGCCAAGCTGATGGACCGCGGCGGCCGCTTGACGCGCTTCAACAAGAAGTTCGCCGGCTTCGTGAAGGCCTAAAAGGTTTTCAATCGAATACCAAAACGCCGCCGGTTTCCGGCGGCGTTTTTGTTTCTACTTGAAGGCTTGCGCCAGCGCGTCCATCTGGCCGCGCGCGCCGGACGGTGCGGCTTCGCCTTCGCCAAACAGGATATCGTCCAGCCGGGCGATGCGGCGATACAGGCTGTCGCTGCGCGACAGCAGGTCCTTCAATTCCGCCGGCAGCGGATCAATGTCTTCGGCGCATTGGCCCAGGCATATTTCGCGGCTGCCGAGCCGGTAGCGGTCGTTCAGCGCGTCATCGCGTTCCATGTCGCCGTCGCGCACCGCGCGCTGCACCAGAAGCCAGCTGGCGGCCTGCATCAGGCGGGTGGTGACGCGCATGCTTTCGCCGGCATAGAGCATCGCCGCCTTGCGCGGCAGGACGCGGGCTTCCTCGCGGCCCCTGCCGTCGAGATAGCGCGCGGTTTCTTCCACCAGCGCCATGCCTTCGTCAAAGGTCTTGTCGAACATGGCCCCGTCGGTGAAGGACGCGGTCTCAGTGTCAGTCATCAGCATTTCGTCCCCGTACGCCCGGTTCTTGCGATTGTCATATGACGCTAGCAAGCCAGGGGCGCACCGCAAAGCCAATAGGTTGGTAAACAGTCCGATTATCGGCGCTTATGCTTATTCCTGCTGTGCAAATTAACACATTCACTTTTTGAAGAAGCTTTCCGCCGCGCTTTTTGTGGCGTTGCGGTGCGTTATCGCCTCGGCGCAGCGGGCGATTTCCGCTTCCAGCCTTGCGATGCGCTTTTCCAGTTCATGCGCCGAGAGGGCGGAAATATCCTCGCCCAGCACGATGTCGGGCAGCTTCTTGCGCGGTTCGTCCAGGTCCATGGTTTCGCGTTGGCTGGTTTCACGTTTAGTCTGCTGCCGCCATGAAAGCCGCGCAAGTGATGAACGTTGTTCGGGTTGAAAATCCCGGCCGGGCTTACCGGCTGGTGCTGGGCCAGGAACCGAAGCCTGCGCCCGGGCCGGGCCAGGTGTTAATTACCGTCGCAGCCGCCGGCCTGAACAACGCCGATCTGTTGCAGGCCCGGGGCCACTATCCGCCGCCGCCGGGCGCCTCCCCCATCCTGGGAATGGAAGTGTCGGGCACTATCGCGGAACTGGGCGCCGATGTCGGCGGCTGGGCGGTGGGTGATCCGGTCTGCACCCTGATGCCGGGCGGCGGCTATGCGCAGTTCGCCGTGGCCGATGCCGGGTCGCTGCTGCCCGTGCCGGGCACAGTCGATTTGATCGAAGCCGCAGGCTTGCCGGAAGCGGCCTTCACCGCCTGGACCAACATCATCGATACCGGGCGGCTTGCCCCGGGCGAAACACTTCTGATCCATGGCGGCACCAGCGGCATTGGCAGTCTTGGCATCCAGATTTTCGCCGCCCTGGGCCATCGGGTTTTCACCACGGCCGGCAGCGATGGAAAATGCGAAGCCGCCCGAAAACTCGGCGCGACGCGTGCGATCAACTACCAAACGGAAGATTTCGTCGCTGTCGTGAAAGAAGAAACCGGCGGCAAAGGCGTGGACGTGATCCTGGACATGGTCGGCGGCGATTATGTCCAGCGCAACATCGAAGCCGCCGCCGTGTGGGGCCGGATCGTCAACATCGCCTACCAGAAAGCCAGCAAGACCGAAGTGAACTTCGCGCCCGTCCTGACCAAGCGCCTGACCCTCGCGGCCACCACCTTGCGGGGCCGCACCCCCGAACAAAAGCGCGCCATCCGCGATGTGCTGCGGACCAAGGTCTGGCCCCTGCTGGGAACCGGCATCAAGCCGGTGATCGCGCGGGCCTTCCCCCTCGCCCAGGCCCAAAAAGCCCATGAATTGATGGCCAAAACCGGCCATATCGGCAAAATTCTCCTCCAGATGCCCTGAAAGTCTTTGCAGGCAGGGGGGGACCTCGCTAAAAGACCGCATTCCTCGAAAGGATTAACCTGACGAGGGGCGGCGAGCCCGGATACGGCTCCCGCTCAATGGGAGAGAATTATCATGGCCGTCGAGAACAAACCCCTGATGCCCAAGGCCACCGCCGTCTGGCTGGTGGACAATACCGGTCTGTCCTTTGAGCAGATCGCCGACTTCTGCGGGTTGCATCCCCTGGAAGTGAAGGGCATCGCCGACGAAGACGTCGCCAAGGGCATCAAGGGCCAGGATCCGGTAGCCACCGGCCAGCTCACCCGCGAGCAGATCGCCGAAGCGGAAAAAGATCCCAAGAAGCGCCTGAAGATGGCGGCGCCCAAGCACAAGATGCCGAATGTGCGCCAGAAGCGCGCCCCGCGTTACACCCCGGTGTCGAAGCGCCAGGACAAGCCCGATGCGGTGTACTGGATCATCCGCAACCATCCGGAATTTTCCGACAGCGACATCATCAAGCTGATCGGCACCACCAAGGCGACCATCGCCAAGATCCGCGAGCGTTCGCACTGGAACGCCGCCAACATCAAGGCGGTGGACCCGGTGACCCTGGGCCTGTGTTCGCAGCTGGAGCTGGACCTGGCGGTCAGCCGCGTCAATGCCAAGCGCGAACGCGCCGAAAAGCGCGCCGCGCGCAAGGGCGCTTCGCTGAAGACCATTGCCGAGACCACCGGCGCCGCTGCACCGCTGGTGGAATTGCCGCCCCGCGAGGACGCGCCGTCGGAAGGCGAACCGGCGCCGGACGATGCCGGGCTGTCAAGCGAACTCGAGCAAGACTAGAAGTAAACGGCTGCCGCGATCCCGAGCACCACGACTGCCAGGAACGCGATCAAAGCTGCCTCGAGATATTTCTCGAGCAGCACCTGTGCGCGCTCGCCGAAGAAATGCACCAGCATCGCCTCGATGACGACATAGCGGATGCTGCGGGTAATCGCCGAATAGAGCATGAAGAGCGGGAAGCTGACGCCGGCCAGACCGCTGGCGATGGTCACCAGCTTGTAGGGAATGGGCGTGGCGCCCTGCAACATGATGTAATAGGCGTTCTGGCTGTATTCGGCGCGGTAATATTCCACTTTGGCCAGCGGAATATGCAAAGCATGGATCAGCCACTGGCCGGCGGTTTCCCAGAACAGCGCGCCGATCGCATAGCCCAGCATGCCGCCCGCGACAGACCAGAAGGCCACCCACAGACCCAGGCGGAATACGCGCTTGCGGTCCGCCAGCATCATGGGCAGCACCATCACGTCGGCAGGGATGGGAAAGAAGCTGGCTTCGGCGAAGGCAAACAACGCCACCAGTGCCCAGGCGTAGCGGCCGTTGGCATTGGCCAGCATCCAGGCATAGACGGCGCGCAGTCCGCGCGGCTTTTTGGCAGGCTGATCGGTGATGGTCATGGACGGTGTCTAACATTACCGCCGCCTTCATCCAACCTTGCCGCGCGAGGGCCGTTTCTCTAGCGTGCGGCTTCCATGGCCACCAAGAAGACCAAACGCAAAAGCGTCACAAAACCCGCCAGGCCTTATGAAACGGGGCTGGACCGTACCCCGGCCAATTTCCAGCCGCTGACGCCGCTGGCCTTCCTGGAACGCGCCGCCAAAACCTTCCCCAAGCACACCGCCATCATTCACGGCAAGCAGCGCACCGATTACGCCGCCTTCTATGCGCGCAGCCGGCGGCTGGCTTCGGCGCTTTCCAAGCAGGGCATCCGCAAGGGCGACACGGTGGCCGTCATGCTGGCCAACACCCCGCCCATGCTGGAAGCCCATTACGGCATTCCCATGCTGGGGGCGGTGCTGAATGCTTTGAACACACGGCTGGATGCGGCGGCGCTGGCCTTCATGCTGGAGCATGGCGGTGCGAAGATTCTGATCACCGACCGCGAATTTTCCGCCACCGTCGCGGCGGCGCTGAAGCTGCTGAAGAAGAAGCCGCTGGTGATCGATTATGACGACAAGGAGTTCCCGCAAAGCGGCGCGCGGCTGGGCAAGATCGATTACGAGAAATTCCTGAAATCCGGCGACCCGGATTTCACCTGGCGCATGCCGGATGACGAATGGGATGCCATCGCGCTGAACTACACCTCCGGCACCACCGGCAATCCCAAGGGCGTGGTCTATCACCATCGCGGCGCCGCCCTGATGTGCTACGGCAACGCCCTGGCCGGAACGATGGTCGAGCATCCTGTCCTGCTATGGACCTTGCCGATGTTTCACTGCAACGGCTGGTGCATGCCCTGGTCGCTCTCGGCGGTGGCCGGCACCCATGTCTGCCTGCGCTGGGTGCGGGCGGGCGCGATCTTTGATGCGCTGACGCAGCATCGTGTCACGCATCTGTGCGGCGCGCCGATTGTGATGAGCACCCTGGTCAATGCCTCGGATGCCGAACGCAAAAGCTTTCCGCAGAAAGTGCGCTTCATGGCTGCCGCCGCGCCGCCGCCGGAAAGCGTGCTGGCGGCGATGGCGGATGCCGGTTTCGAAGTGGTGCATGTCTATGGCCTGACGGAAGTCTATGGCCCCGCCGTGGTCAATGAATGGCATGAAGAATGGAACGCGCTGGACAGTGCAGGCCGCGCCGCCCAAAAGGCGCGCCAGGGCGTGCGCTATGCGCCGCTGGAAGAATTGGCGGTCTTGAATCCGAAAACGATGAAGCCCGTGCCGGCTGACGGCAAGACCATCGGCGAGGTGATGTTCCGCGGCAATATCGTGATGCGCGGCTATCTGAAAAATCCCAAGGCCACGCGCGACGCCCTGAAAGGCGGCCGGTTCCATTCCGGCGATTTGGGTGTGATGTATCCGGACGGCTATATCCAGCTGAAGGATCGCAGCAAGGACATCATCATTTCCGGCGGCGAGAATATTTCTTCCATCGAAGTGGAAGACGCTATCGCCAAGCATCCCAGCGTGCTGTTCGTGGCGGTGGTGGCGCGGCCTGACGCCAAGTGGGGCGAGCATCCCTGCGCGTTCGTGGAACTGCGGCCGGGCGCTATGGTGAGCCAGACAGAAATCACCGAATTCGCGCGGACGCGGCTGGCCAAATTCAAGATGCCGCGCACCATCGTGTTTTCGGAACTGCCCAAAACCTCAACGGGCAAGATCCAGAAGTTCCTGCTGCGGGAAATGGCAAAGGCTTTGTAGTCAATTCCCGCGACCGCGCCCTTTTATTGATGGACGCTCGTCCATACGCTGTCGCTACGGACCTCGCCTACGCGTCAGCGCGGTCTGCGGGAAATGCTCAGTTAACGACGCTTCTCAGCCGTTCGAGCTCGTCCTTAATTCGAAGTTTTTGCTTTTTCAGGGCTACGACCCGGATTTCATCCCAGTCGGGGTTGGACATTTCGTTCTCGATGATGTCCTGGATTTTCTTATGCTGGTTGGACAGATGGTTGATATGTCCCTGTATCGCCATGCATGCACCTCATCGTTTGATTTCGGTCGGCTGGCGCACACCCCTTTTCCAATTTGAAAAGGATGGGCTCGCGCCTGGCCCCAAAAGTGAAGCACCAAACCCCGTGCCTGTCATCCCCAAAATGGGCGGGAACCGAAACTCTTTGTGCTTGCCTTAAGAAGTGCTAACGGGTGGCTCATGAAACAGGGCGGGAACCCAAAAGCTAAAGCGGAACGGCTGGTTATCGGCCTGTCGGGGGCGTCGGGCGTTGCCTATGGCATCCGCCTTCTGGAAGCGGCACGCGAGTTGGGGATAGAATCGCATCTGGTTATGACCAAGCCCGCGGAAATGACCATCGGCTACGAAACAAAGCTGTCGCCCCGTCAGGTCGCCGCCAAGGCGGATTACAGTTACGCGATTGCGGACATCGCCGCCCCCATCGCCAGCGGCAGCTTCAAGACCAAGGGCATGATCGTGGCGCCGTGCAGTGTACGGACGATGAGCGAGATCGCCACCGGCGTGACCACCAGTCTTCTGACCCGCGCCGCCGATGTGATGTTGAAGGAACGCCGGCCGCTGGTGCTGATGGTGCGCGAGACGCCGCTGCATCTGGGCCATCTGCGCACCATGACGGCGCTGGCGGAAATGGGCGCCATCATCCTGCCGCCGGTGCCGGCCTTTTATGCCGAACCGAAAACCCTGTCCGATCTGGTGGACCAGATGGTGGGCCGCTGCCTGGACCTGTTCGGCTATGACTGGCCGGACGTGAAGCGCTGGGGCGAAGAACTGGCCAAGGGCCGCAGGAAGAAGAAGTCATGACCGGCGTCGTTGGCCCCAATGAAGTTGCGGCTCGCGCCAAGCTGACCCAGCTGACGCAGGAACATCGCGACCTGGACGCCGCCATCGAGGCGATGGTGCAGGCGGGCAATCCCGATTTGATGGCGCTGGCGCGGCTGAAAAAGCGCAAGCTTCAGTTGAAGGACGAGATCACCGAGATCAACAACGGGTTGCTGCCGGATATCATTGCTTAAGCAGGCGCGAGTTCGCCCAGCTTCTTGCGCCCCGGGAGCGCGGCTTACCGCGCGACCAATTAAATCAAACAGGAGCGAGAAGCTTTAGCTTCTCGCGAATGGCATCCAGCGCGGCTTGCGGATTGCCATTGTCCGGCCCGCCCGCCTGGGCCATGTCGGGGCGGCCACCGCCGCCCTTGCCGCCAAGCGCTTCCGCCGCCACCCGCACCAAATCCACCGCGCTGATGCGCGATGTCAGGTCGTCGGTAACGCCGGCCACGATGGAAACCTTGCCGTCCGCGGCGGTGACAAAGGCCACCACGCCGCTGCCGACCTGGGACTTGGCGCCGTCGGCCAGGCTCTTGAGGTCCTTGGGCGAAACGCCTTCCACCAGCTTGAGCACGGCTTTGAGGCCCGACACGGTTTCGGACGCCTCGCCGCCGCTTTGGGCCGGACCAGCCAGCGCCAGCTGCTTCTTGGCTTCCGTCAGTTCGCGTTCCAGCTTGCGGCGTTCTTCCGACAGCTGCGCCACGCGACCGGCGAGTTCGCCGATCGGTGTCTTGATGGCCGACGCCGCCTCGCGGGCGATCTCGGCCTGGCCCGACAGGTAACGGCGGGCATGTTCGGATGTCAGCGCCTCGATGCGGCGCACGCCGGCGGCCACGGCGCTTTCCGCCAGGATGGTGAACAGGCCGATATCGCCCAGGCGGTGCACATGGGTGCCGCCGCAAAGTTCGACCGAATAGGACTTGTCGCCATCCAGGTCCGCGCCCATCGACAGCACGCGCACTTCGTCGCCGTATTTCTCGCCGAACAGGGCTTCGGCTCCCGCCTTGATGGCCTGGTCCGTGGCCATCAATCGCGTAGTGGTGTCGGAGTTCTGGCGGATCACGGCATTGACCTGCGCCTCGATCTTTTCCAGTTCCTCGGGCGACACCGGCTTCTGGTGTGAGAAGTCAAAGCGCAGCCGCTCGGCATTCACCAGCGAACCCTTCTGGCTGACATGGTTGCCCAGCACGCGCTTGAGCGCGGCATGCAAAAGATGGGTGGCGCTGTGGTTGGCGCGGGTGGCGCGGCGCCGCTCAGTATCCACTTTCAGGTCCACCGCATCGCCGGGCGCGATACTGCCTTCGGTGAGGCGCACGCTGTGAACGTGCAGGGCGCCCAGCTTCTTCTGGGTGTCGGTGACCTGGCCCTTGGCTTTAGTCGAATTCATGTGACCGGTATCGCCGGCCTGGCCGCCGGACTCGCCATAGAAGGGCGTCTGGTTGGTGACAATCTCCACCGCCTCACCGGCATTGGCCGCCATCACCCGGCCGCCATCCTTGAAGATGGCCAGCACCACGCCTTCGGCTTCCTCGGTGTCATAGCCCAGGAATTCGGTGCGGCCGACTTCGTCCAGCACCGCGAACCACTTGGCTTCGCTGGCCGCGTCCGCATTGCCGGTCCAGGATGCGCGGGCTTCCTGTTTCTGTTTCTGCATCGACGCCGCAAAACCGTCGGTGTCGACGGTGATGCCGCGGGCGCGCAGGGATTCCTCGGTGAGGTCCAGCGGAAAGCCATAGGTATCGTAAAGCTTGAAGGCGACATCACCCTTGAGCTGGTCGCCCTTCTTGAGGCCCGTGCTGGCTTCGTCCAGCAGCTTGAGGCCGCGCGCCAGGGTTTCGCGGAAGCGGATTTCTTCCAGCTTCAAGGTCTCGGCGATCATGGCTTCGCTGCGCTTGAGCTCCGGGTATGCCGAGCCCATCTCGCCCACCAGCGCCGGCACCAGCCGGTGCATCAAGGGATCCTTGGTGCCCAGCAGATGCGCGTGGCGCATGCCGCGGCGCATGATCCGGCGCAGGACATAGCCGCGGCCTTCGTTGGACGGCAGCACGCCATCGGCGATCAGGAAGGAGGTGGCGCGCAGGTGATCGGAAATGATGCGGTGGCTGAAAGTGGCCTCGCCGGTGCTGGCGACGCCGCTGGCCGATTCCGAGGCCGCGATCAGTTGGCGGAACAGGTCGACATCGTAATTGTTGGTGACGCCCTGCAGGATGGCGGCGATGCGCTCCAGCCCCATGCCGGTGTCGATGGAGGGCTTGGGCAAATCGAGGCGGGTGTTCTCGTCCACCTGCTCGAACTGCATGAACACAAGGTTCCAGAATTCCAGGTAACGGTCGCCGTCTTCTTCCGGCGAACCGGGCGGGCCGCCGGCGACCGACGGGCCCTGGTCGTAGAAGATTTCCGAGCAAAAGCCGCAGGGGCCGGTGGGGCCCATGGCCCAGAGGTTGCTTTCATGGCCGATGATGCGGTCGTCCGAGAAGCCGGCGATCTTCTTCCAAAGCTGACGCGCCTCGTTGTCGGTGGGATAGACCGTGATCAGCAGCTTGTCCTTCGGTAGGCCCACCACCTTGGTGATGAAGTCCCAGGCGAAGGTGATGGCGTCTTCCTTGAAGTAATCGCCGAAGGAGAAATTCCCCAGCATCTCGAAGAAAGTGTGGTGGCGGGCGGTGTAGCCGACATTATCCAGATCGTTGTGCTTGCCGCCGGCGCGCACGCATTTCTGCACCGTGGTGGCGCGGCTGTAGGGCCGCTTTTCGGCGCCGGTGAACAGGTTCTTGAACTGGACCATGCCCGCATTGGTGAACAGCAGGGTGGGGTCGTTGCGCGGCACCAGCGGCGAGGACGGCACAATGGTGTGGCCCCGCTCAGCGAAGAAATCGAGGAATCCGGTGCGGACGTCGGAGAGGCTTTTCATAAGCCTAGGTTGTAACGGCTCTAAAAAACCTTGTCACCCTTGGGTTTTTGCGACCCAGAGCCGCAAAAACAGAAGGCGCCGCCCATTCACAGGCGGCGCCTTCTGCCGAGGAGCTGAAGGCCCCCATGGCTAGGGGCTTATCAGCTTTGGGTTGCGGCCTTGCGGCCTATTCTTCTTCCGGCTCCGCCTTTTCCGAGGCGTCCAGAACCAGGTTCTGGCCGATCTGGCCGGCATTGGCGCGGATGGCGCTTTCGATCTTGTCGGCGATGTCGCGGTTCTCGGTCAGGAAGGTCTTGGCCGATTCCCGGCCCTGGCCGATGCGCGCCCCGTCATAGGAATACCAGGAGCCCGATTTCTCCACGATGCCGGCCTTGACGCCCAGATCGACCAGCTCGCCGACCTTGGAAATGCCCACGCCATACATGATGTCGAACTCGACCTGCTTGAAGGGCGGGGCGACCTTGTTCTTGACCACCTTCACGCGGGTCTGGTTGCCGATCACTTCGTCCCGGTCCTTGATGGCGCCGATGCGGCGGATATCCAGGCGCACCGAGGCATAGAATTTCAGCGCGTTGCCGCCGGTGGTGGTTTCCGGATTGCCGAACATGATGCCGATTTTCATGCGGATCTGGTTGATGAACAGCACGATGGTGTTGGACTTGGAGATGCTGCCGGTCAGCTTGCGCAGCGCCTGGCTCATCAACCGTGCCTGCAGACCGGGCAGGGAATCGCCCATTTCGCCTTCCAGTTCGGCCTTGGGCGTCAGGGCGGCGACCGAGTCGATCACCACAATGTCCACGCCGCCGGACCGCACCAGTGTGTCGGTGATTTCCAGCGCCTGCTCGCCGGTGTCGGGCTGGGAGACCAGCAGTTCATTAATGTCCACGCCCAGCTTGCCGGCATAGACCGGGTCCAGGGCATGCTCGGCGTCCACGAAGGCGGCGATGCCGCCCTTCTTCTGGATCTCGGCGATGACATGCAGCGCCAGGGTGGTCTTGCCGGAGGATTCCGGACCATAGACCTCGATCACGCGGCCGCGCGGCAGTCCGCCGATGCCCAGCGCGATATCCAGGCCGAGTGAACCAGTCGAAACGGAGTCGGTCGCCAGGCCCAGGTCGCGGCTGCCCAGCTTCATCACCGAGCCCTTGCCGAAGGCACGGTCGATCTGGCTCAGCGCGGCGTCCAGCGCGCGCTTGCGATCCGAATTCTGTTCCTTGCTAACCACCCGCAAAGCCGCCTGTGACATGAGTTATCTCCCGTTATTTCACGGCGCCCGCTGATCCCCAAGCGAATCCCACGGCGACGAGAAGTCGCAAATGTACGCGATTTGTTCTCTTTGGCAAGATACTGCCTAGTGCGTTGAAATATCAAAGAAATACTACATCTTGTTCTCACGATGTTCCCACAGCTTTATTGCGGCCTTTCAACCCCCTGTTCCGGCAGGTAGATTCGGGTCAACAACAAAGTTGCGGGGATGGTCATGGGTGGGATTCGGACACTGGCGCTGGGCTTGGTAGCCTGCCTGACGGTGGCCCAGGCCGCCTGGGCGGCGCCCTGGATGACCCTGACCTCCACCTCGATCAAGGACGGCGCCCGCATCCCGGTGCGCTTTGGCGGCGACGACCAGAAGCGCGCCTGCAGCCCCCGCAATCCCGCCATCTGCCCCTGCCCCGGCAAGAATGTCTCGCCGCAGCTGGCCTGGCATGACGCGCCGGCCGGGACCAGGAGCTTTGCCATCCTGATGTATGACGTGGACGGCCAGTATGGCGCAGGCGTGTCGCATTGGGTCGCCTACAATATCGCGGCCACCACGACGGAATTGAAAGAAGGCGACGGCACCGCCGGCACCGGCTTCACCGGCGGCGCGGGCACCCGCAGCAATCCCAATTATATCGGCCCCTGCCCGCCGCAGGGCGACGGGCCGCACCATTACCTGATCACGGTGATGGCCACCGACCTGGAGCCCACGCTTGCCCCGGGCCTGACGCGCGACCAATTCCTGGCCGCCGCCAAGGGTCACCTGTTGAGCAGCGCCACCCTCGGCGGCCTGTTCGCGCGCGAATACAACTAGGATTTCCATGATGAAGAAGATTGCGCTCGCTCTTGCATGCCTGTGCTTTGCCGCGCCGGCGGAAGCAAAAATCGAAAAAGCACCCTGGGGCGAAACCGCCGACCACCAGAAGGTCGACATCTACACCCTGACCAATGCACGCGGCATGAGCGCGCGCATCACCAATTACGGCGCCTTCCTGGTCAGCCTGAATGTGCCCGACCGCAAGGGCAAGTTCGCCGATGTGGTGCTGGGCTATGACAAGCTGGAGGACTACACCCACGGCACCACTTACGGCGCGGTGATCGGGCGCTTCGCCAACCGCATCGGCGGCGCCCAGTTCACCCTGGACGGCAAGACCTATCACCTGAAGGCCAATGCCGGGCCCAACAACATTCATGGCGGACCGGTCGGCTTTTCCTATCACGTCTACAACGCCACCATGCTGGACGGAAAATCCCCCAGCCTGATTTTGCAGATGATCTCGCCGGACGGCGACCAGGGCTTTCCCGGCAACCTGAATTTCACGGTGATCTATACCCTGACCGCCAACAACAGCTTGCGGATCGACTATCGCGCCACCACCGACAAGCCGACGGTGCTGAACCCCACCAACCATTCCTATTTCAACCTGAAGGGCGCCGGCAAAGGCGATGTGCTGGGCCACCGGGTGCAGATCCTGTCCGATGCGGTGACGCCCACCGATGCCAATCATATGGCCACCGGCGAAGTGATGAAGGTGGCGGGCACCGGCTTTGACTTCACCAAGCCCAAAGCGCTGGGCAAGGACATCAACGGTCCCGATCCGGCCATCGTGGCCACGCCGGGCTATGACATCAACTTCATCGTGCGCGGCAAGCCGGGCTTGCTGCGGCCCGCCGCCCATGTGGTGGAGCCGGAATCGGGCCGGGTGATGGATGTGTGGACCACCCAGCCAGGCATCCAGCTTTACCTGCCCAACAACGACAAGCCGCTGACCGGCAAGGGCGGGGCGCAATACATCAAGCGCGGCGCCTTCTGCCTGGAGACCCAGCATTTCGCCAATGCGCCCAACATCCCGGCCTTTCCCACCACCGAGTTGAAGCCGGGACAGATTTTCTACCAGGTGACATCCTTCAAGTTCAGCACGGCGAAGTGAGCGAACGGCTTTTCTCTTACGGCACGCTTCAGCAGAACGAAGTTCAGCAGGCCTCTTTCGGGCGCCTGTTGAAAGGCGCGAGCGATGCGCTGGTGGGCTGGAAGCAGGAGATGGTGGAGATCACCGATCCGGACGTGCTGGCCAAGAGCGGCAAGCGTTTCCACCCCATCGTGATGCAGGGCGATGCGGAGGATAGCGTGCCCGGCATGGTGTTCGAGATCACCGCCGAAGAACTGGCTGCGGCCGATCGCTATGAGGTTGCCGATTACAAGCGCGTGTCCATCAAACTGGCGTCCGGCCTTAATGCCTGGGTTTACGTCAAGGCGTAAAAAAGGCCCCTTGCGGGGCCTTTTTCATTCTCATCTGCCAGATCATCCCCTCCCCCGCGCGCGCGTCAGCGCGCTTGCATAGGGGGAGGTGGCCGTAGCACGCCCTCGGGCGTGCGAAGGCCGGAGGGAGCTATTTCTTGCCCGCCCAGGGGCCGACTTCCGGCTTGGGCTGAGTGTTCCAGTTCTTGCCCAGCTCGTCCTTCACGCCACGCGCGATGGCGCCCGTTTCGCCGCCGGCCTGGAAGCAGGTGAAGTCGGGACGATCGATCCAGGCAATGGGACCGCACAGCCGCACACCGGCATGAAGCGCGGCGTCGTGCACGATGTTGATCTCGCGCTCATAGTCCGGATCGTTCTGCTTGTAGCCGGAATGGTTGCCCAGGTCGCCCGAGGCCGCGAACACCGCGGTGACGCCCGGGATCTTGGCGATGCGGTCGGCATCCTTGAGGCCCGCCAGGGTCTCGATCATAAGAATCAAGACCAAATTGTCGTTGATGGTGGCCCGGTAGCCGCCCGGCACATTGTTGTAGAGGGCAAAGGCCTGGCCGCCGCCATTGGAACGGCGTCCCAGCGGCGGGAAATAGGCCCAGTCGCGCGCCTTGATGGCTTCTTCATAGGAGCGCACCGTCGGCACCACCAGCACCAGCGCGCCGGCGTCCAGCGCATGCTGTTCCTCGCGCTCGTCGGTATAGGCGACGCGCACACCCGGCACCGCCTTGGTATAGGGGCAAGCCGCCCACATGCGCTCGGTGGTCTTCCAGTCGCGGGCATTGTGCTGATGCTCGGTCCAGATGAAGTCGTAACCGGCATTGGCGAAGGCGCAGTAGATTTCCGGATCGGTGGCGGTGAACAAGGTGCCGCCGGTCACGATGCCGCCCTGCATCATCTTGATCTTCACCGGATTCCACAGCTTGGAGCCTGCCGGTGCGTCATAGGCGTGGCCGAACTTCCAGGTCTTGTCGTCGAACTTGCCCTGGTTGAGCGCGCCGGCGGGCGCCTTGTCGATGGCGTGGCTGTCTTCGCCGGCCTTGGCGGCCAGGGGATATTTCGCCTGGCGGGCGGCAACATCATCTTCGTTGGCCTGGCCGAACGCGGCAACCGCACCAAGACCGACAACCGCAGCGATCGCGGCCGAGAACATCAAGCGTTTCATGAAATTCCTCCCCTTCGGTCCGGCATCCTGCCGCCCGGTTTGGACGTGATATGACAGCACATCGCCAAAAGGGTCAAACACCGCAAAGCCGCACTTCGCTGTTGCAATATGGCCTTGGCGGAATGCGCTTTGTAGTGTCGCCGTCCAAGGAGAATCCCATGAAAATCATCTGCGCCGCCGCCGCACTGCTGGCGCTGGCCTTACCGCTGGCCGGGCCGGCACAAGCTGCCATCACCTCCCAGTCATGGGGCGGACTGGACGGCAAAGGTGTGGACCTTTTCACCCTGACCAATGCCAAGGGGATGGAAGCCAGGATCACAAATTACGGCGGCGTAATCACCTCCGTCCGGGTGCCGGGCAAGGACGGCGCCATGGCGAATGTGGTGCAGGGCTTTGACAGCCTGAACGACTATACCAGCGTCGATTACAAGGGCCGCTATGGCGCGATCATCGGCCGCTTCGCCAACCGCATCAAGGACAACACATTCAGCATCGGCAAGCTGACCTACCGCATCAACCGGGAGGCCTATATCCTGAATGACTCCAACAACAAACCCTATGACGAGCGGGTGTGGGACGCCCATGCGCGCGACGGCGAGGAACCGCAGCTGGCGCTGTCGCTGATCGACCGCAACGGCTCGATGGGTTTTCCCGGCACCTTGCGGGTGGAGGTCACCTACACGCTGACAAAGAACAATGTCCTGCGCATCGCCTATCGCGCCATCAGCGACAAGGACACCATCATCAGCCTGACCAACCATGCCTATTTCAACATGGCGGGCGATGCGTCGGGGCTGGTGCTGGACCAGCTGCTGACAGTCAATGCCGATACCATCACCGCAGTCGACGATAAGAATGTGCCGACCGGCGTGCTGCAACCGGTGGCGGGCACCGCGTTCGACTTCCGCCGGCCCACGCCGATCGGTGCGCATATCAATGATCCGGATCCCGTGATCCAGCGGGCGAAGGGCTTTGACCAGAACTATGCCATCAATGGCGCGCCGGGAACCTTGCGGCTGGCGGCGAGGCTGCACGATCCCAAATCAGGCCGCGTGCTGGAGGAATGGACGACGCAAGCCGGGCTGCAGGTCTATAGCGCCAACTATGCGCCGCCCACGGTGGCGGCCACCAAAGGGTATCAGATCCACGGCTCCGTGGCGCTGGAGGCGCAAGGCTTTCCCAACGCGCCCAATATTCCCAGCTTCCCCAGCACGCTGCTGAAGCGGGATGCACAATATACCGAAGTGACGGAGTACCGTTTCAGCGTCCAGCCGTAGCTAACGCGAATAGATCGTCAGGCACTGCTGATAGCTCTGCTGCAGCACGCGCTGCTGGGTGGCCGGATCAAAGCCGTTGGCGGTGGCATCCTGGGTCGCCACCGATTTGCAGAAATCGCTGTTGGCGGGAGCGATCGCCATCGGCTGGGGCGTCGCGGTGGCCGCGGAGACCTGCGCCCTGACGGGAGGCGCTTGCGTCTCGACCGCGACCTCGGATTCAGCCGCATCGGCATCGCCCAGGCCGCCGTAATTCAGGGCATGGTTCCATTGGGCGTCGGTGCAGCCGGCCAGGGCAAGGCAGGCGATCAGGATCAGGGGCTTTTTCATGGAGCGCGAACATACTGCCAAGCGCCCAGTTTGCAACCTCAACCGCCGGCGGGCTTATTTATGCCTCAACCGCCGGCGGGCTGGCCGGCCAACACTTCCTTGACCTTGGCGGCCAGCTGCTTGAGCCCGAAGGGCTTGGGCAGGAAGTGGATATCCTCGGAATTCTGGTCGTTGCGGCGGAAGGCTTCCTCGGCATAGCCGGACATGAAGATGACCGGCAGGTCAGGGTTCAGCGCCTTCACATGGCGCACCATGGTGGGCCCGTCCATGTTGGGCATCACCACGTCGGTGATGATCAGGTCGATCTTGGCGCCATCGCCCTTGACGATTTCCAGCGCTTCTTCGCCGCCGCTAGCCTCCAGAACGTTATAACCGCGCATGCGCAGCGCGCGCGCCGCAAAGCTGCGCACCGCTTCCTCGTCTTCCACCAGCAGGATCGTGTCCTGGCCGGTGACGTCGCGCGCCACGGCGGGCGCTGCTTCCACCGGCGCCGTGTCGGAGGCTTCGATCTTGCGGCGCGGCAGGTAGATGTTGAACGACGTGCCGCGGCCAAGCTCGCTGTCGACATCAATGAACCCGCCCGACTGCTTGACGATGCCATAGACGGTGGCAAGGCCCAGGCCCGTGCCCTGGCCCACCGGCTTGGTGGTGAAGAAGGGATCAAAGATCTTGCTCTGGATTTCCTTGGACATGCCGGTGCCGGTGTCGGTCACCTCGATGCGCACATAGTCGCCCGCCGGCATCATCGCGGTGCCCAGCGCCTTGGCATTCACCGCCTGGTTGGAGGTGCGGATGGTGACGGTGCCGCCCGAGGGCATGGCATCGCGGGCGTTGACCACCAGATTGATGATGGCGTTGCCCAGTTGCGCCTCATCGGCATGCACGGCCCACAGGTCGGGCTCACGCTCCACATTCAAGGTGATGCCTTCGCCCACTAGGCGGCGCAGCATCTGGGCAAGTTCGCCCACCACATCGCCCAGCGCCAGTACCTTGGGCTGCATGGTCTGCTTGCGGCTGAAGGCCAGCAGCTGGCTCACCAACGCGGCGGCACGCAGCGCGTTCTGGTGAACCTCGTTGATTTCCTTGAACGACGGATCGCCCGCCTGGTGGCGCATCAGCAGGAATTCGCAATTGCCGATGATGACGGTGAGCAGGTTGTTGAAGTCGTGCGCCACGCCGCCCGCCAGCTGGCCGACCGCCTGCATCTTCTGGGACTGGGCGAACTTGGTTTCCAGCGCCTTCTGCTCGGACACGTCCACCAGATAGAGAATGGCCTTGCCATCGGGCATGGGGCTGGCGAACAGCTCGGCCATGCGCTCTTCGCCATTGGCGGCCTTGGCGCCGCGCAACTCCACGGCCTTGGAGCCTGCTTCACCGGTGGCGGTGCGGGCAATCAGCGCCATCACCTGGGCGCGGTCGCTTGTGTCCACCAGCGCGCCGAAATCGCGGCCCACCAGCGAGCCGGAGGCGCCGAAGAATTTGGCCAGCGCCGCATTGGCGTCGCTGACGATGCCGCCCGCATCGGCAAACGCCACGCCCATGGGCGCGTCGCGGAAGAGATCGCCGATATTCTGGATGGGCAGCACGGGTGCCGCGGCCGGCGCGGGCACAGGCGTCGCAACCGCCGGCGCGGCCGCAGCGGCTGCGGCGCGGGTCAGGACCGGCTGGGGCGATGAGCTGGCGGCCAGCCTTGGCGTGAACCACCAGGCGGCCTGGCGGTCGGGCAAGGGGCGTACGGCGGCGACGATTTCCAGCCCCGGCACCACCACGAACGTTTCCTCGCGGGCACGGCCCTCGGCGGCGTCGCGCGCCAGGCGATAGAGCACCGCGGCGCTGGGTTCGCCCGACAGCGCCAGTTCGGGCGGAGGCGGTGATTCCAGTTCGCCCACACCGGCCATGCGGCGATAGACGGGATTGCAGTCCAGCACCGCGCCGTCTTCGCCGGTGATGGCCCAGGCGATGTTGGCCTTGCCGGCGGCTTCGGCGATGCGCAGCGCGTCCTGGGTGGCGCGGCCGGTGCGTGGCCAGACGGCAAAGAAGAAGAGAACCGCCACCAGGGCGATGCCGATCAGCAGGGCATACCCGGCCAGGCCCGCCACCTGCGGCGCCGCGATGGTCAGTCCGGCGGCGCCCAAGGCCAGCAGGACAAAGCCCAAGGCAGCCCAGCGCCAGGCGCCCGTGGGCACTCCGACACCGACTGCGGAAAGGGATCTGGAAGCGTTCATTAACGCCACAATACAAGATTTGGTTAACCAAACCTTTCCAGCCACTAAATGTCTGATTTTATTCGTTAATTTTAGAGGCTTCTGAACGCTGTTCGGTCATCTGAGGACAGAACGTTAACGCCTCGAATCAGCTCGCGCGGGCAGGCAACTTCCCCTGCAACCGCATCACGTAACCGATGACCTGGGCCACCGCCTTGAAATGCTCCGCCGGCACCGGCTCGTCGATCTCAATGGCGGCGTGCAGCGCGCGCGCCAGCGGGGGATTTTCCACCACCGGCACGTCATTCTCTTCGGCCACGGCGCGGATGCGAAGCGCCAGCGCATCCACGCCCTTGGCGACGCAGATCGGCGCGGCCGTCTTGCCGCTTTCATAGCGCAGCGCCACGGCAAAGTGGGTCGGGTTCATGATCACCACGGTGGCGGTGGGCACCGCCGCCATCATGCGCTTGCGGGCGCGCTCATGGCGCAGCTGGCGGATCTTGGCCTTGATGGTGGGATCGCCTTCATTCTGGCGATATTCTTCCTTGATCTCCTGCTTGGACATGCGGTTGCGCGACAGAAAGCGCATGCGCTGCCAGAAATAATCGGCGCCCGCGATCGCCGCCAGGGCCGACAGCGCGGCCATCAGCACCTTGAACAGCAGGTGGGTCATGTCACCCACCACCGCACCGGCCGTCTGGTTGAGGATGGCTTCCAGGCCGCCGCGCTCGGGCCATAGCTGGGTCCAGATGGCGACGCCGACGATGGCGATCTTGGCCAGGCCCTTGACCAGATTCATCCAGCCTTCGGGGCCGAACATGCGCTTGAAGCCGGCCACGGGCGAGACCTTGGAGAAATCCGGGATGATCTTGTCGAAGGACAGGCTGGGGCGGCTTTGCAGCACATGGCCGGCGAGGCCCGACACGACCATCACCGCAAAGAAGGGCGCCAGCGCTATGGCGATCTGCGGCAGAAGTGAGCGGAAGATGGCGGTAAGACCGGCGCCGTCCACGCTCATGGTTTCGGGCTGTTCCAGGAACAGGGTCAGGGCATGTCCCAATCCCAGCGCGGTCTGCTTGCCGAACATGGCGATGGCCAATGTGCCCCCGCCCAGAAGGATGAAGGTGTTGATCTCGCCGGACTTGACGACGTCGCCGCTTTCGCGCGCCTGCTCCAGCCGCTTGGCTGTCGGTTCTTCGGTCTGCTGCGACTTGTCGGTATCGTCAGCCATTTACAGAAACACCGCCATGGACGTTGTGTAGTAGTTCAGGAACACCGTCATCAACGAACCGATCAGCGCCAGCATGATCAGAAAGCCGCACATGATGTTGAGCGGCACAGCGACAAAGAAGATCTGCAGTTGCGGCATCAGCCGCGCCAGCACGCCCAGGCCGGCATAGACGGCAAAGCCGAACACCAGAAACGGCGCGGCCAACTGGAAGCCCAGCGCGAAGGACGAAGAGGTCAGCTGGATCACCAGCATCGCCATATCGCCGGTCGGCAGGTGTCCGCCCGGCGGCAGCATCCGATAGCTGCCGGCAATCGCGCCGATCGCCAGGTGATGCAGGTTGGTGATAAAGATAAGGGTGGTGCCCAGCAGCATCATGAAGTTGCCCACCACCGCGCCTTGGGTATTCTGCGTGGGATCGAGCGTCTGGGCGTAAGCCAAACCGGTCTGGGTGGCAATCAGGTAACCGGCGACCTGCAGCGCACTCATGATGATGCGCGCCATCGCGCCCACCAGCACACCGGCGGTGACTTCCTGGGCGATCATGATCACCAGCGCCACGGTGGATTGCGGCGCGATGGCGGGATAATTGGCCTGGACTTGCGGGGTGAGCGAAAAAGCAATCGCCAGCGCCAGGACCAGGCGTACGCGGCTGGGCACGCCCATTTCACCGATGGCCGGCAGCAGCATCACCATCGCGCCCACGCGGGAAAACACCAGCAGGTAGGTGAGGACGATGCCGGAGAGCGCGGGGAGATGGATTGTCATTTAATAGGCTGCGATACGCCCGGCGATATCGGTCATCAGCCCGTTCATGGCGGCGCCGGCGAACGGCAGGCAGATGAGCAGCACCACAAAGGTCGCGACGATCTTGGGCACAAACACCAACGTCTGTTCCTGGATCTGGGTCACGGCCTGGAGCAGACCGATGCCAAGGCCGACCACCAAGGCGGTGACCATGGAGGGGGCGATGATTTCCAGCAGCACCAGGATGGCGCTGCGGGCAAAGTCGATGGTGCTGGCGGGATCCATATCTCTTTATCTCTACTAGATGGGCATGTTCATGATGGACTGGTAGGCAGCCACGACCTTGTCGCGCACGGCCACCACCGTATCCAAGGTGATTTCGGCGGCGTTCACCGACTGGACCACGTCCACCAGATTGGCCTTGCCCTGCACCTGCTGGGTGGCGGCATGTTCGCCCTGGCGGATGGTGCTGATCGAATCCTTGATCGCGCCGGAAAGAAAGTCCGAGAAATTGCCGCCGGGAATATTGGCGGGGGTGATGGCTGATGACGCACCCGGCGTCGCCATCTGGGCGGCGGCGCGGTAAGCGGCGGCAGCTGCTGCGGGAATGGTCATCGCTCAGCTCCTACTTGTTCAACAGGTCGACGGTTTTCGCCAGCATCTGCTTGGTCGATTCCATCACTGACAGGTCGGCCTCGTAGGAACGCTGGGCTTCGCGCATGTCCATGATTTCCACCAGGCTGTCGACATTGGGCAGCTTCACATAGCCCTGCTTGTCGGCATTGGGATTGCCCGGGTCATACTGGTTCTTGAAGTCGCTCTTGTCGGGCAAGGGCTTGCCGGATGTGACCAAAGTGGCATCCAGCTCGCGGTCGAAGGTCGGCGTGACGGTCGCGATCTTGCGGCGATAGGGATCGCCGCCCTTCACGGGCGAGGTGGAATTGGCGTTGGCGATATTCTCCGCGATGATCCGCATGCGATCGGCCTGGGCGCGCATGCCGGAAGCGGCGACACTCATGGATTTGGAAAAGTCCATAACGGTTCTCCTTAATGTCCGATCGCTGTTTTCATCAGCGTCATGGCTTTGGCATAAAGATTGGCGGCGGCCTGGAACTGGGCCTGGGTGTCCGACACCTTGATCATTTCCATTTCCAGCGACACGGCATTGCCGTTGGGATTGGCGGCCTGGTCGGGCGCATCCTGTTCATCGAACTTGCTGGCGCCGGCGGGCGACAGCGAGATGTGGCGCGAATTGGTGGTCATCATGGCGCCGCCCGAACCGGCCTGGCTGAGCGCCTTTTCGAAATCCAGCGCTTTGAGGTCGCGCGCCACATAACCGGGCGTGTCGGCATTGGCGACGTTCTGGGACAGCAAATCCTGGCGTTGGTTGAGCCAGGTCATGCGCTCGCGCAGCATGGACAGCAGTGGCACATCGGGCAGGTTCATCGCGGTAACCTTTTGTTAGCCTTGAATTCACGCTCAGGGTGCGCCCCTTATGCTTAAGCACCGCTTAACACCGCGCACTTTTTGCCGGGCAGGAAGTGCCGCGCCTTAACCCGCGATTAAGGTTGACCGCTGTTAACTCACGCCCATGGAATTCATCGATCTCCTTCGTTACTTCGGCGCCCTGCTGCTGGTGCTGGCCATGGTCGGCGGCGCCGGCCTTCTGGCGCGGCGCTTCGGCGTGCCCGGCGTCACCAAGTCCGCCGCCGACAAACGCCTGGCCATTGTCGAGACACTTATGGTGGGCCCGCGCCAGCGCCTGTTCATCGTGCGCCGCGACAATGTCGAGCATCTGGTTCTGTCCAGCCCCGAAGGCGCGACCGTGATCGAAAACGGCATTGTCGTGAAGACTTCACCATGACCTGGCTCAAGCGCCTTCTTCCCATTCTGCTGCTGCTGGCGCTTGCCACGCCGCATGCCGCCCTGGCCGCGCCGCTGAAGATGGCGGTTGCCAACGTGCCCGCCGCCGCGGCCGCCACCAATGGCGGGCTTTCGATTGACCTGAACGGCAGCGGCCTTTTTACCGACCGCATGCTGCAGATCGTGGCGCTGATCACGGTCCTGTCCATCGCGCCGTCCATCATCATCATGATGACCAGCTTTGTACGCATCGTGGTGGTGCTGTCCCTGCTGCGCACGGCGCTGGGCCTGCAACAGGCCCCGCCCAACAGCGTGATCGTGTCGCTGGCCATGTTCCTGACCTTGTTTGTGATGACCCCGACCCTGACGGATGCCTATCACCAGGGCATCCAGCCCATGATGAACAACACCGTCACCACCGAACAGGGCTTCACCCAGGCGCTGGTGCCGATGAAAAAGTTCATGCTGGCACATGTGCGCGGCGCCGACCTGAAGCTGTTCTCCGACATGGCCAAGCAGAAGCCGACCAATGATCCGGCCCAAGTCGCGGTGACCACTTTGGCCCCGGCCTTCATGCTGTCGGAGCTGAAACGCGCCTTCGAGATCGGATTCCTGATCTTCGTGCCGTTCCTGATCATCGACATGGCGGTGGCCTCGATCCTGATGAGCATGGGCATGATGATGCTGCCACCGGTGATCATCTCCCTGCCCTTCAAGCTGATCTTCTTTGTGCTGGTGGATGGCTGGCGCCTGGTCGCCGGCTCGCTGGTGCAAAGCTATATGCACTCCCCGCCGCCAACCTGACCTTCATCAGGTGAAAGCCGCCCTGCCGGCGCGGCTTGACGCTCTGTCCTCCCCGATAGACTGTTCCCCAAAATAACAAGGGGAAACACCCATGCGGCATCTTGCGACTTTTGTGTCGGTAGCGGCGCTGCTTCCGGCGCTGGCGATCAATGTCCATGCCAGGCCCCAGGGCGACACGGCCAGCTGCACCGCGCTGGCAGGCCGCAGCATCGCGCCCAACACCAAAATCGAAAGCGCCGAATTCCTTGCCGAGGGCGGTACGTTGGGCACGACCAAAATCACGGTGCCCTTCTGCCGCGCCATCGGTGTCGCCACCCCCACCCAGGATTCCCATATCGGCTTTGAGGTGTGGCTGCCGCCCGCCAGCAAATGGAACGGCAATTTCCGCGGCGAAGGCTCGGGCGGCAGCGCGGGCGCGATTTCGCCGGGCCCGATGCGCGATGCGCTGATGACCGGTTATGCCACCATGTCCACCGACAATGGCCATGTGGATGGCCAGGGCGGCGGCTATGGGCTCAGCTGGGCCTACAAGCATCCCGAGAAAATGGTCGACTGGGCGTGGCGGGCGCTGCATGTCTCCACCGTTGCCGCCAAGAAGACCATCACCGCTTTCTACGGCAAGCCGGCGCAGAAGAATTATTTCATCTCCTGCTCGGCCGGCAGTCATCACGCCATCATGGAAGCCACGCGCTTTCCCGCCGATTATGACGGCATGGTGGGCGGCGCGGCTCCCTACAAATGGACGTCGTTGATGCTGGGCCATACCTGGAACAGCATGCCGGCGATGAAAGATCCCAGTGCACTGACGCGCGAAAGCGTCGTCATCCTGCACAAGGCCATGATCAAGGCCTGTGACAAGCTGGACGGACTGGAAGACGGCCTGATCGCCGATCCGCGCCGCTGCACGGTGGACCCCGTTCAATTCCAGTGCAGCGAGACGCAAAAGACTGAATGCCTGACGCCCGTGCAGGTGGAAGCGGCGCGCCACATCTATGCGGGCGCGAAGAAATCCGACGGCACATCCTTGATGCCCGGCCAGGTGCGCGGAAGCGAACTGGGCTGGTTCAACCAGAGCGGCGGGGCGACACCGGGCGGCTCCAGCTGGGACTTCTGGCGTCAGGCTGTGTTCCAGGATCCCGACTTCAAGAACGTGAATTTCGATTTCGACAAGGATACCGAGCGCGCTTTGGCGACCAAGGTGGCCGGTAAGACCCTAGGCGAAGTCTATGACCAGACGCCGAACCTGGATGCGTATCGCGCGCGCGGCGGCAAGTTCATCTTTTTCCAGGGCTGGGCGGATTCCACCATCACCCCGATGATGGATGTGGCGTTCTATGAGCAGGTGGCGGCCCGTTATGGTCAGTCCAAGACCGATGACTTCTTCCGCTTCTTTCTGCTGGCGGGCATGGGCCATTGCGGTGGCGGCGAAGGCTTTTCCCATATCGGCGGGGCGACGGGGACGCCGCTGCAGAACGATGCCAACCACGACATGGTGCGGGCGCTGGAACGCTGGGTGACGGCGAAGGAGGCCCCATCGGCCTTCATCGGGGCGCATGTGAGTGATGACAAAAAAGTCACCGCCACACGGCCGATCTGCCGTTATCCGCTGGAGGCGCACTACGGCGGCCACGGTAACATGTTGGAAGCCGCCAACTTCAGCTGCCGCCCGCCCCCGTAGACGAAAACCGCGACATTCTGGCCCGGTTGCAACCGCCGCGCGGATACCTATCTGCGATCCATGATGATTTACCCCGTCAGAAGTCCCCGCCTTTGGCTGTTCAGCGCGCTGTTTGCCGCCGGGCTGGTGCCGGCGCTTTTGGGCGCAATCGCCTAGGGATTTTAACCCGCCAAGGCGCTAAACTCGCAGGCATGGCGCACGACCACACATTGCATCCGCACGAGCATGGGCACGACCACGCTCATGACCATGGCCACGATCATGCCCATCCCCATGAAGCGCCCCGCTTAGATTCTGGCGTGCATTCGCACGACCACGGCATCTGGACGCGCGATCACGTCTTTTTAGGCAGCGGCCATTCCCGCGCCGAAACTCGCGCCAAATGGGCCGCCATCGTCACCGCCATCTTCATGGTGGTCGAAATCGTCTGCGGCCTTGCCTATCATTCCATGGCGCTCTTGGCAGACGGCGCGCACATGGCGACCCATGTCGGCGCGCTGGGTCTTGCGGCCGGCGCCTATTGGCTGGCGCGGCGTCATTCGGGCAGCGGACGCTTTACCTTTGGTTCGGGCAAGTTCGGCGATCTGGCGGCCTTTTCCAGCGCCATCCTGCTGGGCGTCACGGCGCTGGCGGTGGCGGTGGAATCGGTCCAGCGCATCATCACACCGGTTGGCGTGCAATATGGCGACGCGCTGCTGATCGCCTGCATCGGGCTTGCCGTGAACCTGATCAGCGCCCTGATCCTGAAAGACAATCATTCCCATCACGGCCATGACCATGCGGCCGGCCATTCCCACGGCCATGACAACAATATGCGCGCCGCCTATGTGCATGTGCTGGCCGATGCCGCCACATCGGTGCTGGCGATCATCGCGCTGGGAGCCGGTTATTATTTCGGACTGGGCATCCTGGATCCCATCAGCGGGTTGGTGGGCGCCTTCGTCATTGCGTCCTGGTCCTATGGGTTGATCCGCGACAGCGCCATGGTTCTGCTGGACGCCGATGCCGATCCCAAACAATCCGATGAAATCCGCGCCTTCCTGGAAAGCGAGCTCAAGGCCCGCATACCCGACCTGCATCTGTGGCGGCTGGGTCCGGGCCATCGCGGGTTGATCGTGTCGCTGATCTCGCCTGATGCGATCAGCGCCGAGACCGTCAAGGCCACCCTGCGCCGCCAGTATCCGGACCTGTCCCATGTCACGGTCGAGGTGGCGGTCTGCGACGGCTGCACATGAAGTTCTGGCGCAAAAAACGCGCCCAGGCCGAACAGGCGGTGGACGAAGTCGCCATCGTGGCGACCGACCTGGCCGAAAAGACCATGACCATTGGGGCCGGCGGGGTGCTGCTGATGCTGGGAGCCGCGGCGGTGGGCGCGGCGGCGGCCTATGTCGCAAGCCAGGCTTATCAAAGGAATATGGGTCAAAAGAAAAAGGCCGCCCAGAAGGCGGCCTCGTCCAAACCAAAACCCAGGAATTAGCGGGGCAGCAGGCCTTCGCGCTGCATGCGCTTGCGCTGCAGCTTGCGGTAGCGGCGCACGGCTTCGGCGCGCTCGCGGGCGCGCTTTTCGCTGGGCTTCTCATAGGCGCCGCGCAGCTTCATCTCCCGGAAGATGCCTTCGCGCTGCATCTTCTTCTTCAGCGCCTTGAGCGCCTGGTCGATGTTGTTGTCGCGGACGATGATCTGCAAAGGTGGCTCCGGGTCGGGAATTTAAGAGGCGCGGGTGATAGCAGACGGCATTTTGCCTGTCTACCCGCGCAAATTAACGCTTCAGACCTTGGCCCGATCCCCCCACAGGGCCATATTTCAGGCCATGGCTATCCTGAAAATCGCCCGCATGGGCCATCCCGTCCTGGCCGAAGTCGCCAAACCCGTTTCCGATCCCAAAAACCCGGAAATTCGCCGCTTGGTCAATGACATGGTTGAAACCATGATGGACGCCAATGGGGCGGGCCTGGCCGCCCCCCAGGTCCATGTTCCCCTGCGGGTGGTGGTGTTCCAGGCCCCCGGCGAGCGGTCCGACCCCGGCCTGGACGAGGACGAACGCTATGACCACACCGCCCCCCTGACCGTGCTGATCAACCCGGAAATCGCCATCCTGGACCCCACCCCGGAAGGCGGCTGGGAGGGCTGTCTGTCGGTTCCGGGCCTGCGCGGCTGGGTCGAGCGGCCGGCCCATATCCACTATCGCGGCCTGGGACTGGACGGCGAACTGATCGAGCGGGTGGCGCGGGGCTTTCATGCCCGGGTAGTGCAGCATGAATGCGATCACCTGGACGGGCGGCTCTATACGTCGCGGATGGACGACCTGTCCCGGCTGATCTTTGAATCGGAAATCCGTCACTTTCAGAAGGCAGGCTAACGGCCATGAGCGAAGCGCCCAAGAAACCTGCGCGCAAGAAGGCTGCCCCCAAGGCGGAGGCGCCGAAGGCCGAACGCATGGACGACCAGACCGCGCGCGAAGCGGTGCTGGCCGCCGCCCTGCCCCATGCCGCGTTCGACGGCTTCACCGACAGCGTGTTGCAAAAGGCTGCAATGGAAGCCGGCGTCCAAGACGCGGCGCGATTGTTCGAGAACGGGCCCATCAGCCTGGTCGAGTTTTATTCCACCTGGGCGGACGCCCAGATGGAAGCCAAGCTGGCGGCGACGGATTTGAAGGCCATGAAGATCCGCCAACGCATCGCCGCCGCGGTGAAGGCGCGGCTGTCGGTGCTGGCGCCCCACAAGGAAGCGGCGCGCCGTGCTGCCGCCCTGCTGTCGCTGCCCATGCACGCGGCGCTGGGGGCCAAGCTTGTCTATCGCACGGTGGATGCGATGTGGCGCGCGGCCGGCGACACTTCCACCGATTTCAATTTCTACACCAAGCGCGGCATCCTGGCCGGCGTTTACGGCTCCACCGCCATGCGCTGGTTCAATGACACCGGCGAAGATGAAAAAGCCACCGACGAATTCCTCGCCGCCCGCATCGAGAATGTGATGCAGTTCGAGAAGTTCAAGGCGAAGGCCAAGGAAGCGCTCTCGAACTTCCCGGCCTTCACCAATTTCACGAAATCAAAGTAGCTCGGCGATCTGCACGGCGTTCAGGGCGGCACCCTTGAGCAACTGGTCGCCGGCCACGAACATGGCGATGGAATGCCCGCTGGGATCACTGACATCCTTGCGGATGCGGCCCACCAGGATATCGCCCTGGCCCGACGCATCGAGCGGCATGGGGAAGTAATTTTTCACCCGGTCATCTACGATCTTCACGCCCGGCGCCCTGGACAGGATGGCGCGCACCTCGTCCTCGGTGATGGGGTTCTCGCTTTCGAAGGTGATGGACTCGCTGTGGGCGCGCAGCACCGGCACGCGGATGCAGGTGACGCCGACGCGAATCTGCTCGTCCTCGAAGATCTTCTTGGTTTCCTTGATGACCTTGGTCTCTTCGTCATTGTAGCCGGTATCGGGGTCGATGGCGGTGTTGTGGCTGAAGACGTTGAAGGCATAGGGGTGCGGCATCACCTTGGGCGTGAAGGACTTGCCGTCCAGGAAGGCGCGGGTGCCGTCTTCCAACTCCTGCATCGCCGCCGCGCCGGCGCCCGACGCCGCCTGGTAGGTGGAGATAATGACGCGCTTGATGCGGTTCTTCTGGTGGATGGGCCACAGCGGCACCAGCGCGGTGATGGCCGAGCAATTGGGATTGGCGATAATGCCCTTGTGATCGGCGATGCGGCGGGCATTGATCTCCGGGATCACCAGCGGCACGTCCTTGTCCATGCGGAAGGCGCTGGAATTGTCCACCACCACGGCCCCGGCTTTCACGGCAGCGGGCGCGAATTTTTTGGAAATGCTGCCGCCGGCCGAGAACAGGGCGATGTCGATGCCCTTGAAGGCATCTTCGGTCAGCTCTTCGATCACCAGTTCCTGGCCGCGGAAAGCCTGCTTCTGGCCGGCCGAACGCGCCGAGGCCAGCAGCCTCAGCGAAGCCAGCGGCACGCCGCGGCTTTCGATGCAGCCGACAAATTCACGGCCCACCGCACCGGTGGCGCCGACAATCGCAACATTCTTGTTCTTCACGGTCGTTCCACTTTCTTTTTTTGCGGCTCTGGCTCTCGCCAACGCCGCGGGCAACAAAAAAGCCCCGTCCGGTTTGGAGCGGGGCTTGGGTCTTCGGCGTGGCCTTTGTTTAAGCGCGCGCGATCCCAGCCCCGTTGGGCTTGGTGGTCTTGGTAGTGCGCTTGGTCTTCAAGGCGTTCACGGCAGGGCTTTCAATTCGGCATCCATCGCGGCCAGCTTTTCCGGCGTCACGACGTCGGGCAAATACTGCACAACATCCGGCAGTGTCAATTCCAACCCCTCATTGAACTGCGGGTGATTGACCACTTCGGGGAAATATTTGAGGAAAATCGCCTTGGTGGCGGGATTGGCGGCCAGCTCGCCCAGCTTGCTGGTCTGGACGGAATATTTGGCGGCAGGCGCCGTTTGCGCCGGGGTTTCAGGGGCCTGGGCCCAACCTGAAACAACAAAGGCAGGCACGGCGGCCAAGAGGACAAGGGCGATCAGCATGGATTTCATGGCTGCTTTCCTTTCAGGCGAGTGACATGGCCCATCTTGCGGCCCGGACGGGCTTCTTTTTTTCCATAAAGATGCAGCGCCCCGCCCTTGGCAAGCGCCTCCCAGGCGTCGGCCTCGGCCCCGATGATATTCTCCATCACCGCATCGGCGTGGCGCACCGGATCGCCCAGCGGCCAGCCGGCCACGGCGCGAATATGCTGTTCGAACTGCGAGCACTGGCAGGCTTCGATGGTCCAATGGCCGCTGTTGTGGACGCGCGGCGCAATCTCGTTGACCAACAGCGTTCCGTCCTTGCCCACGAACAATTCCACCGCCAGCACCCCGACATAGTCCAGCGCGTCGGCAATCTTCCGGGCAATCGCCTTGGCTTCAGTGACCTGCGCAGACGTCAGCTGCGACGGCACCGTGGAGCGGCGCAAGATGTGATTCTCATGCTCATTGTGCGGCGGATCATAGGCGGCAAAGGCGCCACCCTCGCCGCGCGCCGCCACCACCGATACTTCATAGGAAAAATCGACAAAGCCTTCCAGGATGGACGGCGCGCCCTTGAAGCTTTCGAATGCCGCCGCCGCGTCGTCGGGGGATGAAACTTTCGCCTGACCTTTGCCGTCATAACCAAAGCGGCGGGTCTTCAGGATGCCTTTGCCGTTCAGCTTGGCGAAAGCCGCGCGCGCCTGCTCGGCACTGGTGACGTCGAAGAACGGCGCGGTCTTCAGGCCCAGCTTTTCGACAAAGGTTTTTTCCGTCAACCGGTCCTGTGTCATGGCCAGGGCATGGGCGCCGGGACGCACGGGCACGCGCTGGGCCAGATGGGCGATGGCATGGGCGGGAAGATTTTCGAACTCGAACGTCACCGCGTCGCAGACTTCGGCAAAGCCGGTCAACATGTTCAGGTCATCATAGGGCGCGGCCAGTGCATTCTGCGTCACCTGGAAGGCGGGCGCGTCGGGCGCGTCGTTATAGATGCAGGTCTTCAGGCCCAGCGCACTGGCTGCCAGCGACAGCATGCGGCCCAGCTGGCCGCCGCCGATGATGCCGATGGTGCCGCCCGGCGGGACAGGTTTGTCCAGTTTCTTCATTTCGGCTTCTTGGCAACCGACTTGGTCTGCTTGTCACGCCAGGCATCCAGCCGCTTCTTCACGCCCAGATCCGACAGGCCGATGATGGCGGCGGCATGCAGGCCTGCGTTCTTGGCGCCGGCTTCGCCGATGGCGAACGTCGCCACCGGCACGCCGCCCGGCATCTGGGCGATGGACAGAAGCGAGTCCAAACCTTTGAGCGTCCGGCTCTGCACCGGCACGCCCAGCACCGGCAAGGTGGTCATGGACGCCACCATGCCCGGCAGATGCGCCGCGCCGCCGGCGCCGGCGATGATGACCTTGATGCCGCGGGCTTCGGCTTCCTTGGCATAGGCCGCCATGCGGTCGGGGGTGCGGTGGGCCGAGACGATGCCGGTCTCGTGGGCAATCTTCAGGGCGTCCAGCATGTGGCTGGCTGCCTGCATGGTCGCCCAGTCGGACTGGCTGCCCATGATGATGCCGACCGACGGTCTGGCAGTACGGGCCTTGCTTCGGGTTGCCATAGGGATGCTCCAGCGAAGCGGCGCAGTATAGGCAGCAAAAAGCCCAAGGAAAGAGCCCTTTTAGGCCTCGTTAACCATTCGGTGAGAAGGATAAACGCATTCTTAAACGAGGCTTGGGTAACTTTGCCCAAGCCAGAAGGCGAATTCGCGATGAAAGTCGAACGCAACAGCCCCTCCCGGCCGGCACGCTCGGTGGCCCAGGCCGCTTATGCGCGCCGGATCGAAGCCAGTGGCGGCGTGGGCGGCGTGGATTCGGTGATGCCGGCCGCCAGCGTGCTGGGCATTCCGGAAGCCGAATTCACCCCCAAGGTGCGCGATGCCATCATGGGCCTGATGGGCGAGGTGGACAGCCTGCGCCGCGAGCTGATCCAGACCCGCGCCCGGCTGGAAGATGTCGAAAAGACCGCCGACCAGGACGGCATGCTGCCGCTGCTCAACCGCCGCGCCTTTGTGCGCGAGCTGACGCGCTATATCGCCTTCACCGGCCGCTACAACACACCGGCCTCGCTGATCTATTTCGACCTCAATCATCTCAAGCGCACCAACGACACGCTGGGCCATGCCGCAGGCGATGCGGTGCTGTCGCACTTCGCCGATGTGCTGCAGGCCCATGTGCGCGACAGCGATTGCGTGGGACGGCTGGGCGGCGACGAGTTCGGTGTGCTGCTGAGCCATGCCAACCAGGAACAGGCCTTGAAGAAGGCCGACATCCTGGCGGCAGCGCTGGAAAATTCGCCCACCAGCTGGAACGGCCATGCCATTCCGGTCACTTTTGCCTATGGCGCGTTCGAGCTGAAAGCGGGCGACAATCCCGACACCGCCATGGCGCGCGCCGACCAGGCGATGTACGCGCAGAAAAAGTCGCAGCGCAGCGCGGCGGAGTGAGCCGCGTCTTACGAAACGGTCCGGTGGACCGTTTCGCGCGGCGAACGCCGCGAGCTTGAGCGAGCGGCCACTTACCGCGCCACTTGGTCCATCGCGCGTGCGACGGCATCGGCCTTTTCCATCTCCGGCGTATAAGTTTCGACTTTCTGGACGCTGCAGCTGCGCCCAAAGCCGTTGAAATCCGCATCGCGCAGCGACACCAGATAGTCGCCCTTTTCCACGCAGGCCAGGCGCGATTGTTCCATGGTCTGGAATCCCAGCCGGCTGGCATCGTCCAGCGCGCGGCAGGCGCCGGAAAAGCTGACCAGGAACTTTTGCCTGGAGTGATCGGTAACGATCATCGACCGGTTGCCCAGCCGAGGCTGGAACGCGGCGGTCTGGGTGCGCTGCAGGCAGGCGGGCGCGGCCGTGGCAGAAAGTGTGGAAAGTGCCAGAAACAGAAGGGCCGCGCTGCGCATCTTCCCGATACGCAAACACGGCCCTTGCAGATCAAATGGAACCTGGCGGATTACGCCATGGCTTTCTTCAAATTCTCGTCGACCTTGTCCAAGAAACCCTCTGTCGTCAGCCACTTCTGGTCGGGACCGACCAGAAGCGCCAGATCCTTGGTCATGAAGCCCTGCTCCACCGTGTCGACGCAGACCTTTTCCATGGTCAGCGAGAACTTGGCCAGCTTGTCATTGCCGTCCAGCTTGGCGCGATGGGCGAGGCCCCGCGTCCAGGCGAAGATCGAGGCGATGGCGTTGGTCGAGGTCGCCTTGCCCTTCTGATGCTCGCGGTAATGGCGGGTCACCGTGCCGTGCGCGGCTTCGGCTTCCACCGTCTTGCCGTCCGGGGTCATCAGCACGCTGGTCATCAGGCCCAGGCTGCCAAAGCCCTGCGCCACCGTGTCGGACTGCACGTCGCCGTCATAATTCTTGCACGCCCAGACATAGCCGCCGCTCCACTTCATCGCCGAGGCCACCATGTCGTCGATCAGGCGGTGCTCATAGGTGATGCCGGCTGCCTTGAATTGCGGCGCGAACTCCGCATCGAACACTTCCTGGAACAGATCCTTGAAGCGGCCGTCATAGCCCTTGAGGATGGTGTTCTTGGTCGACAGGTACAGCGGATATTTGCGGCCCAGCGCATAGTTCATCGAAGCGCGGGCGAAGTCCCGGATCGAATCGTCCAAATTGTACATCGCCATGGCGACGCCGCTGCTGGGCGCCTTGAACACTTCATGCTCGATCACCTTGCCGTCGTCGCCCACGAACTTGATGGAGAGCGTGCCGGCGGTGGGGAACTTGAAGTCGGTCGCCTTGTACTGGTCGCCAAAGGCATGGCGGCCGATGACAATCGGCTGAGTCCAGCCGGGGACAAGCCGTGGCACATTCTTGCAGATGATCGGCTCGCGGAAGATCACCCCGCCCAGGATGTTGCGGATGGTGCCGTTGGGCGACTTCCACATCTTCTTGAGCTTGAACTCCTCCACCCGGGCTTCGTCGGGGGTGATGGTGGCGCATTTCACGCCCACGCCATGCTTCTTGATCGCCTCGGCGCTGTCGATGGTCACCTGGTCGTTGGTGGCATCGCGATTCTCGACGGAGAGATCGTAATAGAGCAGGTTGATGTCCAGATAGGGCAGGACCAGCTTCTTCTTGATCAGGTCCCAGATGATGCGGGTCATCTCGTCGCCGTCCAGCTCGACCACCGGATTGGCAACCTTGATCTTTTCCATCTCGTATTTCCTCGAATTTTGATGCGGGAGGGGATATAGCGGGGCGCAGTTAGCCCCGAAAAACCGCACCCGTCAAAGCGCCAAATGACCCCACCCGCCGTCATACTTTCCCATACCCAGATGGGCGAAAATGTCGGGTCCGCGGCCCGGGCGATGAAGAATTTCGGCCTGTCCGAACTGATACTTATCGCCCCCATGATGGAATGGCCCAATGACCGGGCCCAGATCCTGGCCTCGGGCTCGGCCGACATACTGGCCAATGCCCGCATCTACCAGACCGCCGAAGAAGCGCTGGCGCCCTTTCAGTTGGTGCTTGCCACCACCGCCCGGGACCGCGACGTGGTCAAGCAGGTGCATACGCCCGCCGCCGCCGCGGCCAGGCTGCGCCAGGCGGCAGCTGAGGGCGTGCGCACCGCCCTGCTGTTCGGCGGCGAGCGCGCAGGCCTGGGCAATGATGAGCTCAGCATCTGCGACGGCGTCATCACCATTCCGACCTCGGAATTCTCGTCCCTCAACCTGGGCCAGGCGGTGTTGCTGCTGGGCTACGAATGGCTCAAGGCGGCCGACACCACGCCGGCGGTGCGCATCCGCTCCCACCTCGGCGTGCCCGCCACCCGCGGTGATCTGGTCGACCTGTTCGAGCATCTGGAACGGGAACTGGATGCGGCGAACTATCTGTTTCCGCCCGAAAAGCGCGAAACCATGGTACGCAACATCCGCGCCATGATATTGCGCTCCGGCCTGACCGATCAGCAGGCCCGCACCATTCGCGGCATGATCGTCGCCCTGGTGCGCAACAAGTATAGAGGCCACAAAACGTGAGCGCCCTTCCTGTCATCGGTCTTGTCCTGATCGCCGCGCTGGCCATCGCCTTCGCGGTGGCGCCGCTGCTGCGGATGAAAGACCTGAAGCGCCGCTGGTTGCTGCTGGGCGGCATCGCCGTCGCAATGATCGCCATTGGCGGCGGAGTTTATTTCGTGGTGGGCCGCCCGCATCTGGCGCAGCGTGAAGCCGGCGGGATCAACACTCGCGAGATCAATGGCCTTATTCCCTTCCTGATTCAGCGCGTGCACCAGCATCCCGAGGATGCGCGCGCCTGGCGCTATCTGGGTCAGGCCTATATGACCGCCAACGATCCGCGCAACGCCGCCAAGGCGCTGGCGAAAGTCATCGCCCTGACCGGCAAGGGTGATGCGCAGCTGGATGCCGCCTATGGCGAAGCGCTGGTGCTGGGCAGCGGCAGCGAAGTGCCGCAGGAAGCCGCCGATGCCTTTGCCGCCGCATTGGCCGCCGATCCGCACAATCCGCCGGCGCGTTTTTATCTCGGCCTCTACAAGGCCACGCACAATGACCGGATCGGCGCCATCGCGCTGTGGCAGAGCCTGCTGGCCGACACGCCAACCGGTGCGCCGCTGCACCAGTTGCTGGTGGACCGGATCGCGATGCTGACGTCCCAAGGACCCGGCGGCAAACCCGATCCGCGCGCCATGGTGGACATGCTGGCGTCACGGCTGAAGGCCGATCCCAATGACGCACTGGGCTGGGTACGGTTGATGCGCGCCTATACGGTGCTGGGTGAAAAGCAAAAGGCCCTGCAGGCACTGGCCAGTGCCCGCAAGGCCTTTGCCGATAACAAGGACGCCCAGACCGCGTTCACCACTGCGGCCAAAGCGCTGAAGCTTCAGTAAGGCATCTTGCGCTTGGTATAGAGCCGGTCGGCTTGCGCTCTTTCTTCGGTCGTCGGTCCCATGCGCCGGCCCTGATCGATTTCCTGCTGCGGCGTCGCGCCGGGAGGGCCATTGCCCAGCCATTTGACGTTGTTTGCCTTGGCCGCAAGACGGATGCGTTCCAGATCTTCTTCCAGCCGCTTGGAGGCCGGCAGGGCCGCGCGCTGTTCGCGCGTCAAATCCGTCCGGATCGCATCCCAGCCCAGATGCGACCAGCCATTGTCGCTGGGGCCGGGTTCGGCAAAGCACAAGCCCTTCACCGCCATCAACTGCTCGGCCGCCATGGCGGAACGGCGGTTCTCCAGCTTGAAGCCCATGCTGATCTCGCCCTTGGGATTGTGCGGCCACACATCGGCGACTTTCAGGTAATCGGAATTGCTGAGGCCCCAGATGTGCGAGGCGAAGGCCTGGCTGCCAGCGCCCCGCACGCCTTCGATGGGAAGTTCTTCCACGCCAGGCCAGGTCCATTTGTAGCGCCCGCCTGCGATGGCGATTTCGGCGGCTTCTGGCGATTCCATTTCGCAGATCAGAACGCCATGCGCGCCCGCCGCCAGCGCCTGATGGATCTGCCAGACATTGGCGCGCATGGACGCGCCGTCAAAGCCCCAGGCCGGCAGGGTGACGAACACCATGGGCGTGCGGTGGCCCGACGGCGTGGGACCGCCATCGACCAAACCCTGCATGAAGTTGCGCAGCTCCGAGAAGTTGAACGCGTCATTTTCCATCTCGTAGTTGATGGCATCGCACCAGGTCTTGGCCATGCGCTTGCCTTCTTCATATGTGTCAGGCGCGCCGGCAGGCCCGAACTCCGCATAGGCGACGACCTGATTGTCTTCCCACAACTCGATCGCCTTGTTGACGCGGCGCGGCTTGTAG
>Ga0209697_10001428_pt1 | contig 37000 bp, 37 predicted proteins | sample AliMusrvi5mmetaG_FD_184115 | JGI IMG/M metagenome (GOLD analysis project Ga0209697, IMG submission 184115) | Freshwater lake bacterial and archeal communities from Alinen Mustajarvi, Finland, to study Microbial Dark Matter (Phase II) - Alinen... | ecosystem: Environmental > Aquatic > Freshwater... | reverse complement strand
TCGTAGAGCTGTATACCTCCTGAATCGTTGCATTCGGGAATCATGTAATAGCGGTTTTCAAAGAAAAAAACATAGGGGTATGAGAGGTGAAAGTTCTCTTTGAGGACGACGTTCTGGTATTGCCATTGCACACCGTCGCTACTGAAGGCATAAGCGATTTCGCCGGTGTTTCGCTGGTCGTTCAGTACTTCAAAAAAGAGGTGGTATCCGCTGGTGTTTTGGAGCATGAACGGGTCTGCAACGAAGCGAGCTTTGATGTCAGTTACATCTTTGGCTCTGAGGATCGGGTTGCGAATGTCATCAGGAGGTAAGAGGTTTATTGGCGAAGGACCTTTATAGATACCGATTGCCCAGGTTTCGCGACTTCGGCGTTCAATTTTTTTTTTGAGGTGCTTTCTATAGCGAGCAATTAAAAGTATTACAGCCAGTAAAGCAGCCGCAGTCAAAAGGATCAGCAGGATGGTTGTTATGAGCATGAACTGTAAAGGCCGGGTTGTGGGTCAGGCAGTCTGGAGCTCAGTTGCTGGTGGCTTGACTGCAAACTGTATGTCATAGAGCATTTTATAGACCCCATTTTTTTCGATAAGCTCTTCATGGCTTCCGGATTCCATAACGTTGCCGCGCTCCATGACGATGATTTTGTCGGCGTTTTTAATGGTGGAGAGGCGGTGAGCTACCACGAGGGCTGTCCGGTTTTCCATGGCGTTGTCAATGGCCTGTTGTACAATTTTTTCGGATTCGTTGTCCAGAGCGCTGGTCGCTTCGTCAAAGATGAGCAGTTCAGGGTTTTTCACCATAGCTCTGGCAATTGCAATCCGCTGCCGCTGGCCTCCTGAAAGCTGAAGTCCGCGGTCCCCGATCATGGTCTGGTATTGTTCCGGTTTATCCTGAATAAATTCGTGCGCATTCGCAAGTTTTGCTGCCTGTTCTATTCGTGTATGGTTGATTTCGTTGTGGACACCATAAGCGATATTCTGTTCGATACTGTCATTGAACAGAATCACTTCCTGACTGACTATACCGATCATCTGGCGGAGCTGTTTATAGTCGAATTCACGGATATCAGTGCCGTCAATGGTGATACGTCCTGAATCGACATCATAAAAGCGCAGGAGGAGATCAACAGCAGTGGATTTACCGGAGCCGGACTGACCGATAAGAGCGACCATTTCACCTTTCTTTATTTCAAAGGAGACGTGGTTTAGAACATTTTGCGCGTCAGGTTCTTTGTTGTATTTAAAACAGACATCTTCAAACGTGATGTTGTGTGCAAAGCTTGTTATCGGGCGGGTGCCATTGGTAACGTTGGTGTTTGTATCGAGTACTTCGAAAAGGCGTTCAACTGAGATCATACCCATTTGAATTGATAAATTTGCATCACCCAGCATTTTTATGGGACCCATGGTAGAGTAGAGGGTAAAAGCAAATACGAGCAGTTCATTGGCAGTCATTGAGCCTTCAAATACCTGGAGGCCTCCAAACCAGAGTACCATGGCAATGGCGGCAATGAGCAGTGTTTCGTTGAGCGGACTGATAATATTACGAATCCTTGACATCTTTATGCTCAACTGCCTGAAGTCATTGGTGAATGACATGAACTTTGCGAGTTCAATTCCCTCAAAAGCCGTTGACTTGATAACTTTTATGCCGTTGAACTTTTCCTGCAGAACGGAGTTCATGTCTCCCATTTTAGTCTGGAAGTTCTGGGCCAGGCCTTTGATATTGCGGCCCATAAAGTTGATAACGTAAAAAATCGACAGAGAGGTGACAGATGCAAAAAGGGTCAGCTTCCAGCTGAGCGCGAGAAGCACTCCGATATAGACAAAGATTGAAAAGGGGTTCTGCAGAAAATTGACAAATGTTGAACTTATGCTGTTGTTGACGTTTTCAACGTCGTTATTGACGTAGTTCATCAGATTGCCAACGCGATTTTTATTAAAGTAATCGAGATGCATTTCGATGATACTGTGAAATACTTCGTCTCTGAGTTTTTTTGCTGTTTTGGTCTGTATCCGGAAAATAATCTGTCCGTTGAGGTAGATGAAGAAGTTTTTCAGGGCGAAAGCAAGAATCAGAAAGAAGCAGATTTTCAGAAGCGCCAATTGTTTGGTCGGGGCATCGAACATTCGCTGGAATTCCATCAGCGCCCAGGTTTTCAATTTCTCTGCACTGGTGACATTTTTTGAGAGCGGCACCGGCTGTGTTGCAGACGTGGATGATTTAGCATCCGGGCTTAATTGAGTGTTTTTATTTTTTTCCTGAAAAGTTTGTACTGCTGTGGATTGAGGAGCTGCAGGGCCTGAAGAAAAAACTGCATTCAGGAGAGGAAGAATGGAGTAAATCGATACAACACTGAACAACGAGGTCAGGACGCTGACAATGACAACCAAAATGATTTTACCTTTTGATGGGGTCATGTACCGCAGCATTCTCATCAATATCCCAGCCTTCATAAGCTCCCTGATCGTGTTTTGTTTATAGTGGCCTTTAATATAACGTATAAATCGGAATAATCAGTCAGCAGTGAAATCAGTGAGCAGTCGGCAGTGGGCAGTAGGCAGTTTGCAGCAGGCAGTGGGCAGTCGGCAGTGGGCACTGGGTAGTCAGCAGTGGGCAGTGAGCAGTCAGCAGTGGGAAATAGGCAATGGGCAGGGAAGAGGGAAGATGGGGAGGAGTGCTGACTGCCGACTGCCCACTACCCAGTGCCGACTCATCCCTAATCGGTACTCAGCAGTATTAGCATGTTGTGTAGTGCAGTGGCTACATCTGACGTATCAATATCGATGACGTCGGGTGTTGGAGATATAATTATATCCTGCCGGGTGCTTAATGGGCCGAATTGGGTTCGATCAGCGAGGCGTTTGCGGTAGAGAGCTATGATGGGTGTGTTGTAGCATGAAGCTATATGGACAAGGGAAGTGTCGGGGGTGATGAGCAGTTTAAGCTGTTTGACAATTTCGCCCACCTCGTAAATGTTTCGTGTTGACGGGGATGGCAGCACGTTGGTGTGGGGTTCTTCAAGCTGTCGCTTTTGTTCTAAATCCTGAGGGGCTGAAAGGATTATGAATGTTTCGTTCGGGAAATCCTGGATAAGTCCGGCCCATTGCTGTGTGGTGCGGTGTCCGCCTATATGGCCTGCACTGATGTTTATACCGATGTAGCTGCCGGGAATGAGGGTTGACAGGAATGTTGCGGTTTCGGGGGATACCGGCATGGGTGGCAGGTATGGTTTGCAGGGTTGTTGAAGGGCGGCGGTATTGATAACCTGGAGGAGCGACAGGTTTTTTTCTGATTCGTGTGTACCGGGACCCATCGTGATAAGCTGGTCGAAGAGGCCTTCGTGATAGGGGTTGTAGTGACCAACTTTGTGGCGGGCGTTGATGAGCAGTGACTGAATGAGAAAGTGTGTGGATGGGTGATCTTTGGGATTGAACAGAATATCAAATTTTTTGGTCAGGATCTCGTTGTAGTAGCGTTTCATCTCCCTTTTGGCATGGTAGACGGCGGTAACATTCGGGTCCGCACTGAAAAAGTTGAAGATAATCCGGCTGAAGGCGATGATATATATGGAGAGAGAGGGATATTCTCTTCGCAGGGTACCGATAAGAGGAGTGAGCATTATACAGTCGCCGTAGCACTCTCTTGCAAGAATGACGATGCTTTCGGGCGGTTTTTCAGGGATGGGCGATGACTGCCGGCGTTTTGCGAAGAATTGGAGCGTTTTTGCCAGTCGCTCCCGGAATGCTGTATGATCTTTTTTTTTCGGTTTCATGCCTTTGCGGTGAGAGGAGAATTACTTTGTTATGGTTTTAATCAGGAGCTCGTATCGGGTAACGACTTTTTGGAGTGAAAACTTCTCTTCGATAATCTTTCTGGCCTCTCGTCCTGCCTGTTTATAATCAGATTGTAATAACTTTACAACACCATTTGCGAGTTCGTTGCCGTCGTCGGGTTTTACAATCATGCCTGATCTTTTATTGACGATTATATCGGCCAGTCCGCTGCCTGATGTTGCAACTACCGGCCTGCATGATGCCATGGATTCCAGTGCGCTCATGGACATGCCTTCTTCGGGTGAGGGCATAATGGTTATATCAACTCCGGAGAGTATTTCGGGGATATCTTCTCTGAAGCCGGTAAACGTTACTTTATCGGACAGGTTGAGTTTTTTTGTCAGCTCTTTGAGTTGTTTTTCAATACTGCCTGTTCCTGCGATAATAAAAAGGATCGGGCTGATTTGTTGAGTTATTTTCGGGATTGCATTGATAAAACATTCCAGACCTTTGTTTTCGTCGAGCCGGCTGATCACTGCGGCTCTATAAGGTTCAAGGTTAGTTCCAGTGTCGCCCGGTTTTTGCGCAGGAAACCGGAGGAGATCTATTCCGTCATAAATAACTGTTATTTTTGGGTCGGGGATGTTAAAATCTTCTATGAGTTCACGTTTGATTTTATCTGAAACGGCCACAATATGGTCAACCAGTTTCAGGTAGAGGATTTTATTGACAAGCAGTTTCACTCCTTTTTTGCGGTAAGGGACGTTGCGGGTGAGCATGACTGTTTTTTTTGCTAGCCTGCCGGCTAGAGCCGCAACCCAATAAAATTTTGGTGAACAGATGTCTATAACGTCAATGTTGTTCTTTATTATAAGCTGTATAAGTTTCGGGATGATAAGGAGGTTGAGATCATATTTTGGATTAATCACGCAGACCGGAATGTTTTCTTGCGGGAGACGCTTCGAAAGTCCGCTTTCCGGTAAACAGCAGACTGTTACACGATGTCCATGTTTTTTCAGCTCTTTACTGTATAACAGTATTCTGTTTGCTCCGCCGGACCAGTGCGGTGTTGCATCAAATATCAGGATATTCATTGACAGGAACCTGAATTTTAGGGGTTCAAAACGATAAAGTATCACATTCCGAGAAATTCATTGTAACGGATATATATAATCAATGCGGCCAGTTTCTTCTTTTGATCCTTTTGTGCCGGGGCGTCTCTCATTTCTCGGCAATACGTTTTTTTTAATAGGCGTTATGGTTCTTTACCCGCTTATGGGTGCTGTGCTTTTTTCGTTTGTAAGCAGCACCGGACATGCGGGTGTTTCCCTGTTGCATATTGACCGGAGCATGCTCCCTTCAATTCGAATCATACAGGCTGTTGGACAGATTGTTGTGCTTGCTCTGCCGGTTGTTGTGCTTGCTGCCTGGCATACTCGCAGGAAAAATCCTTTTTCTCTGGAGAGTCTTGCTTTTTTAGGGATACGCAGGGATTTCAACATAGGCGAAGCCGGTTTGGCGGTTTGCGGTATTTTTTTTCTTCAGCCGCTGCTCTATACCATTACTGCTCTTCAGGATGTCTATCTCTGGCCTTCACTTGGGGCTGCGGGGGCAGAAGTGGTCCGGCAGCGTGATACAATGGAGTTGTTTATAAGGGAGCTTGCTCTGGTGCGATCTGCCCCGGAGTTTTTTTCAGTGGTTTTTGTTCTTGCTGTTATTCCCGCAGTGTGTGAGGAGTTGCTTTTCAGGGGTTATATCCAGCAGAATTACAGCCGTTCCATGTCGTCGGGAGGAGCTGTTCTTTTAACAGGCTGCGTGTTTGCTTTTTTTCATCTGAGTGCGGCAAATCTTGTTCCTCTCTGTTTGCTGGGGTGGTATATTGGCTATATTTACAGCAAAACAGGTAATCTCGGTGTGCCGTTTTGTGTTCATTTTTTAAACAATTTTGCGGCTCTCCTTCTTCTCTTGTTTATAGAACCCATGGATCCGGTCAGTCAGGTTCATCCGGATTTTTTGTTTAAGGCATTGTGGTGGTGGCCGTTAGTCGGAGTGAGTCTGTTGCTGTTTGTGATGGTGGTTCGAAGGTTTTCGGCTGAATTTTCTCCGAAGATGGAAGTTGTCGAAAAAAAGGGTTGATAATGATGCAGGTCAGATTTTTTATTATGAATGTATGGGCAAGCTGTTAAGCGTTAATTTATTGCAGAGGGTCATTGTGGCTCTTGCGGGTATTCCCCTTCTGCTCTGGCTGATCAAGCTGGGCGGCGTCTGGTTTTTTTGTTTTTTTACACTCCTGGCTCTTCTGGCGGTTTTTGAATTTCATCGTCTTGCACGGCATAAGGCTCATCCTCCTGCACTCTGGATTGTGCTCGGGATAACGCTGCTTTTTCAGGTTAATTTTTTTCATCCGTTTGCAGAGCCGTGGGAGCTTTTGCTTGGTGTTGTTATCGCTCTTCTGGTGATGGAGCTGTTTTTGAAAGATGGATCTCCCCTATTGAATCTGGGGGCGATATTTCCCGGACTGCTCTATGTCAATCTTTCTTTTGGGTCACTGTTGAAACTTCGCCTTGGGGCAGGAGATGGAAAAGGTGAAATTCTTGTTTTTCTTATGTTTTTTTGTGTCTGGGCGGCTGATATTTTTGCGTATTTCGGAGGGAGTACGCTCGGTGGAAGATTTATCCATCGAAAATTGTTTGAGCGCCTGAGCCCTCATAAATCATGGGAGGGATTTTTGTTCGGGCTTGCAGGAAGTGTAACTGCATCGATGGTCTACGGGAGTTTTGTTCCGCAGCTGCCCTTAAAGACAGCGCTTTTGACCGGGTTGTTGATCGGCCTGGCGAGTCCGGCAGGTGACTTGATAGAATCGATGTTTAAAAGAGATGCTGGTGTAAAGGACTCTTCAGGTTTGATTCCCGGTCATGGGGGAGTGCTCGATCGGTTTGATACTATTATGTTTGTGTCGCCGTTTATCTATTTTATTGCTTTTCATCTTTGAACATAGTGTTGCCGACTGCCGACTGCCGATTGCCAATTGCCAATTGCCAATTGCCAATTGCCAACAGCTGAAGGATGGATAAATGTTTTTTTATATTATCCGTTTACGTTGTAGGCAACATTTTCCCATGGTCGGGGAGTATTAACCGCAAAAGGTTGAAATAATGAACATTGCAGCTCTTCTTTCTGAAAAATATATTGCTTTGAATCTTCAGCTGGCCCGGAAAAGTCAGGTTATTGAAAAAATGCTTGCTCTTGTTGAGGGTCATGACGGGGTGGATGATATCGGCAGGCTTCGGGAGGATGTGCTTCAGCGTGAGCATGAGATGTCGACAGGGATCGGCAAGAGTATAGCTCTGCCCCATGCGAAAACCGGAGGGGTCTCGGAACCGGTTCTTGCTTTTGCAACGCTCAGCAATGAGATGGATTTCGATTCTATTGATCAGGAGCCAGTTCGTATAGTGTTTCTTCTCGCGACTCCGGAAGAGATGCTTGCTGAACATTTGAAGCTTCTTGGCCGGATTACCAAACTCGCAGGCCGGGATGATTTTCGTCAGAGTCTTCTTCTTTCAACTTCTCCTGTAGAGATTATTGAGATTTTCAGGGAAGGGGAAAAGGATTTACCTCAGATATAATATTTACCAGTAGAGGATTGTTATTGTATGTCGCAGTACCAGGCTGTCAAGGGCACGAGGGATGTTTTTCCTGAGGAAGCCGCCCAGTGGAAGTATGTTGAAGGAATCGTGCACTCTCTTGCATCCCTTTACGGGTTCAGTGAGATACGTACGCCGGTTTTTGAGTATACCGAGCTATTTCAGAGAGGAATAGGTTCGACGACGGATATTGTAGGAAAGGAGATGTTTACGTTTTTGCCTGACCCGAAGGGGCGTTCTCTGACCTTGCGCCCTGAGATGACTGCGGGCGTTATGAGAGCTGCGCTTCAGAAAAATCTGCTGTCGATGGCGCCTGTGCACAAGCTTTATTATATAAGCGAGTTGTTTCGTAAAGAGAGGCCTCAGGCCGGAAGGCAGCGTCAGTTTTCCCAGTTCGGGGCTGAGCTGATCGGTGTCTCTTCACCTGCAGCTGTGGCTGAAGTTATGACGCTGATGATGCAGGTTTTTGAGTCGCTTGGTCTTCATAGTTTGAAGCTTAGGGTTAATACCCTTGGCGGTACGGAAGATCGCCTTCGTTACCGAGAGGCATTACAGGGTTATTTTGCCCCCTTTCGGGATGTGCTTGATGAGGCATCGAAGGAGAGGCTTGAAAAAAATCCGCTCAGGATTCTGGATTCAAAAAATCCTGATATCCAGGAAATAGTTGCCGGTGCTCCCAGGTTGTACGATTATCTCAATGCTGCTGCTGTTGAGGATTTTGAGAAGGTGCTTTTTTACCTGGGTGAACGTGGGATTGTTTATGAAATTGATCACAGGCTTGTCCGGGGGCTTGATTATTATTGTAATACGGCTTTTGAGGTGACCAGCTCAGAGCTTGGTGCACAGGATGCCATAGGCGGTGGTGGGCGATATGATGGTCTTGCCAGGGAACTTGGCAGTTCTTCAGATGTGCCGGCTTCAGGGTTTGCGGTGGGCATTGAGAGGCTGCTCATGACGATGGAAAAACAGGGTCTTTTTGCTGCCTTTGATCATCGCGGCCCGATGGTATATGTTATTGTTCAGAATCAGGAGCTTTCGGATCATGGTTTGCAGGTTGCTTACCGGTTACGCAAGGGTGGTATTATGACGGAAATAGATCTGGCTGCAAGAAGTATGAAAGCGCAGATGAGGGAGGCAAACAGGATAAAGGCCTCGTACGCTCTTTTTATAGGTGCAAGTGAAGTTGAGACCGGGTTGTATGCGTTGAAGAATCTTGTTACCTCTGAACAGACGACCATTTCGCTTGAGACTGTACTTGAAAGGCTCAGTGAGCCGGTAGCGAAGGAGTTGCTTAAATCATGACGGTCAAACGGCATACAGTGACGCTGTATGGTAAACCGGAGTGCTGTCTGTGTGATGAGGCGATGGAGGTGTTGCGGAAGGTTAATGCTGAAATCGCATTCGATCTTGAAAAAATAGATATTTCCCGGAATCCGGAACTGCTTGATGAGTTTGGCCTTAAAATCCCGGTTATTTTTGTTGATGGGGTTCAGGCGTTCAAGTATCGGGTTAATGAAGGAAGGCTGCTTGCTTTACTCAGAACTGAGTAGTTGGCAGTAGGCAGTGGGCAGTTTGCATTCGGCAGGAAGAAAACTCCCAACTGCGAGCCGCAAACTGCCTACTGCCGACCCTCTTCCCTGCTGACTGCCCACTGTTGACTGCTTATCTTTAATTGCGATGTTGAAATTTATTCTTTTTGTCCTTGTTTTCTTTTTGGCCATTCGTATGATTATGCGTGTGTTGAAGATAGGAGTGCATTTTTTTAGCGGAGAGAGTCCCAGGCGTTCAGAGAGGGCTTCAGGATCATTTTCGACGGGGAAGCAGATTGTGGAGGCTGATTATGAAGTGATTGAAAGTCATCTCAAGGACAAAGAACGTCAAGGGGGAAAATAAGGATTTTTTGCTGTTGACAGGTTTTTTTGTACATTGATCCACTTGATTTGAAGGCGTATGGCATTATCTTTATCTGAGAGTGGGGGTTCCCCACTTTTTTGTTTTCAATAAAAACGTTTTGGCGGGGTTTTCATGCAAGAGCGCATCAGAAATTGTGTTCTCCAGATTATTGCTGAGTCGGTTGGTACAAGGGGTGAAGGAGCTTATTTTGTTGACGTTACGATTAAAGGTAGTGAGCGGCACCGGAAAATAGAGATACTTGTTGATGCTGATGATGGTATTCGAATTCATCAGTGCGCGTATCTTAGCAGAAGGATTCGGGAGCGATTTGAGGGTGATGATGAACTTCTTGAACTGATTGGCGAAAATTTTGATCTGGTTGTTTCATCTCCCGGTCTTGGTGAGCCGATTGTACTGCCCAGGCAGTATTTAAGGCATGTCGGAAAATATATAAGGGTTACTTTTATTGATGAAAGCGGCAATGAGGGTGAACTGAATGGTCATCTTATGGATGTTTCGCTTTCAGAAGATGAAAGGTCCTGGATTGTCATTATGCCGGAAAAAAATAAAAAGAAGGGGCATCAGCCGATAGTTGAAGGAATCAAACTCTATCTCGATCAGGTCGTTCGTGCGATTCCTGATGCGGAGATATAGCAGGGTTAGAGGGGATAGCGTAAATTTTCTTTTAAACATGCACAATTAAGAAAGAGATGGCCAAAAAGAAGATAAAAGATGAGGGACAGGACAGGAGAGTGCAGATTGCCAGTGCTTTTGGTGAAATCGAGCAGTCCAAGATCTTTCTGGATAAACGCACGGAAAGTGCAGCTGTAAAAATGGATATTGCCGATCTTCTTAAGGATATTATCCAGAAGCAGCTCAGAAAGGATTATGATCCTGAAGTTGAATCCAACATTTTCATCAACCCTGAGCGCGGGGACTTTGAGGTCTATATTCTGAAAAAGATTGTCAAGGAAATTGATATTGAAAGTATTGAGATCACTCTTGATGAGGTTAGAAAAATTGACGACTCTCTTGAGATTGGCGATTATTATGAAGAGGGGCCGATCAGACTTGAAGATTATTTGAGCCGTAAATCCATACAGATTATCAAGCAGTCTGTACAGAAAAAAGTCCGTGACCTTGAGCGTCTTGTTGTTTATGAAGAGTGTCTTGAAAAAGTTGGAGAAGTTGTTGCCGGAGAGGTATACCAGATTCGTGCCAATGAGGTTATTTTTACCTATAACACTTCAAAGGATCATCGTGTAGAGCTTGTTTTGCCGAAGGCGGAGATGATGAAAAAGGACAACCCCCGCCGTACGCCGAGGATGAAACTCTATGTCAAGCGTATCGAACGCGAGAAAGCAAAAGTACGGCTTGATGATGGCAGCATGATTGAGCGGGAGAAAGCTGACGGAGGAATGAAGGTTATTGTTTCGAGAGTTGATGACCGGTTTTTGTATAAACTGTTTGAACATGAGGTTCCGGAAATTCTGGATGGTCTCATTGTGATCAAGGCTATTGCACGGGTGCCGGGTGAGCGGGCAAAGGTTGCCGTGGAATCGACCAGCGCAAGGATTGATCCGGTTGGCGCAACTGTGGGATACAGGGGCAAGCGTATTCAGAGCATTGTGAAGGAGCTGAATAACGAAAATATTGATGTTATCTATTACGCTGATGAGCCGGAGATCTATATTTCAAGAGCAATGCAGCCCGCTAAGATTGATCCTTTGACGGTTCATGCTGATGTTAAAACCCGGAAAGCACGGGTGATGCTGAAGCCGGATCAGATCAAGTATGCGATAGGAAAGAATGGCAATAATATTCACCTGGCGGAAAAGCTTACGGGCTACGAGATTGACGTGTATCGAGACGTGATTGACAAGTCGATGGAAGATCCTACGGACATTGATATCATCGAATTCCGTGAAGAGTTTGGTGATGATATGATCTACCAGCTTTTGGACAGTGGTTTTGATACTGCAAAAAAAGTCCTGAAGGCAGGAGTTGATGAGATTGAGCAGGCACTTCTCGGGCCGGCTAAGCCTGAAGAGCAGACCGTGTTTGGTAAAACCTACAAGACAGCAGTAAAGCCGAGGGAACGAAAAGTGACCGAGGAGGAAAAGCGCTACTGGAAGAAGATTGCCGAAAATATCTATAAAACGGTAAAGGAACAGTTTACTGAATCGGATTTGCAGGGTCTGTTTGATGACGATGCAGAGCTGGAGCAGGATGATGTGGCGGTGGATGAATCATGAACACCGTCATAGACGGAACATTGGATAAAGAGTAAAGAGTTTTTAAATCCAGAGGAGGATGTAATGGCCCTTGAGGACATGGAAAAGAAGTATCGAATAAGTGATATATCAAGAGACCTGCAGGTGAGTCCGCAGGAGGTATTACTTTTTGTCAAAAAGGAAGGGGGCAAAGTGGCCTCTACATCCTCTATGGTCAATGAAGAGATGCATACTCTGATTTTTGGTCATTTCAGCGTTGAAAAGAAAATGGTCGATGAGACCAAAAAAATAAGAGAGGAAAAAGAGAAGCGGTTATCGAGGCTTGAGGAGCAGTCACGAAAAACCTATGAAAAGGAGAAGCATCTCAGCGAAACTCTCAGTCCTCCACCGGTTCCTGCAATTGTTGCGGCAGAAGGGAAAAAAGAAGTATTTCATGATGTAACAGCAAAAACTCCTGTTACAGATCCGGTTAAGGAATCTGAAGTATTCTTGACTGAAGCCCCTGTGGTTACAGCTATTGCTGAAGTTCCTGAAGCCCCTGAAGCTTTTGAAGCTCCTGAAGTTGAGCCTCAAAAAGAGGAGCCATCCGTCAACGAGCATCTCGTCTCTTTTGATTCTCCGCAGATGATGGGAGGCCTTACGGTTCTTGGCACGCTTGATATGTATGCCGGAAGGAACAAGAAAAACCGTAAAAAGAATTTCAAAGAGCAGGCCGATGCTTTGAAGGATGAGTTTGAGCCGAAGCCGGCAGAGGAAGTTCATGGCGAAGAGAAAGTGGTTACTCCAAAGAAACCTGCCAAGGTAGCCAGTGAAGTGAAGCCAAAGCCAGTGGTAGTTGCCGGTGATAGTTCAGCTGTCAAAAAGAAAAAAGGCAAGAAGAAAAAGAAGCCTGAAGTTGATGACAAGGTAATCTCGGCGAATATCCAAAAGACGATCAGCGGTATAGAAGATCGCAGCAGTACAGGTTCACGCCAGAAATTCCGCAAAATGCGCAGAACTGAGCGTGAGCGTGAGCATGAAGAGGATGAGGCTTTTCGTGAGTCTCAGCGGTTGATAGTCAGGGTTACTGAGTATGCCTCCCCGCATGAACTTGCGGAGCTTATGGGAATCACCGCCAAGGAGATTATTCAGAAGTGCTTTGCGCTTGGCAAGTTTGTTACCATCAACCAGCGCCTTGACAAGGAATCGATTGAACTTATTGCGCTTGAGTTTGGCTTTGAGGCGGAATTTATTTCAGAGGTTGAAGCAACTGCTGTTGTTGTTGAGGAGGATGCTGAAGCTGATCTGCAGACCCGCCCTCCTGTTGTCACCATCATGGGGCATGTCGATCACGGAAAGACATCATTGCTCGATTATATCCGCAGCAGCAAGGTTGTTGCCGGTGAATCAGGTGGAATTACCCAGCATATCGGTGCTTATGAAGTATCGGTAGAAGGTGGCAGGAAAATAACTTTTCTTGATACACCTGGTCATGAAGCCTTTACCGCGATGCGGGCAAGGGGTGCACAGGTGACTGATATTGTTATCCTTGTTGTTGCGGCCGATGACAGTGTTATGCCTCAGACTATTGAGGCAATCAACCATGCCAAGGCGGCTGGAGTACCTATTGTTGTCGCGCTTAATAAAATTGACAAGGTCGAAGCTAATCCCGAGAAGATCAAGACCCAGCTTTCTGAGGCAGGGGTACTGGTTGAAGAGTGGGGTGGAACCTATCAGTGTCAGGAAATTTCGGCCAAGAAAGGTATCGGTATAGCTGAGCTTTTGGAAAAAGTGTTGACTGAAGCTGAAATGCGGGAGCTTAGGGGGAACTACTCTAAAGATATTAATTCAAGTGGTATTATTGTTGAATCTGAACTTGACAAGGGGAAGGGCGTTATTTCTACCGTTCTTGTTCAGCGTGGAATATTGAAGGTTGGCGATCCTTTTGTTGCCGGAAATACGATGGGTAAGGTTCGCGCTCTTATGGATGAACGGGGTAAAAGAATTCTTTTTGCAAGCCCTTCGCAGCCTGTGAGGGTACTTGGATTCGAGGATCTTCCGCAGTCAGGTGATGCGTTGACGGTTATGTCGACAGATAGAGAGGCTCGTGACTTGGCGCAGAAGCGGCAGGTTATACGCCGTGAACACGATTTCCGTCGCAGTACACGTGTCAAACTTGACAGTATTGCACGCCAGATCAAGGAAGGGCTGATGAAAGAGCTGAGTGTCATTATAAAGGCTGATACCGACGGATCTATCCAGGCGCTGGCTGACGGGCTCATGAAAATTCAGAATGATGAGGTCAAGGTTCAGATCATTCACCAGGGTGTCGGGCAGATTACCGAAACTGACGTATTGCTGGCAGCGGCTTCTGATGCCATTATTATAGGTTTCAGGGTGCGTCCTAATGTCAATGCCAAAAAGCTTGCTGAAAAAGAAGATCTTGATGTCCGCTTCTACAGCGTTATTTATCATGTGCTTGAAGATGTCGAAAAAGCGCTTGAAGGTATGCTCTCTCCTGAACTTCATGAAGAGAGTCTTGGTTCTCTTGAGGTCCGCCAGGTATTCAAGGTGCCGAAAATTGGCAATGTCGGCGGATGTTATGTGCTTGAAGGTAAGGTTTTTCGTGACTCGAAGGTACGCCTGCTTCGTGACGGTGTTCAGATCTATGAAGGACAGCTTGCCGCGCTCAGGCGCTTCAAGGATGATGTCAAGGAGGTCGACGCCGGTTATGAGTGCGGTATGAGCCTGAAAAATTATGATGATATCAAGGTTGGAGATGTTGTCGAGGCCTATAAGATCGTTGAGAAGAAGCGAAAACTTTGAACAGATTATTGTTGATCCATGTCGATACGTACTGATAGAGTAGCTTCTCTTCTGCAGCAGGAGCTTGGGGCAATCCTTCAAAAGGAGCTGCCTCGCGGTGGCCCGATTGTTACCATTGTTGAGGTGAAGGTCACCGGCGATCTCAGCATTGCCAGGGTCTATGTTTCTATTATTGGCTCGGAGAAACAGCAGGAAAAAGCCATGGCATTTTTGCTGGATGAAACAAAAAGTATCAGGATGATACTTTCATCGAAGATCAGGCATCAGTTCAGGCGTATTCCTGAACTTGAATTTCATGAGGATCACCTCTATGAGCGAGCAAACAGGATTGAGCAGCTTTTGAATGAAGTAAGAAAAGGCAGTGTCAAGGATAGTTGACAGAGACTTTTTTATAAACAGTGTGCATGGATGAACAGCATAACCGACAGTATCATTCATGATGAGGGTGATTTTCTGCTGATTGACAAGCCGTTTGACTGGACCTCGTTCGATGTGGTGGCAAAAATCAGAAATACCTTTAAGAGTGCCGGGTTGAAGCGCAAGGTAGGTCATTCGGGGACTCTGGACCCAAAGGCAACCGGCCTTCTTATTCTTGCTACCGGAAGGAAAACCAAAGAGATTGCACAACTTGAGGTGCTTGACAAGGTTTATGATGGCGCAATAAAGCTTGGCGTCATGACGGAAAGCCATGATATTGAAACTTCCGAGTATGGTCATTGCAGCGTTCGGCATCTGACGGATACGCAGATCAGCTCTGTGGTATCTGAATTCGTAGGAACTCATCTGCAGCAGCCGCCTATGCATTCGGCTGCCTGGCACAATGGAAAACGCCTTTATGCTCATGCTCGCAAGGGAGAGGTTATCAAGGAGCGTAAAGCAAAGGAGATTGTTATCCACCGCTTTGAGATCACCCGCATTGAGCTTCCGTTTGTGTATTTTGTTCTCCATGTATCCAAGGGGGCTTATATCAGAGTGATTGCCCATGAGTTAGGTTCAGCATTGGGCGTCGGGGGGTATCTGGCATCACTCAGACGTGTTTCTATCGGTCCCTATCAGCTGAGCTCTTCGAACACGGTATCAGAGACAATTGAGGCGATTCTTCAGCAGGCATCAACCACCTCTCCCCGATGAAGGGAGATAAACGATAAGTATGCGTATTGTTGAGTATGACAATGACCTTGTCCGCAGCTATGGTTCCCGGTCTCCTGTCGATCTGCCGTCCATCGGCTCTGTCGTTACGGTAGGCTCCTATGATGGGGTACATAAAGGACACCGGAAGATCATTGCCCGTACTGCAGCTATAGCCCGTTCACGCCATCTCAGAAGCGTGGTTGTGACGTTTGAGCCACATCCGAGAATGGTCCTTAAGGGAGCTGTTTCCGGCCCGCTTGGGCTGCTGACCACTCTGGAAGAAAAAATTGATCTTCTTGCCCGGGAGAATATTGATCTTCTTTGTGTTATCCGCTTTACTCCTGATTTTGCATCACGAACCTCTGATGAATTTATCCGGAATGTTCTGGTCAGGTTGCTCGGTGCAAAAACCATTATTATCGGTTATGATCATGCGTTCGGTCGTGACAGGAGTGGAGGCGTCAAGACGCTGGAAGATCTGGGGATTGAGCTTGGTTTTGATGTTGAGGTTGTTGAGGAGGTTCTTATCGGGAATGAACATTTTTCTTCTACACTGATAAGGAGGCTGCTTGAAGCCGGAAAGATTGAAGAAGCCAATGAATTTCTCGGTTCTCCCTATATGATCAGTGGATGTGTGGTTGATGGTGAGAAGCGAGGACGCGAGATAGGGTTTCCTACAGTAAATCTGAGACTTTCCGATCCGGATAAGCTGCTGCCCCGTTCGGGGGTTTACCTGGCTCAGACGCAAGTTGACGGTACTCTTTTTAATGCGATGATGAATGTTGGTGTTCGGCCCACGATCTCTTCCGAAGGGATTAAAACTGTGGAGGCATTCATTCTGGGATATAGCGGTGATCTTTATGGAGTCAACCTGAGGTTCAAACTGCTCAGGTTCATCAGGGAGGAGAGAAAATTTTCGTCGCTGGAAGAGCTTAAAAATCAGCTTGAAAAAGATAAAAAAACGGTGGAGTTGTATTGTTAATAATATTATATTGCGGATCAACCGATTTAATATAACAAACGAAGAGATATGAGTCTGACAAAAGAATTTAAAGCAGAAGTCATTACGCAGTTTGGCGCTTCTGAGAAGAATACAGGGAAATCAGAGGTTCAGGTTGCTTTATACACCCGCAGAATCACTGATCTTACCGGTCATCTTCAGCTGCATCCCAAGGATAAGCACTCACGTCGTGGATTGCTTATGCTTGTAGCAAAGCGCAAGAAAATGCTGAACTACCTGAAAAATGTCGATATCAATCGATACCGTAAAGTGATCGGCGAACTTGATCTGCGCAAATAAGAGAAGCGTAAGAGCGGTATCTTTTTAACAAACAGAAGCAGATAAAAGGGATACTATGTTGGAAAGTATGACCGGATATGGCAGTGCGGAGTCAGTAGAAAGCGGAGTAAAGACTCTCGTTGAACTGCGCTCGGTCAATAACCGGTTCGCTGAGATCAGCGTCAAGCTTCCTCGTCAGCTTCTCTCTTTTGAACTTGAAGTCCGTGAAATGATACGGGCCCATTTTCAGAGGGGTAAGATTTCTGCCTTTATTCAGATTCAGCTTGACGAGGAGCAGCCTATCGCTGTCGGTATCAATGTTGCAAAGGTTAAGGCTTATAAAGGCTTGCTTGATACCATCAAAAAAGAGGCCGATCTTGATGCCCCTATTCTTCTTGAGCATCTGCTCCGTTTTCCTGAAATTTTCGATAACGGAGCTACATCGCTCGACAGTTCAGATACGCTATGGCCGTTTGTCAAAAACCTGCTGCAGGATGCTATTGATCGACTCAAGGCTATGCGACGCAGGGAGGGTGAAGAGCTGTCAATAGATTTTACCGCAAGAATTGCAGAAATTGAAAAAACTCTTGCAGTTGTCACTGCTCTTGCAGCCGACAATCTTGAGACCGTAAGGAAGCGGCTTGCGGCAAAAGTAGAGGCTGTTGCCGGAAAGGATTTGACCTATAGTCGGGACCGTCTTGAAATGGAACTGGTACTCGCGGCTGACAAACTTGATATCACGGAAGAGTTGACCCGCTTTGCCAGCCATAACAAGTTTTTTATTGAAGAGCTGAAAAATGAGGAGAGCGGTACAGGCCGGAAACTGAATTTTCTGCTTCAGGAACAGTTGCGTGAAGCCAATACCATTGCTTCAAAATCACAAAATGCGGAAATATCCCAGAAAATTGTCCAGATCAAGGAAGATCTTGAAAAAATCAGGGAGCAGCTGCAAAATATAGAGTAATTGTATGGTTGAAGAGCGGAAACAGCAGGGAAAACTGATTGTCTTTTCAGCTCCGTCAGGTACCGGAAAATCCACAATAGCAAAGCGAGTACTTGAGTGTATACCGAATATCATTTTTTCGGTTTCCGCCACAACAAGGCAGAAAAGAGCAGGTGAGACTGAGGCCATAAACTATTATTTTCTCAGTAGCGACGCATTTGAAGAGAAGATCCGTACCGGTGGTTTTATAGAGCATGAGTTTTTTTTTGGAAACCATTACGGCACACTGCTTGATAAAACACATGAAGTGATTGATTCAGGCACCAATATTCTGCTTGATCTTGATGTGAAGGGTGCATTGAATCTCAAAAAGATTTTTCCAGCCAATTCATTGTTGCTGTTTATAAAACCGCCTGATTTGGAGGTATTAAAGCAGAGGCTGCAAGGCAGGGAGAGTGAAGATGAAGCGAGTATGAATGCACGGCTGGAGAGAGCAAGGCTGGAGTTGGGATATGCGGACCGGTTTGATGAGGTTGTCGTCAATGATGATCTTGAGAAGGCGGTTACTTCCATTTCAGCCATAATTACTACATTTCTATCAAAAACGTAAAATACAGTGCAATGTCGGTTAAACCTGTTGACCTGAATAAGTTGAGAAGTGCGCACTCGAATTTGTACGAGACGGTTGTCGCGATTTCCAAAAAAGCAAAGAAACTGCACGATGAAGAGCGTGCTGAACTTGAAGACAAGCTCCTTCCTTACAAGGAGATGATCCGTAATCCGAGCAGTGAATCAGAATCGGACAAGATATTTCCTGAACAGATAGCCATCAGCCTTGAGTTTGAGTGCCGTGAAAAGTCATCGCATAAGGCTGTTGCTGATTACTTTGAGCATAAGTACGATTATACCATAGAAAAACCTGTAGAAAAGAAAGTTGTTCCAACTGAAGAAGATGATGAAACTGACGGGGATTAATCAGATTACCCTTCGTGTCAATGACTTGCGTCTTGCCGAAGAATTTTACGGTGGTATTCTCGGTCTTAAACTTGACCACAGGGTCGGAGCAAACATTTCCTATCTTCGTCTTAATTCGGATATGCTTGTGCTTGTGAAGGCTGAAACCCCCGGGTCTCTTCAGGCAAGGGATATCAGGGTTGACCATTTCGGGTTCAGGCTTGCCTCAGATGCGGAAGTGGATGCTGCTGTTCACTATCTGGATGCACGAGGGGTTCATATCGTTACCCGTCCAGCGCATCGACGGGAAGGACGGGCTTTTTTTGTCATGGATCCAGATGGCAATCTTGTCGAGTTTTATTCGATGCATGAAAACGGTATTCAGAAGGATAGCCCGGACATTGATCTTTCCTCTCCAGACTCTCACACCATCCCAACCCGTCAGAAAATGGTTGAAGAGACGGCGACAAAAAAACCTCGCCGGTCCAGAAAATAGCCAGGACAAAAGATTGTCTGGCATATCCCTCTGAAACTCACCGCATTCATTCTGAAACTGATCAACCCATTGCCGAAATACTATTTTGGCTTTGCGGTTTCACATTGCAGCTGCATCAGTCGTTCTGCTTCATGAAGCTGTTCCAGTGTGTTGATGCCTATAATTTCGTTGGGATTGTCTGTTTTGAAAGCGTAAACCCCTTTGCCACTCTGAAAGCAGATACTGAACACATCTGTCAGATAGTACTCTTTCTGAGTGTTGTTTGTCGTGATCTGTCGGAGGGCTTCGAAAAGTATGCGTGCATTGAAAACGTAAATACCTGAATTGATTTCCCTGACCTCACGTTCTATTGCAGAAGCATCCTTTTGTTCGACAATCTTAAGAACGCTGTCGCTGTTTATATGCCGGATAATTCTTCCATATCCCGATGGATCTTCCATATCTGCAGTCAGGACGGTTGCTACTGCATTTCTGGAATGGTGAAATGCAATCAGTTTCTGCAGCGTTTTAGCATTGACCAATGGAGCATCTCCTGAGAGGATAAGAACATCACCTTCAAAACCGGTGAGCTGTGCTTCTGCCTGCATGACGGCATGACCGGTTCCCAGCTGAGGCTCCTGAAGGGCAGTGCTTACCATGTACTTTTCAGTAGCAGCTTTTACCAGCTCTGACTGGTGACCGATAATCAGTATAACTATGTTTGGGTCAAGAGAGAGTGACGTATCGAGAACATACTCAATAAGCGGACGTTTGTTTGCCTGATGCAGTACCTTCGGGAGGTCTGACTGCATGCGTGTGCCTTTTCCGGCTGCCATGACGATTATTGCAAGTGCCATTGATTGTTTATCAGTGGGGGTGTTGGGGAATTATGATAACTGTTCACCTTGCTCACCTACCAGGTGCCGACTTTTCGGGTTGTTCTTTTTGTCGACAATAAGAACCATCGGTTTATGGAGTCGTGCTTCTGCCGGGTCCATGGTGGCAAAGGTCATTATAATGATTTCATCGCCAACCAGGGCGCATCTGGCTGCCGCTCCATTGAGCTGAATTTCTCTTGAGCCATGAGCTCCTTTGATAATGTAGGTTTCAAACCGCTCGCCATTATTGTTGTTGACAACAAGAACTTTTTCGTTGGGAATCATATCTACCATTTCAAGAAGCTCATTATCGATAGTGATGCTTCCTTCATATTCGAGATCGCCGCTGGTAACTATAGCGTTGTGAATTTTTGATTTTAAAACGTGTAATTTCATGAACAGAGAACCTTCAAAATTATTTTATAAATGCGTTTCCGCTTCCCCGGAAAATCCGGTATTTTTTTAATGACTGATCACTCTCAAACCCTTGACCAGTGATGGTTTCGTCCGGCTTGATAATAGTAACAAGCTTATCCGAACGAATCATTTTATCCTTGCTCGTCCGTTTGATATACTCCGTTTTTATGACTGTGGTGCCTCCGGAGGTAATAACAACATTTCCCTGAGCCTCAATATCCTGATTGTCGTGAATAACAGCTTTTTCGGCAGTAATGATTGTTGCAGGATTGCCAGCGATGTCAAAGAGAGTAACGTTGATCCCATGATCAAGATGATGTTCATTTCCGCTGTTTATTCTGTACTCTGCTCCATGTCCGGCCTGAATTATTCCTCGTTTCAACCCGGATTCAGAAAGGGTCAGTCTGACAGTCCAGCTTTCCTGTACGGGATGATTGATGCCAATAAAGCCTGTTTCGGGAGAACGGCGTTCCGTATGTGGATCGCCGCATCCCGATACCATGATGACAAAAACATCCAGAAAAAGAACAGCAACTCTTTTCAAATCAGGAGATCATTACTTGATATTCAGTTGGTTCATCACCTTGAAGGTAAGATCGTGCTCAGGTGCTACGTAGACTGATGCGCTTTTCTCCATAACAAGCGTGACTCCTTCCTTTTTTGCTATTGATTCAATAGCGGTCAATACTTTCTGGCGAATTGGTATTAAAAGCTCCTGCTGTTTCTTTTCAATAATACCACCACGTCCGAATTTTTCCTGCTGGAATTTCTCAAGAGCCTGGCCTTTCATGCTCAATTCTTTTTCTTTCTGATCTCTTGCTGCTTTTGTCAGGGAAGCTGCCTGCTGGCGATAGGCTGCAACTGACTTTTGATAGTCCTGGTTCAAGCGGTCAAGCTCTTTCTGCAGAGGTGTGGCGGTTGTTTGCAGGGTGGCTTCAGCTTGTTTTGTTTCAGGAAGCAGCTGAAGGATTTTTCCGGAATCCACAACGCCTACTTTTCCACTCTCCTGTGCAGCAAACGAACGGGGAGCAACCAGTACCAAGCTAAGGGCAACTGCCATAATGATACGGCGAGACATAGTCATAAATCTTGTTGAATGCTTCATCAATTTCATGGTTAAGGTTATCATGTTTAAAGGTCGATACCGTATAATGCCAAAGAGGTCACAATTATACATTCAAAGGTAAGAATTCCCTGTTAAAAAACTATAAAAAGCTGAAAAGCCCTCATCATTCATGAAGGCATGGAGGAAAGCAATTGTTTGTAAAAGGGTTATCAGTTCAGCATGCTTTTTCTCTGGAACAATTGCCCCGGTTGCTGAATGACTGCAGTTTTCAGCTCAAGCTCAAAAAGGTGTACCAGTAGTGATGATATATCAATGGCTGTTGCGGATGCCAGCGCATCAATATGCATGGGCTCTGTACCCATACTGTTCAGGATGGCCTGTTCCTGCGAGGTAAGGTCTATGGAAGGAGAGCTTTTCTGCCCGGCCTCCGTTCTTGCGGCATAACTTTTTATAAATTGCGGGCCTAGTTCGGCTATGATATCCTCCCCGTTCATGACTGCTTTGGCCTGCCCTTGCTGGATAAGCCTGTTTGTTCCCCTTGAGGTTCGGGAAAAAATGCTTCCTGGTACCGCAAAAACTTCACGGTTCTGTTCAAGTGCCGTAGCGGCAGTGATGAGTGATCCTCCCTTCAAGTCAGATTCCACGACAATGGTTCCTGCACATATTCCGGATATAATCCGGTTGCGCTTAGGGAATTTTTCCGGAGAGAGTGCTGAACCAATCCATTCCTCTGAAATAAGTGCGCCATGTTCAATGATTTTTGGCCATAGTTTTCCCTTGGGGTCGGTATAGATTGTATCAACACCGGTTGCAAGAACAGCAACGGTTACTCCTCCGTGTTCAAGAGTTGCGGTATGTGCCGCCATATCAATACCATAAGCCATACCGCTGTAGATGCTTACTCCGCAGTTGACAAGGTGCCGGCATAGGAGAGTCGTGCTTTGTCTGCCATAGAGTGAGGCCTGTCTGGTGCCTACAACTGCGATGCAGGGCGAGGTGGCGGGTGGCAGTGTTCCCCGTACAAAAAGGCAGGGAGGCGGATCATATATTTCCTTTAAAAGGGGAGGGTAAAGCGGGTCTAGAATAGTGATTGCTGTTGCGTTATAGCGGTGAAGTGCTGAAATCTGCTCTTCAGCACTTTTCTCTGCTGTCTCGAGGGTCCGGGTATGGTGAAGAAAATTGTAAATCTGTCGCGCGAGAGCTTCCCCGATTCCCGTGATTTGCATAAGCTCTTCAACATCGGTGTGTAATACATCCGTCAGCCTGTTATGCAGGTGCTTTGTGATAGCTTTGATTCTTGCCGGTCCGATTCCAGGTATAAGGCTCAGTACCAGCAGTAAAATGGTGTTTTCCATGAAAAACGGGGTCGGGATAGCGCCATGGAAAGTTAAAAGTCTCTTTTCATGAGAATGTTGGCAAACCCTTTCAGGTATTCCCTTCCTTCGGCATGAGGGAGATTGTCAAGTGCCGTAAGAGCTTCCTCGGTGTCGCTATTGATCAGTGCGGCAGTCTCTTCAAGGACTCCGCATCGTTCATAGACCTTTCTCACATCAGAAACCTTGTCGGCACTGATGCCTTTATTGATGATGACGGAGTGCAGAAGATCATGATCAGCGCCTGTTGTGCGTTCGAGAGATCGGAGCAGCAGGTAGGTTTTTTTACCATTGATGATGTCACCTCCCGGCATTTTACCTGACTTTCCGTTTTCTGCCATGATGTCAAGATAATCATCCTGTATCTGGAACGCCCTTCCGATTTTTTCGCCGAACAGCACAAGATTCTGAAGTTGTTCATTCGTTGCATTACCGGCAACACCGCCGGCTTCAAGTGCGGCTGAAATAAGACGACCGGTTTTTTTTGAAATCATGTCGAGGTAGTCAGCAATTGTGGCATCCTGTTTTTCTTCAAGCTCCATATCGAGTGCCTGACCTTCACAAATTGTTATATTTGCATGATTCAGGATATGAATCAGTTCTGCATGCCTGTTTGTTTTTGCCTGCAATGCGAGTTCATAGGCATAGGCAATCATCATGTCACCAGTCAGAATGGCGGCATTGATGTTCCATTGTTTATGAACGGTCGGCCTGCTGTGGCGGAGTTCTGCCTGGTCCATAATGTCGTCATGAATCAGGGTAAAGTTATGGAGAACCTCAACGGCAAGCGCAACATTGAGAGCTGTTTCCGAAGAGCCGCATATTGATTCTGAGGCAAGAAGCGTAAGAAATGGACGGATTCTCTTGCCGTTTCCTTCAAGAATGTATCTGGCAGGTGCATAAAGAGTGGCTGGGAACTCCTTTTCAAAACAGGCTCCGAGAGCATCGTTGATTCTCGAGTGGTAGAGATGGTACTTTTTTTCGACTAGTTCCTGAGTTAGATGCATATTCATTATGAAATTGGTCATTGTTTAATAATAAGACTTGTATTCCGAAGCTGCTCTATGTTGGCGGAACCGGTAAGAAACATGACAGTCCTGAGATCGTTCAACCAAGTTGCTATAGTTTCTTTGAGAACTCCCTGATGAAGGGCTTTGAGCATACATCTGGCAGAAGCTGCAATCTGTGCACCAAGTGCCAGTGATTTAGCAATATCTGTGCCGCATTGGATTCCTCCTGAAGCAATGATTTCAATGGTCTTGAATGCTGAATGCTCTTTTCTGAGGGCACTGATATCAAGCAGGCATTGAGCCGTAGGGATTCCCCAGTTGAGCAGCTCTTCAAGAGCCGGTGTGCTGAAACGGGTTTCCTGTCCGAATTGTCTTGTATACCGGATTTCTTCAACTTTCTGCCAGCTTATTCCTCCTGCTCCGGCGACATCAATAACTTTTACGCCGGCCTCAATGAGCCGCAGGGCAGCAGATGCAGAGATACCGCATCCTACCTCTTTGACAATAACAGGGATTGGGATTTTTGCGGTGATGATGGAAAGCTGTTCAAGAACGTGCCGGAAATCAGTGTTTCCTTCAGGTTGAAAGATTTCCTGTGCTGCATTGAGGTGTACGATCAGGCCATCAGCTTGCAGAAGCTCAAGCATGGTGCTGATTTCAGTATCAGTAAGACCTTTTGCGATTTCAGGAGCGCCGATGTTGGCAAAAATCTGTACAGATGGGGCATATTTTCTTACAATGGCAAAACTTTCGCGGTATGATGAATTTTCAAGCACCTGTCGCATGCTGCCAACCCCAAGAGGAATCCTGAAATGTTCAGCGGCTTCTGCAAGGTGCCGGTTCAGGGCAGCAGCTTCGCTGTAACCTCCAGTCATGGATGAGATCATCAACGGCGCACTGATTTTTTTGTCGAGAAAGGTTGTGGAGAGGTCAATGTCGGAAAAACAAATTTCAGGGAGAGCGTTATGTTCAAAATCAAACCGTTCAAACCCTGTGGTTTTCCGGTTAAAGGCGACATCTCCATGCAGGCATATTTCTACGTGGCTGTGCTTGCGCTCGATTGTTATATTATTGCTGTTGCTCTCGCTCATTGCGGTTGATCATGCAGAAAGGATACGTTCCTTGCAGAATTTGTAATACTTTATATTGAAAGTATAACTTAATAAAAATATACCATAACCTGTTACCGTATGTCTCAATAGGGTTATCATGCTGAAAACATTGTTTGATATAGCTATACGTCATCTGCTTGGACGACACCGGCAGACATTGACTACTATTTTCGGTGTTGCCATCAGTACGATGGTTCTGATTACCACCAATTCCCTTACACGGGGCTTGCTCGATTCCTTTATTGAGACCATTGTGAATGTAGCACCGCATATAACGGTGAAGGGGGAGAAAATGCGCCCCATGCCTGTGAATATTCTTGAGCGAGAGAGTAAGTCCGGTGTGGCATTCGTTGAAAATAATATTCAGAAGCAGGAGCCCGAGGAGGTACGGAATTATCGTCAGATTCTCACTGTTTTCAGTTTGCCGCAGTATAAAAAACATGTACTTGCAGCCTCGCCTTATGTGGATTCACAGGTAATGGCTGTTAAAGGAAGTCGTAACCAGCCTCTGCTTCTCAAAGGTGTACTTATTGATAAAGAAGATGCCATCAGTGGTATCCGGAAAAAACTGCTTTCGGGTGACATCGCTATGTTTGAAAAAACGGCCAACGCGCTTCTTGTGGGGCGTACAGTAGCGAGGGATATGAATCTCAAGTTGAATGATGATGTTGTTATCATTCCTGCGTCAGGAAAGAGCAGACAGTGTAAGGTGGCAGGTATTTATTTTTCCGGTGTTAATGCCGTCGATAACAGTGTTCTGGCTTCTCTCAAGCTTGGTCAGATCATAGAGGGATTGCCCGCAAACAAGGTTTCGGGCATAGCACTGAAAGTAGACAATCCCCTTGACGACGCGTCTCTTGCAAGAGATCTGGAAAAGGTTACCGGGTATCGATGTCTGACCTGGCAGGAGGAAAATGCAAGCGTTCTTTCCCTTTTTGCCCGTATAGGTTATATCGTTTTTTCTCTTGTGGCTTTTGTCGGTGTTGTTTCAGGGTTTGGAGTGGCTAATATTCTGGTTACCACTGTATTTGAAAAGAGCAGGGATATCGCCATTATGAAGTCGTTGGGATTTTCAGCACTGCAGCTGGTCAGCATGTTTGTTCTTGAGGGATTTATGGTTGGTCTGGCAGGAGCTCTTGCCGGAGGAGTACTGGCTATCGGTTCAATCAATCTGTTTGCCAGTCTTCCTATCGAAAGTTCTCAGGGTCCTATCACGAAAACCGGTTTCAGTATGTCTTATAATCCGGTTTATTTTATTCTTGTGATCGGGGTAACCGTGATCATAAGTACTCTTGCGGCAATTCTTCCCTCAGCAAGGGCTGCTAAACTTGAGCCGGTCACGGTGCTCAGGGATAGCAGTCTGTAGATGTCACCCTTCTCCGGAGATCGTTTGTTCGGGATGCTGGAGCAGGTAGAGTTTGTAGTAGAGCCCTCTTTTTGCCAGCAGTTCCTGATGATTTCCAGTCTCTCTGATAACTCCTTTGTGCAGCACGATGATTCTATCGGCTTTCTGAACGGTAGAGAGCCGGTGCGCAATGATTATTGATGTGCGGTTACTCATGAGGTTGGCCGTTGCCGAATCTATAAGGGTTTCAGTTTCAGTGTCAACCGAACTGGTGGCTTCATCAAGGACAAGAATTTCAGGATTGTAGAGAAGCGCCCGGACGAAAGCGATCAGCTGCTTCTGTCCGGAGGAGAGTCCTGTTCCATTTTCAAGAACCTTGTAGTCGTACTTTCCGGGTAGCTGTTCAATGAACCGGTCGGCCCCGACAATTTTTGCTGCCTCCCTGATTGTATCGTCAGAGACTTCGGGATTGCCGAATGCAAGGTTTTCTCTTATCGTGCCGGAAAACAGGAAAACGTCCTGCATGACAACACCGACGAGTTTTCTCAGAGAGTGCTCTTCTATCTGCTGCAGCGGAATGCCGTCAATGGTTATGGACCCTTTTCGGTAGGGATAGAGTTTTGATAGAATATTGATAAGTGTAGTTTTTCCGCTTCCGGTTGCGCCTACGATAGCAATTTTTTCACCATGCCGGATTTCAAATGAGATATCTTTCAGTATCCAGTTTTCCTGATCATAAGCGAACCAGACATTGCTGAACCGGATGCTTTCAGTGAATGCTGCAAGATGGTGCAACCCCGCCGGGTTTTCGATTCCTTCATCTTCATCGAGCAGTCTGATAATTCGGTCTGAGCTTGCTATGGCGGTCTGTATAACGTTGAAGCGGTCGGAAAGATGTTGAAGCGGCCGGAAAAAAAGCCAGATATATTGAACAAATGAGATAACCACTCCAATAGTGAGATCTGCCTTGAGCAGGCGGACACCGCTGTACCAGATGACCAGGCCTGCAGCTGCAGCGCTGAGTACCTCAATCAGGGGATAATAGATAGAGAAGTAAAAGACAGTTCGAATGTTGGCATCTCTATGGTCGGCATTGATCAATGTGTATTGTTTGAATTCCCGCGCTTCACGGTTAAACAATTGAACAATTGTCACTCCGGTAATATGCTCCTGAAAAAAAGTGTTGAGTCGGGCCAGATGAGTGAGAACATCCTGGAAAGCGACCCTGACCCTGTTTTTAAACGTTATGGTTGCATAAATCATCAGGGGAAGAATGCTCAGGACAATAAGGGTCAGCTGCCAGTCTATCCAAACCATAAGGACAACAATGAAAAAGAGCTGAAGGAGGTCACCAAGAATAGTGATTATGCCGCTGGAAAGCATTTCGTTCAGCGATTCAACATCGTTGGTTGATCTTGTTATCAGCCGTCCGATCGGATTTCTGTCGTAAAACCTTGCCGGCAGTTTCTGCAGATGGGTGAAAATATCCATCCTGATGTCGAACACGGCTTTCTGACCGATAATCTGTGTCCACCAGGTTGTGATGTATTGCTTTATCCCGTCGAGCACAATGGCTCCGGCAAGAAATATACTGATTGTCGTCAGGCCTTTCAGATCGCCTTTGGCGATATAATCATCGATAGCGATTTTAGTCAGATAAGGTCTTAAGGGGCCGAGAAATGAGCCTGCGATTGTTAACGCGATTGCGGCTCCAATAAGCGTTTTATAAGGTTTTAAATAAGTTAAAAGGCGGGTGACAATGTACCGGTCAACCGAACCTTTTTTCTTTTTTTGCAGCGTTTCATCCTGCTGGGGTTTGAAACTTTTTTTTGCTGAGTCGTTACTCATGAGATTTTGCGTGAAAATAAATACCTTTGCCGGCCGCTCAAAGCTCGAGCGTTCTTTTTTCTATGTCATGCTTCAGTTCGCTGGCAAGTTCTTCAGCCCGGGCCCTTGAAGGTGCCTCCGCATAGATTCTTACAATGGGTTCGGTATTTGATGGTCGTAAATGAACCCAGCTGTCAGCAAAATCAAGTTTAAGTCCGTCAAGCGTGTTTGCTGTCGCATTGTGGTAGTGGCGGGCTATATCGGTAAATATATTTTCAAGAGAGCTGCGGTCAATAGCGCCAAGCGTGATTTTCTGTTTTGACATAAAGTAATCGGGGAAGTGCTGACGGAATTGAGAGAGTGATCCGCCATTATTATCGGTACGCCAGAGGGTGAACGCCTGAACGAAAAGAGCTATTCCGGCTAAAGCATCACGACCGTAGTGCAGTTCAGGAAGAATAACACCTCCATTGCCTTCGCCGCCTATGACCACATCCATTTGTTTCATGACTTCGATAACATTTGCTTCGCCGACTTTTGCACTGTAGCATTTCACGCCATACTTATCTGCAATATCGCGCAGTGCCCGGCTGCTTGAAAGGTTGTTTGCAACGGGCCCATTATTCTGCTTCAGGTAAAAATCAGCGCAGGCGACAAGGGTGTACTCTTCTCCGAAAAGCGAACCGTCTTCACAAATGACTGCAAGCCGGTCGACATCGGGATCAACGATAAGGGCGAAATCGCATCTGCTTTCTTTAAGAGCCGATATGGTGCCCGAGAGGTTTTCCTCTATTGGTTCGGGGTTTCGTGGAAACAAGCCGGTGCCTCCGCATGCGAGCGGAACAATGTTTTCTATACCGAGTTTTTTACAAAGTTGAGGAACAATTGAAAAGCCGGCCCCTTCTACACAGTCGACAAGTACCCGGAACTTCTGTGCTGCTATGGCCGCCGTATCGATACAGGGCAGGTGAAGGACTTGTTCGATATGCAGCTCATCATATCGGTCATTTTGGGAAATTGTGCCGATAGTGTCCCAGTGCGCATAGATAAAAAGCTCTTTTTCAGCAATTTCAAGCAATTCATCAACCTGGGCATTGGTTAAAAACTCACCATGGTGATTCAGCATTTTCAGCGCGTTCCATGCTACCGGGTTGTGAGATGCTGTAATGATGAGACCGCCGTTGGCCTGCTCTGCCGCAACGGCAATTTCAACGGTCGGAGTGGTGGCAATACCGATATCGATGACATCGCACCCGCAAAGTACAAGGGTATTACTTATGAGATCTCCGATTGCCCTGCCTGTTGGTCTGGTATCCCTGCCGATAACAATGCGTGGCCTTTTTTCAGGGTGATGGTGGTTAAGATCCTTTTGTTTGCGAAGAATCCATGAGGCAAAGGCCATGGCGAATGTTGAGAGATTTTTCGGGGTCAGGCTGTCGCCAACAATTCCTCTTATTCCGGAAACACTGATCATCAGGCTCATAATGCAAGTCAGTTTTATGATGGAAATTCGGCGCAATATAAGAAAAAGACGGGATGTTACCCTTACGGGATTGGTAGCCTTCGTTGATTTTCCCTAGTTCCCTTTTGATTTGTTGGTTGATTATTTTATATTACAAACCGTTTGTTATTCAAAATTATTTTATCCTAACAGTAACTCTATATGCCTTTACACAAATCGGCTGAAAAAAGACTGCGGCAGTCAGAAAGAAGAAATGCCAGGAACAGATCAAGGAAAAAAGAGCTGAAAGTTCTTGTGAAAACCATGCAGAAACTGATTGATACCAGTGCAGACAAGGCTGTAGTCGAAGTAGCCTACCGCTCAGCTGTCCAGAAGCTTGATAGACTCGGGGTAAAGAAGTACATTCACGCCAATAAAGCATCCCGTAAGAAATCTCAGTTGACACGTCTTTTGAATAGTTACGTGCAGGCGCAGTAAGAAGAGGGAGACGTATTGATACAGCGAAAATATTGAATCTGTTACGTTTTGGCCATAGGCCTGAAAAGTAGGTGAGGATATTTTTTTAAAGTTTTAAGGCTGGGTTTTCATTAAATCGTTTTCATGTTTGCATATTTTCGCGGCAAGCTGGCTTTGCTTTTACCAGAAGAAGCCGTTGTGGAGGTTTCAGGTATTGCCTACAGCTTCCTGATTTCCGCAAGCACGCATCGTCAGCTGCCCGAACCGGGCAGCGAAGTACTATTGTTTTCCCATCTTTCTGTCCGAGAGGATTCTTTCCAGCTGTATGGCTTTTCAAAGGAAGAAGAACGTCAATTGTTCCGTCTGCTTCTGCTTACGTCAGGTGTAGGCCCCAAGCTTGCCTTGGCAGTCCTTTCCGGATTACCTGTCCAGGAAGTTCATGCAGCCATTCTTGCCAATGCCCCTGAGCGGTTATACGGGATCGCAGGAGTCGGAAAGAAAACCGCAGCAAGGATAATTCTTGAATTACGGGATAAAATCCTCAAGCTTCCTGCTGTTGGCGGTTTAGCAGTATCACCTGCCCATCAGACAACCCGATTGCGTGATGATGCTGTCAATGCCCTTGTGACTTTAGGGTTTTCCAGACTTACAGTGCAAAAGGCAGTTGTCGGTATTCTTGAACAAAACCCTGATCTAACTGTCGAAGATGTGGTCAAATCAGCTCTTGTTTCCATTCATAACAGTTAGCCGCAAAACAGTGACCTACCAGGAAGCTCTCGATTTCCTTTTTCCTCTCCATCGATTTGGAATAAAACCCGGCCTTGATCGTGTCTACACTCTGCTGGACTCTCTTGGTTCACCGCATAAGCGATTAGGCATAGTGGTTCATATCGCAGGTACGAATGGAAAAGGCACCGTTGCAGCTGCGATAGCTTCGATATTTCAGGCAGCCGGGAAAAAGACGGCACTCTATACATCTCCTCATCTGGTTGATTTTACTGAAAGAATCCGAATTAACGGCAGGCAGATACCGCAAGAGAAGGTTGCTCACTATTGTTCGCTGTTTAAGGACGTGGTCCTGGAAAATCACTCCACATTTTTTGAAGCCACTACGGCTCTGGCGTTTACCTGGTTTGCCGATGAAGAGGTCGATGTTTCAGTAATAGAAACAGGCATGGGCGGGCGTCTGGATGCAACGAACGTTGTGGAGAGCGCGTATGCAGTGATTTCAAGTATCGGTATGGATCATACAGAGTGGTTAGGAAACTCTCTCTCTTTGATTGCTGCTGAAAAAGCTGCAATTATTAAAACAGGATGCAGGGTATTTACTGCGGTAAGTGAGCCGGAAGCCTTGCTGCCAATAGAGAAGCAGGCTCAATTGTGTGATGTTCCGCTCTCCGTTGTCGGAAGAGATGTGATGCACAGGGTCTCTGCAGCTGAGCCTGGAATGCTGGAGCTTGATGTCAAGACTCCTTTAAGAGATTACCTTGGGCTTAAAGCACCGCTTACCGGGTCATTTCATGCCTCCAATGTCTCTCTTGCAGTTATGGTTGCCGAAGATGCAGGTATTGCGGTAAAAGATATTTATACAGGGCTTGAGAGGTTATTGCAGACGGGGTACAGGGCCCGGCTTGAAAAAATCGGTACGCAACCTGCAGTACTGCTGGATGTATCGCACAATGCGGATGGAATGCGACAAACAGTTGCAGCACTTCTCTCATTCAGGGCTGAATATCGGCAGATATATGTCATTCTCGGGCTTGCTTCGGATAAGGATGCCCGGGCAATTATTCGTGAACTGCTTCGCTTGAACTGTTTTTTCGTTCCGGTTACTCTTCCTTCCGAACGAAGTGTCCCGGCTGAAGAACTGGGCACTTTGTGTGAACAAGAGGGAGGTGAAGTGAGAGTTTTCAGCACCGGACATGAGGGGCTTGTCTTCCTTCGGGAAAAAGCCCGCGAAGATGATCTGATTCTGGTGACAGGGTCGTTTTATCTTGCCGGAGATATTATTACTTCCTGTATATGATAAAGCATTGGTTTGAAAAGCATTTTTTATTGAAAAAATTTTATATTTAATACAAGCCACCAAATTTCTTCATGCATGTAAGGGCATACCACATGCCATAAATTCTTGTAGTGATTATCCCTTTATATCAATTATAGATTTCCCCAGTCATCTTCTTTTTCCTGCTTTCATGTTACATGGCAAAGCGTTAAAGGCAATCCCCATACACGATTTCTGCTATCGGTCATTTCGTTGGAACTACCGTACCGGGGTGGACTCTACGGATCTCATCCATTTTTTTACAAACAACAAGCGTTGAATACAATTACAATGTCGAACAATTCCGGTTTTAAAGGTCTGGACATCAATATGCTCCAGAAAAAGAAGGTTTTTGAGCTGCATGCTTTAGCCAAAGAGATTGGTGTCATGGCTGCCGGTTTACGGAAGGAAGAGCTGATTTTCAAGATTATTGAGGCCCAGTCACAGAAGAATACAGATTCTGAAAGTGGCAATGTCATGGTTAATACAGGAGTTCTGCAGGTAATTCCTGAAGGTTACGGTTTTTTACGATCAGCCAATTATAACTACCTCTCTTCTCCAGACGATATTTATGTATCACCCTCTCAGATCAAGCGCTTCAACATGCGAACCGGAGATACGGTATCAGGTCAGGTGAGGGCACCCAAGGAGGGCGAGCGTTTTTTTGCTTTGCTGAAGATCAACACTATCGACGGGAACGATCCGGAAATTACCAGAGAGAGGCCTTATTTTGAAAACCTGACTCCTCTCTTTCCCCGTGAACGACTTAAGCTTGAAACAAAGCAGTCTGAAGCATGCGGACGTATTATGGACATTTTTACCCCTATCGGTAAAGGACAGAGAGGGTTAATTGTGGCGCAGCCGAAAACAGGTAAAACGATGCTTCTGCAGATGATTGCCAATGCGATCATTAAAAACCACCCAGAGGTTTACCTTATTGTTCTTCTCATCGATGAGCGTCCTGAAGAGGTGACCGATATGGCTCGAAGTGTACCGGCAGAAGTGGTGAGCTCTACTTTTGATGAAGATCCTGAACGTCATGTTCTCGTGGCAGACATGGTTCTTGAAAAGGCAAAGCGCCTTGTGGAGGTTGGCAGAGATGTGGTGGTACTGCTCGATTCCATTACCAGGCTGGCAAGGGCTCATAATACGATCATTCCTCATTCCGGAAAAATTTTGTCCGGCGGTATTGATGCCAATGCACTGACCAAGCCAAAACGTTTTTTTGGCGCTGCCCGTAATATTGAAGAGGGTGGAAGTCTGACCATTATTGCTACGGCGCTTGTTGATACTGGCTCGCGTATGGATGATGTTATTTTTGAAGAGTTTAAAGGAACCGGTAATATGGAGCTTCTGCTCGATCGCCGGCTTTCTGAGCGCAGGATATTTCCCTCTATCGATATTCTCCGTTCAGGTACCCGTAAGGAGGAACTTCTGTTCTCTCAGGAAGAGCTTTCCAGAACCTGGCTTCTCAGAAAGTACCTTGCCGATAAGAATCCGATCGAATGCATGGAGTTCATGCGTGAGAAAATGGCGGATACCAAGGATAACAAGGAATTTTTCAAATATATGAATGCCTGATCCACTCCTATTGGAGCATCATGCCTATCTATCCGGGGGTGAAAAACCTGAAGCTCGTTAAATAAGTTGAATTTGTGTTTAGTGATGGATAAAGGTTTGCAGTTTTAAAAAAAGTTTCTATATTATCTGCCTTTAAAACAAGAGGAAAGACACTTACTATATGCCCTGCGGAAAAAAGAGAAAACGTCATAAAATGGCGGTACATAAGCGTAAAAAAATGCGCCGTAAGAACAGGCACAAGAAGCGCCAGAGATACCAGAATAAGTAAGTTCCGGTACTCTCTCTGTACCTTGGTTATAGGTTGAGAATATAGCTCAGTCGGTAGAGCATCTGCCTTTTAAGCAGAGGGTCGAAGGTTCGAGTCCTTCTATTCTCACTGAGATATTTATTATTTCAGTGTATTGAAAAGCCCGAGTGGTGAAATTGGTAGACACACTATCTTGAGGGGGTAGCGCCGAAAGGTGTAGGAGTTCGAATCTCCTCTCGGGCACTTGTTATACTAAAAGCCGCTTTTCTGCGGCTTTTTTATTTCCTGCTGCATGTAAGGTCGCACTCCATTTTATTCCTCGCTTTGTATAATGCTTTTCAACTCTATGGATTCCAGAAGATTGCTCTGGTGCTTGAGATGTATTATGTTACAAAAAATATGGCCGGATAATCGGTTCTGCTCATCTTGCCATTTCTGATAAACATGAACAACGTTCAATGAATATTGCCGTATGTGTCTGTCAGGTACCTGACACAGCTTCAGTGATTGGATATGTTGATGGAGCAATAGACCGGTCAAGAGTGAATGAAGTGATGAATCCCTATGATGAGTATGCTCTTGAGGAAGCTGTTCTCGTCAAAGAGCGCTTTGAAGGAAGCATCGTAACTGTTTTCAGTCTTGTTCCTGATTCTGCAAAAGAGGTGCTCCGAAAAGCGCTGACCATGGGGGCGGACAGGGTTGTTCGGGTGAGCTGTTCCGAAGAGGTTTCAGACCCCTTTCAAACAGCTCAGATGTTGAGCAGGGCAATTTCCAGTTTTTATCCAACTGGATTGCCTGATCTTGTTTTTTGTGGAAAACAGTCTACGGATTTTCAAAGTGCACAGGTTCCTTCGATGCTTGCAGAGATACTCGGAATGGCTTCGGTCAGTGGGATTACTTCACTCCGTGCATCCGGTGACTTTTTCCGGGTAGAGCGGGAGGTTGAAGGGGGCATTGAATATATCGACGTTACCTGTCCCGCATTGCTCAGTGCTGAAAAAGGTTTAAATGAGCCCCGTAATACCAGTATCAGGGCAGTAATGGAAGCGAGGAAAAAATCGATCGATATTTTGGAGCTCAACCTTCACGATGAGCCATATGTTGTCATGACCGGACTTCAGCCAATAGAAAGAAAAAAAACATGTTGTATTGTGCCGGATGAACATGAATTGGTCCGGATTCTCAGCCATGAATGCAATCTGTTTTAAAAGAGGATCAAATGAACAGTACTTGCTGAGATGAACAAATTTCTGGTATTTCTGGAACAAAGAGAAGGTATTGTTAAGCAAGCGTCTATTAATGCCTGGAACAGGGTTCAGGAGCTTGCTGTTTTACAAGCGAATTCTGTCGTGACAGGAATTCTTGCCGGGCCGGCAGATACCCGCCAACTTGATGGACGTATGGCGGGTTATGGGGTCCTATATCATGCAGGAGACAAGAGGCTCCGGTTATACCATCAGGAATATTATACCAGATTTGTTGAGGATATCTTTAATCGGGAAAGGTGCAGTGCCTTGTATTTTGCAGATACCGCCTTAAGCAGGGATCTTGCACCAAGACTTTCCGTGCGTTTACAGGCCTCATTACTCAGTGGATGCACAACTGCTGATGCAGATAGAGCAGGGGTCTCGCGACCGGTCTATTCAGGCTCGTCCCTTGCTTTTTTTGTTCCGGAACGTCAGCCGAGGATCTATATTCTTTCGTCATGCGCGCCAAAGTCTTCCGACCCTGTTGAAGGTCACATCAATGTCATCGATGTTGTACCTCAGTGCTTTACCGCAGAGGATATATTTCCGGTTGTTCGTCAGATTGTGATGCGTGAGGGGCCTCCTGATGTGGCCGAAGCTCGTATTATTGTGGCTGGCGGCAGAGGAATGGGGGGCGCAGAGGGTTTTACTCTTCTTGAGCAGCTTGCATTGCTTCTTGGGGGGGCTGTCGGAGCGAGCCGAGCGGCAGTTGATGAAGGTTGGCGTCCTCATGCAGACCAGATCGGACAGACCGGTAAAACAGTGGCTCCTGCTCTCTACTTTGCATGCGGAATATCAGGTGCTGTTCAGCACCTTGCCGGTATCGGATCAGCCGGAATTGTTGTTGCCATTAACAGTGACCCGCATGCTCCGATTTTTAACGTTGCAGATTATGCTCTTATTGGCGATGTTCACATTGTGTTGCCGAAACTGCTCGATTCGCTTCAGGAATTTTTGAAGAAGCAATGATTAACGGTACTTTATTGTTAAATAAGAAAGGGTTGTATGACGATACACCCGTTGACCATAAATATTTTTTTTCAGCCAATGCGTAAACTTCAGGTGGATATTCTAGGACTTTCTACAAGTCCTCATACAAATGGAGCCTATGCTCTTATTCTTTATGAATTAGAGGGAAAGCGAAAGCTTCCTATTATCATTGGTGGTTTTGAAGCTCAGGCGATAGCTCTGAAGCTTGAAAATATTAAACCGCCGAGACCCTTTACCCACGACCTTTTTAAGAATATAGCCGATGTTTTCCATCTGCATGTCAATGAAATTATCATCGATGAACTGCACAATGAGACCTTTTATGCCAAAGTAGTCTGTGAGGTCAATGGAGAAGTGCATGAAATCGATGCGCGCCCCAGCGATGCCATCGCCATTGCCGTAAGATTTAACGCGCCATTGTTTGTTACTGAAGAGATCATGAACGAAGCGGGCATAAAGGAAGAGCAGAAAGAGGAAGGAGAGGGAGAGGCGTTGATTCAGGCAGAAGAGCTCCCACCAGGTGCACTTACTTCTCCTAATGTCCGGCTTGAAGAGCTGCAATCGGCACTTAATGAAGCAATCAGCAATGAAAATTATGAAGAGGCTGCCAGGTTGAGGGATGAAATTACACGTTTGAAAAGCAGTTCCTGAACACATGAAACATTTCCAACGAAAAAAGGAGGCGATTGCCTCCTTTTTTCGTTTAATCATTGGCCCCACCGAAGCTGAAGGTAAAGCTGAATCCCTGCTGTTTTTTGTTTGGAACACTGTCAACAGCATTAAACCCATAACCGTAATCAAGTCCGATCTGACC
>Ga0209697_10001416_pt1 | contig 37135 bp, 32 predicted proteins | sample AliMusrvi5mmetaG_FD_184115 | JGI IMG/M metagenome (GOLD analysis project Ga0209697, IMG submission 184115) | Freshwater lake bacterial and archeal communities from Alinen Mustajarvi, Finland, to study Microbial Dark Matter (Phase II) - Alinen... | ecosystem: Environmental > Aquatic > Freshwater... | reverse complement strand
TTAGTATTTATTTTGGTTGGTGGGCTGTTAGGTATGATCTAGCGTATATACTAGATCATTAAGCGCGGGATTACAAGCGAAAAAACAAGAAAACTAGATCACCGATCTAGAATGAACCAATCTCGAGGGCATGGGCATCCTGCCCATGCGTAGAAATCGAGCAAGACATGGGCAGGATGCCCATGCCACGGTATGGTTTCTACGCGGCTACCTTAAATCATCTCCTCCGCCGCTTTTTCCCGCTGGGTTTTCGGTTTGGTTTGCGCAACATGCTTGGCCTCCTCGGCGGCGCGTTTGAGGTTGAGGGCGAGCAGGCGGGACAGGATTTCCTCGTCGGGGAGGTCGGCGGGCCAGCCGTAGGCGGCGGCCACGGCGGCGTCGAGCTTCTTGTGGGCGAGATCGAGCCAAGCGTGTTTGGTCGTGCGCTCGTTGTAGAGCTTGGTCAACGTGCGGCCTTTCAGCTTGGCGGCGCAATCGGCGTCGCGGGGTTCGAGGCGCGGGTAGCGGACGAGGCCGGTGGAAAGGCCGGTTGATGGTTGGGAGTTGATGGTTGAGGGATCGATGTAGCGGTCCCACGGTCCGCCCACGGTTCCGGGGAATTCCAGCACGCGGGGCTGCGTCCATTCCGGCGGGTTCAGCCAGCGCTCGCGCAATTCGTTCAATTCCTTTGCGGCGGCGGCAATCGCGGCCCGGTGCTCGTCCGGGGTTTGCGGTGGCGTTTCTTCGCGCAGAACGATGTGCTTGTAGTGCTTGGCGGCGTCCAGCTCCGCTTCGAGATTTTCTGGCCTTGCTTCCAAATCGTCCGGGAACGGGAAGGGGAATGTCTCGAAGCAGGTCGTCGGCGTGTAACGCGGGCGGGTTTCAAGTCGCGTGCCTTGCTTCAACGACCAGACTTCGTGAAACCGACTTTGCAAAACGCCGAAAAAGAAATCGTCTTCCCGCGCAAAAGCCCTTGTCTGGTGATCGGCGAGGAATACATCAGACAGCCAGACAAAAACGCGGTGCTTTGAGACTTCTGGCGTTACTAAAAATCGGGGCAGCCCGCTCAAGACCTGTCGCAAACCGGGGCGGGGTTCTCCATGAATCCACCAGTATTCGGCATGGCTTTTTCGCCTGTTCTTCAGTCGCAGCGGTTTAACTTTGGCGTCAACATGCGCGAAAGGGGCGTCGTAACGGCTGGCGGCATCAAGGGCCATTTCGCACCCGAAGTCGATAATCCATCCGCCGCCCGTCCGGCGCACAATGTCTTGCGCGTTGACTCTTGGACGCAACACGTCGCTGTTGGGTCTGCCGTGTGGGTTGGGACTTCGGAGCATCTCAATCGCTTCCGCGTCATCCAAATCAAATGGACCGCCCTTCATTACGCCGAGATAGCAGAGGCTCGCGTTTGCTGGTAAGGCAACCGCCTTGGCTGAATCAGTGACGGACGAAAGGTTTGGATGAATACTTGCAACGCGGTTTCCATCCAGACAGCGGGCTGCTTGGCTGCCGTCGTCAAACCCTACCATGCTGACATGCACATTTGCGCCAGCAAGAATCCAAGGCCGGTCGCTCTCCGCAAAGAAAATGTCGCCCGTTCCTTTTATGCGTTTGAGGACTTCCCGATTTGCTCCGCCGCGAATCCCTTGTGTCGCCAACAAGCCAGCCCGCTTGCAATTGCCCTCTTCAATCAGTTCCCGCGCTTTCTCAAACCAGTAGCAGCAAAGATCAGACTGGCCGGGAATCCGCTTGCCGTAGATGCGGCGAAGTTCTTCAACGTAGCTGTCGCCAAGTTGGCCACGCATGAGCTTGTCTCCCAGAAACGGCGGGTTACTCACGATCACGTCGCATTTCGGCCATTCGCGTTCGGTGTAGAATTTCAATGCATTTTCGCCCGCGTGCTCGCCCGCCTGGGCATCCTTGAGTGTCTTCGCTTTGCTGCGGAAGTGGGGTTTGAGCAGGGCGTCTTCGTTTTGAAAGCCGTCGAGGTTTTGAAGCACCGGCGAGCGGTCGTTGTCGAACCCGTTGTCCCGCCGCCATTGCAGGAATCCGATTTGGACCGAAACCTGGGCGAGCTCGTAAGCGTAAGGGTTGGTTTCGATGGCGAGGAGTTGCTGGACGCTCACCTGCGGCATGAGCTTGAAGCCGAGTTGGGGGGCGAAGGTGACGACTTCCTTTTCCAAGGCCAACAGTAGTTTCAGGGAGACGTAAAGGAAGTTGCCGCTGCCGCACGCGGGGTCCAGCACGCTCACTGTGGTGAGCTTTTTCTGATACGCGGCGAGTTTGTCGCGCTGCGCGGGCGTGCCCTTGCCCTTGACGTAGGCGTCGGCAAGTTCGCCCTTGAGCGAGGCCCATTCGCGGCGAAGCGGGGACATAAGCACGGGTTCCACCAGCGTCTTGATGTCGTCCTCACTGGTGTAGTGCGCTCCCAGTTGCGAGCGCTGTTCCGGCTCGAGGGCGCGTTCGAAAAGCGTGCCCATGATGCTCGGCTGGATGAATTGCCAGTCCGCCTCGCCCGCGCAGGCGAGCTTTCGCAATTCCTCCTCGGTCAATTCGAAGACGGTGGATTCCTCGAAGAGATGGCCGTTGAAGTGGCGGATTTTGTCTTTTCCGAATGCCCCGCCCTTCGCCATGATGGAAAACAGGTTTTCCAGCGTCTTGGCGAAGTGGGCGAGATCGTCCACGCCTGTCCTCAGCAAATCGCCAAAGATGCCCTTCGGCAGGAGGCCGGTATCCTCCGCGAAAAAGCAAAAGACTATCCGGTTGAGGAAACGGGCGATACGGAGATTCTTCCGTTGGGCGAAATTCAACTCCGCGCGGGTTTTGGCGTCGGCATACTCGACTGCCTCGCGTTTTTGGAGGGACTTCGCCACTTTCGCGATGGTTCCGGCGAGGTTCTCGGTGACCTGCGCGGTCGTGCGCTGGGGTTTGAGAAAATCGGGGGTTTCAAAAAGCGAACGGAGGATGCGCAGATTTAGCGGTTGGTCGATTTCCGCATTTCTGAACTCGTGGATTTCCTGGACGGTGCCGTTGAAGTTCGTGCGGATGATGAAGCGGTCGAAGTCGCAGACCACGAGCAGGGGCGGGTTGAGGAGGGATTCGCGGTAGCGGAGAAGCTGCTTGTAGGCTTCGTCGAGGTTTTTTTTCTTGCCCTTGTATTCCCACGCGAAGCAGCCGCGTTTCCAAACGTCCGCAAACCCGCGCTCGTTCGGCTCGCGGGGCTCGCCGGCGGATGAAAGGTCGAAAAGCTCGGCGTCCTTCACCACGCGCTTCTGGAAGCAAAACGACTCGCTGCCGGTCGGATCGGATTCGACCGGCGTCGGCACGCCGAGAATGCGGCAAAGATCGTTGAAGTGCTCGGCGTAGGCCGCGCTTTCCTTGCCGGAAAACCTCGCCCATTTCTTTTTGAACTCCGCCGGGGTCATCGGCAAAGGATTATCACGGAAAACGATTTTGAGCCACAGGGATTGCGGGGTCCTCCCGGCCGGGCAGGAAAAATCGAACAAGCCGCTTGAAACCTCGCCGGGGCGCTCTACTTTAGGAACCAACACCAATCACACCATGCCATTCGAACTTCCTGCATTGCCCTACGCCGCGACGGCGCTGGAGCCCACCATTGACTCGCGGACGATGGAGATCCATCACGACAAACACCATGCCGCCTACGTCACCAACCTCAACAAGGCCCTCGAGAGCGCGCCGGAGCTCGCTCCGAAATCCCTCGACGCCCTGATCGGCGACCTCGCCTCCGTGCCGGAAGCGGTCCGCGGCGCCGTCCGCAACAACGGCGGCGGGCACTGGAACCACAGCTTCTTCTGGAAAATCCTCGGCCCGAATGCCGGCGGAGCACCGGCCGGCTCGCTCGGCGAGGCGATCGCCGCTTCGTTCGGCAGCTTTTCGGAATTCCAGGCGAAATTCGAAGCGGCCGGCCTCGCGCGCTTCGGGAGCGGCTGGGTCTGGCTTTCGGTGAAGGCGGACAAGTCGCTCTGCATCTGCTCGACGCCGAACCAGGACAACCCGCTCATGAAGGGCGTCGCCGAATGCCCCGGCACTCCGGTCATCGGGGCCGATGTCTGGGAGCACGCCTATTACCTCCACTACCAAAACCGCCGGGCCGATTACCTGAAAGCCCTGTGGAACGCGATATCGTGGACGGCTGCCCAGAAAAATTACGACGCGGCCATCGCTTGACCGCCTCATGGCGCGCCTGAATTCTAACTTCCTCAAACTCAAAGCTGGCTACCTCTTCCCGGAGATCAGCCGCCGGGTCAAAGCGTTCACCGACGCGAACCCCGGCGCCGCCGCGCGGCTCATCCGGTGCGGCATCGGCGATGTCACCGAGCCGCTCCCGGCCTCGGCCCGCAAGGCGATGCACGCCGCCGTCGATGAGATGGGGGCCCGCGAATCGTTCCGCGGATACGGGCCCGAGCAGGGCCACGAATTTCTCCGGCAGGCGATCGCCGAGAACGATTACCGGGCCCGCGGAATCGATGTCGCGAACGACGAGATTTTTGTCTCGGACGGCTCGAAGTGCGATTGCGGGAACATCTTGGATATTTTCGGCCACGACAACCGGATCGCTGTCATGGACCCGGTCTATCCGGTCTATGTGGACACGAATGTCATGGCCGGACACACCGGCGAAGGCGATGCCTCCGGCCTCTACGGCGGGCTGGTCTATCTCGCCTGCACGGCGGAAAACGGCTTCGTCCCGCCGGTCCCGCGCGAAAAAGTCGATCTCGTTTACCTGTGCTATCCGAACAACCCGACCGGAGCCACCGCGACCCGCGCCCAGCTCGGCGTCTGGGTGGATTACGCGCTGGCGAACGACGCCGTGATTTTGTTTGACGCCGCCTACGAGGCCTACATCCGCGACCCGGAAATCCCGCGCTCGATTTACGAGGTCCCGGGCGCCCGGAAATGCGCGGTCGAGTTCCGCAGCTTTTCAAAAAACGGCGGCTTCACCGGCGTCCGGTGCGGGTTCACGGTCTTGCCGAAGGCGCTCGAATGCTCGGCGGATTCCGGCGAGCGGCGGCCGCTCCACCTGCTGTGGAACCGGCGGTTCAGCACGAAGTTCAACGGCGTCAGCTACATCACCCAGCGCGCCGCGGAAGCCCTGTATTCCGAAGAAGGCCGCGCCGAGGTCGCCGCCTTGATCAGCCACTACATGGGCAACGCCGAAATCCTCGTCGCCGCCGCAAAAGATCGCGGCCTGGCAACTTACGGGGGAGCCAACGCGCCATACATCTGGGTCCGCGGACCGGAAGGCCTGACCAGTTGGGAAATGTTCGACGCGGTCCTCACCAAGGCCAACGTCGTTGTCACGCCGGGCAGCGGGTTCGGCCCCGGCGGCGAGGGCTACTTCCGGATCTCGGCTTTCAACAGCCGGAAAAACGCCGAAGAAGTCGCCGCCCGCATCCGCGCCTTGATGTGGTAGGCCATCGGCGCTCACAACATGGCCGCCCAGCGGGAAAAAACCTTGTCTGCCGTCTCGCGGAGCGGAGGGAGAAATTTCCAGGCATCCAGCCGGAGCTGCCCGGGGTCGGCTCCGGCTGCGATCAGGTAATCGTCGGAGCCCGCGAGCATTTCCTCGAAAATGTCGGGGGTCATTTCCAGGTGGAATTGCAGGCCGTAGAGCCCGCATCCATAGCGGAAGAGCTGGTTCTGGGTCAGGGCGGAGGAGGCCAGACGCATGCCCGCGGCGGGAAGATCGAAAACATCCCCATGCCAGTGCGTGGCCACGAAATCCGTTGGCAGGTCGCACAGGAGCGGGTCGTATTTTGCGATCGGGTCGAGAGTGACGGGAAAGAATCCGATTTCCCGCCGGGAGCCGGGACGGACCGGTGCCCCGAGAGCGGAGGCCATCAACTGGGCACCGAGGCAGAGCCCGAGGGCCGGCTTCTCGGCATGGGCCGCCTCCCGGATCAGGCGGCACTCCTGATCCAGGTAGGGATATTTGTCCGTCTCATACGCGCTCTGGGCCCCGCCGCCCACGGCGAGCCCGCCGAACCCCTCGAGCGATGCGGGAAGCGATTCGCCGAGGTACGGGTGCGCGATCTCGACCGCGACCCGGCTGCGGTCGAGCGCTTCCGCCAAAAGGCCCGGCTTGTCCGCCTCTCCATGCTGGATAAATAACACCTTCTTCACGGAAAATTTTCTTGGTTGTCGGAAGTGCCCGGTTGAAAAGAACCATTGATCCCGGCCCGAATCAACCAGCAATCGCCGTGCCACGGGCTCAAAGATCGTGCTTTTTAAAACGGTAAAACCGCTGCATTCTGTCCCGTCGAGGGATTTTTGATATGGCGAAACAGCAGACGATACTCCTTGTGGACCGCGAGACGGACTTTCTGGACTGGGCCCAGAACCAGTTGAAAAGCCCCTTGGCGCGCGTGCTGCTCGAAACATCCGCCGATGCGGCCTACAAGACGTTTTGCCTCGAGCAGCCGGAGCTGGTTCTGGCGGAGATGAACCTGCACCCGTTCAGCGGCATCGAGCTGCTGGCCCAGATCCGGAAGCACACGCCGAATGCCATGGTCATCCTCACCAGCGCGTTCGGGACCACCCAGTCGGTCATCGAGGCGATGAAGATGGGCGCGTTTGATTTTGTCCGCAAAGAGCAGCTCCCGTTCAATATCAAGGTGGTCGTGGACGCGGCGCTCCAGGCGTCCGCAGAATTGCAGAACGCCAGCGCTTTCAAGCCCCAGCTCACCGTCGAGCAGCACCGGGAGGACATCGTCGGCCGGTCGGATGGCATGCAGCAGGTCTTCAAAATGATCGGGCGCGTGTCCGGCAGCGAGGCGCCGGTCATGGTCACCGGAGAGAGCGGGTCGGGCAAAGAACTCGTCGCCCGCGCGATCCACAACTACAGCCACCGCAGCGGCAAAAGCTTCCTCGCCATCAACTGCGCGGCGATCCCGGAAAACCTTCTCGAGAGCGAGCTGTTCGGGCACGAGAAAGGATCCTTCACCGGAGCCCACAGCCAGAGGATCGGGCGTTTCGAGCAGTGCGACAACGGCACGCTCTTCCTGGACGAGATCGGCGAGATGCCGCTCCAGGTGCAGAGCAAAATCCTCCGCGTGCTCCAAGAAGGGGAATTTTCGCGGGTCGGCGGAAACCAGACCCTCCGCACCGACGTGCGCATCGTCTGCGCGACGAACAAAAACCTCGAGGAGGAGGTCGCGCGCCGCGCGTTCCGCGAGGACCTCTTCTACCGCCTCAACGTCGTCCGCATCCACCTTCCCCCGCTCCGCCAGAGGCCGGATGACATCGTGCTGCTCGCGGAATATTTTTTGCAGAAGATCGCGAACCAGAAGCACCGGCCGCCATTGAAGCTCTCCGAGGAGGCGATCCGCGTCCTAGAAGCCTACCCGTGGCCGGGCAATGTCCGCGAGCTCGAGAACACGCTGCAGCGCGCCTCCTTGCTCGCCACAGCCGACGTCCTGCTGCCGAAGGACATCCCGCTGGGCCAGAACTCGAACGAGCCCGCCGGTGTGTCCGCCTCCGCGGACGCCGCCGCGCCGACCATGGAAAGCGCGATGGAGTTCCTGTTCAAGACCGCGTCCGAGGATCCCGCGATCGAGCTCCTGCCTTGGCTCGAACGCGAGTTCACCCTCCGCGCGATGAAAAAAACCGGGGACAACCAGGTCCGTGCGGCCAAGCTCCTTGGAATCACCCGGGCGACCCTGAGAAAGCGGCTGGACCGCAACGGCGGAGGCGGCGGGGATTGACCGGCGGACAGCCCGGAGAAACCTGTTTCCAGCAGTTGCCCGCGAATCACGCGAATCAACGCGAATAACATCAAGCAGATAGAATAAACAGGGGTTCACACGGCGGGAGATTGCCGTGTTTTTTGTCTGTCATTCGCGTCTTTTTGCGTGATTCGCGGGCCTCTTCTGCTGCTTGAGCGGGCGCGTCAAGCGATCCCGGAGAGTTCGAGCGAAAAATCCACGGCCGGGGCGGAGTGGGTGAGGGCGCCGACCGAAATGTAATCGACCCCGGTCTCCGCGACGCTGCGGACGTTCGCGAGGGTGATGCCGCCGCTGGCCTCGAGGCGGATGTGCGGGGGCCGCAGGGCGACCGCCTCGCGCAGCAGGTCGGGAGGCATGTTGTCGAGCAGGACGACATCCACGCCGGCCAGTTGGAAGAAAGTTTTTGCCTGGGCGATGGTGTCGGCTTCGATCTCGATCCTGATTGCCGGGTTCGCGGCCTTGGCGCGATGGATCGCCGCCTGGATCTCCTCCGGCGTAGTCCCGGCGGCAAGGTGGTTGTCCTTGACCATGACCATGTCGAAAAGCCCGGTGCGGTGGTTGGTCGCGCCGCCGGCCGCCACGGCGGCTTTCTCCAGCAAGCGAAATCCGGGGGTCGTCTTCCGGGTGTCCAGGATCACGGCTCCTGTTCCCCGGATGGCCTCGACGTATCGGCGGGCCATTGTTGCAACGCCGGAGAGGCGCTGGAGAAAATTCAGCGAGGTCCTCTCCGCGGTGAGGATCGATGCGGCCGGGCCCGCGACCCGCAGAACCGGATCGCCGGGCTTCAGACCTGCCCCGTCGTTTTTGAGAACCGAGACGCGAAGCGCGTCATCCACCCGCGAGAACACTTCGGCGCAGATCCCGATCCCCGCCAGGCAACACGCTTCCCTCGCGACGATCACCGCCGAGGCTTTGAGTTCGTCTCCCGTGAACCACTTCGCCGTGACATCGCCGGAGCCGACGTCCTCCGCAAGCGCGAGCCCGATCAGATCTTCAGGCATGGTTGTTAGCAGCGGCATGTAGCGGAGTCTGAAAGAATTTCGTGCGAAAATTCGATGGCTGAAGCACAGAGGAGAAATTTTTTCAAAATTCCTCTACGGCGAGACGCGGGCGTTTTCCTCGTAGCGGAATTCTGAAAGAATTTCGTTCCCCCGATCAGATCTTCAGGCATAGCTGTTCGCGGCGGCCGGCAGGCCGAGCAGTTCCCGTTGCCAATTCATGAGGACCGGGGATGCGGGGTCGTCGGCCGTGGCCTCGAGAGCGCCGCGGGGCGCGATGATCGCGGGATCAAGCTCCAGCCCGGCCGCGGCCGCATCGCGGATTTTTTTCAAGGCTTCAAAGCGCTCGAGATGGTCTTTTGGGGGGCGTTTGCGGCGGATTTTTTCCTGCTTCGGCCATTCGGATTCGGGGATTTGAAGGGCGAGAGCGAGGACGACTTCAAAGCTCTTCCGGCGGCGCCCGTTCATCCGGGGCGTCGAGTAGGAGGCGTCTCCCTTGCTGACCTGGTCGGCCACGCGCAGCATGTCCTCGTTGCCCATCACATGAAACGGCGGGCGGTCCCAGGCGCGGGCTTCGGAATCGCGCCAAAACCACAGAATTCTGAGAACCGCCTGGGCGTGGGGAGAGAGCCTCGAACTCCCGGAGATCCTCCAGACCTTGTTGTCGTCCCGCTCTTTGGTTTCACGCGTGGAAGCGATCATGCGGTCGCGCGATTCTTCGAACCATTTCCAGCGCCCGAGCCGGCGGAGGTCGGCCTCGAGCGTGGCGGCGATTTCGAGCAGGTAACGGGTGTCGTTGAGCGCGTATTCAACCATCTGCCCGGAGAGCGGGCGGATCGCCCAGTTGGCTTTCTGCGAGGCTTTGGACAGCTTGATCCCGAAAAATTCCTCGACGAGCGCGGCGAGTCCCAGGCCCGCACGCCCGCAGAGCCTTGCGGCGATCATGGTGTCGAAGAGATCGGCCGGCTCGAAGTTGCCGACCCGCCGCAGCAGGCGCAGGTCGTAATCCGCCCCGTGAAAAACCAGCCGCTTCGAGCAGACGGCGTCGAACAGCGGCTGGAGATCCAGTCTGGCGAGAGGGTCGACCAGCCAGTGCCCGCCTTCGGTGCTGACCTGGATCAGGCACAGCTTTTCGAAGTAGCAGTGAAGGCTGTCCGCTTCGGTGTCGAGGGCGATCCGGGAAGACCCGGCGAGTCCGCCCACAAGCTCTCCCAGACTGGCATCGTCGGCGATCAAGGTTCCTCGATGAACTTTCCAAAACGCGGAGACTCTCCGGCATGGCGCGCGCGCGGTTCGCGCACCTGCGTGGTGCCGTCGGTCGGCACGGTGACAAATGGTCCTCCCGCCAGCGGGGCCACATCGGTGAAAGCCACTTCCGGCGCATCGCTCGGTTTGCCTTCCAGCGGGAAGTCCTTCCGCAGCGGGTGGAAGGGATAGCCTTCCCACATGAGAATCCGGCGGAGGTCCGGGTGGTTTGCGAAACGGATTCCCATCAGGTCGTAAACCTCGCGCTCGTGCCAGTCCGCGGTCGGCCAGATATCGCTCACGGTCGGCGCCTCGCACGAGTCCTCGCCGACCGGGATCTTGAGCCGCAGGTGCGCCCCGTGCGCCATCGAGTAAAGCTCGTAAACCACCTCGAATCGTGGCTCCTCCCCGAAGTGATCGACGCTCGAAATGTCCACGAGATAATCAAACCCCAGCGTCTCCTTCGCAAACCCGCAAACCCCGCGGATGGCCGCGGCATCGAGCTTCAGCGTCGTCTCCCCCCGGAACTCGTTCTGCGCGGTGACCGCGGAGGGAAATTCGTTTGCGATTTTTTCGGCGGCTTCGGTCGGGGTCATGGCTTTTCAAACAGGGCTCTTTTTTGGTCCGCGATCGCGTGCTCGCCCATGATTTTTTTTTGGAGCTTCATCAGGCCGTCCAGCAACGCCTCCGGGCGAGGCGGGCACCCGGAAATATAAACATCCACCGGGATCAGGCGGTCGATCCCCTGGAGGACCGCGTAGCTGCGATACATGCCGCCCGACGAGGCGCAGGCCCCCATCGCGATGCACCATTTCGGCTCGGGCATCTGGTCCCAGATCCGCTTCACGGAAAGCGCCATTTTGTAGGTCACCGTCCCCGCGACGATCATCACGTCGCTCTGGCGCGGCGAGAACCGCATCACTTCCGCCCCGAACCGCGAGATGTCATACCGCGCCGCGCCCGCCGCCATCAATTCGATCGCGCAGCAAGCCAACCCCATCGGCATCGGCCAGAGAGAATTGCTCCGCATCCAATTGATCGCGGCGTCGAGCTTCGTAATAACAATATTGCCCTCGATCTTCGAGTCGTAGGCGAGGGGACTCACGTCGGTCATAGATGCAAGCAAGGTATTTTGCGGGCGGCCAGCGGCAAGCGCAAAAGTGGAAACATTCGCATTTCGACGGAAAGCGGCAGGTTTGGCTTTCCCCGCTCACCGGCAAACGCGCGCAGAACGGCCCGCAGTCGTGCCGGAAAGATAGCGCTCCCGCCCAAGCAAAAAAATATTTGCGAAAATGCGTTTGTTTCTTGACCTGCGTCAATGTGGTTTGTATGCATTTTATACAATATGTCGCCCCAGCCGGTAAATCGCCCACCATATATAGTGGTATCTCCCTTCACCAACCTCCCGCCTTAAAACCATGTCGAATTCCCTTCCCGCATCGATCCTGCCTGCCTCTGTTTTGGAAGAATACATCCAGCGAACCGACTGGCGGGTGAGCGCCAATGCGAACCAGGGATACTCGCTGGGGGGGATGATTTTGAATGCGGCCGGGAAGCTGACCGCGAACTATTGGCTGGACCACATCTACCCGCCGCTGATCGGGCAGGCGCACCGGCACGCGGATTTTCACCTGCACGACCTGGACATGTTTTCCGGCTATTGCGCGGGCTGGTCGCTGCGGCAGTTGCTCACCGAGGGCTTCAACGGCATCTCGAACAAAATCGAGTCCGGCCCGCCGAAGCACTACCGGACCGCGCTCGGGCAGATGGTGAATTTTTTGGGGACGCTGCAAAACGAATGGGCGGGGGCGCAGGCGTTCAGCTCGGTGGACACTTACCTCGCGCCGTATGTGCGCGTGGACAAGCTGACCGACGAAGAGGTCGAGCAGGGGATGCAGGAATTTGTTTTCAACCTGAACGTCCCCTCGCGCTGGGGCACGCAGACGCCGTTCACGAACCTGACGTTCGACTGGGTCTGCCCGCAAGACCTGCGCGACACGCCCGCGCTGGTCGGCGGGAAGGAAAGCGGCTTCTGCTACGGGGAGCTCGGGCACGAGATGGACATGATCAACCGCGCGTTCCTGCGCGTCATGGCCCGTGGTGACGCGCTCCAGCGCGTGTTCACGTTCCCGATCCCGACCTACAACATCACGGAGGATTTCCCGTGGGAAAGCGCCACGGCCCAGCTCCTGTTCGAAGTCACGGCGAAATACGGGCTTCCCTATTTCCAGAATTTCCTGAATTCCGAGCTGACCCCGAACATGGTCCGCTCGATGTGCTGCCGCCTGCAGCTCGACCTGCGCGAACTTCTCAAGCGGGGCAACGGGCTTTTCGGGTCGGCGGAGCAGACCGGCTCGATCGGGGTTGTCACGATCAACGCGGCGCGGCTCGGATACCTCTTCGCCGGCGACGAGGCGGGCCTGCTGGAGCGTCTCGACACGCTCCTCGACCTCGCCTGCGAGAGCTTGGAAATCAAACGCAAGGTCATCCAGGAAAATATGGACCGCGGGCTCTACCCGTTCACGAAGCGCTACCTCGGCACGCTCCGCAACCATTTTTCCACGGTCGGGGTCAACGGGATCAACGAGTGCATCAGGAATTTCACGAAGGACTCCGAGCACATCGCGACACCGTTCGGGCGGCTGTTCGCCCTGCGCCTGCTCGACCACATGCGGGAGCGTATGTTGGAATTCCAGGAAAAGACCGGCCACCTCTACAACCTCGAGGCCACGCCGGCCGAGGGCACGACCTACCGGTTCGCCCGCATGGACCAGAAAAACCTCGAGGGCATCATCCAGGCCGGCACGCCGGAGGCCCCGTATTACACGAACTCCAGCCAGCTTCCCGTGGGCTGGACGGACGATCCGTTCGAGGCGCTCCAGCACCAAGACGACCTCCAAAAGCGCTACACCGGCGGCACCGTCCTCCACCTCTACATGAACGAGAGGATGTCCTCCGCTCGGGCCTGCGGCGAACTCATCCGCCGGGTCTTCACGAACTTCCGCCTTCCCTACCTCACGATCACGCCCACGTTTTCGATCTGCCCGCAGCACGGCTACCTGGCCGGCGAGCACGAATTCTGCCCGGTTTGCGACAGCGAACTCGAAAAAAAACACGGCCATGCCGCCTGAGAGAATGTGGAATTTGAAATGAGGAATTAGGAATGAAGGAATCGGTTTCTTCGGAGACACAAGAATTTATGAAAAAAACAAACATCCCCGACAGCGAGCGCACGAAGTGCGAGATCTGGACGCGCGTGATGGGCTACCACCGCCCGGTCTCGCAGTTCAACGCCGGAAAACAAAGCGAGCACCGCGAGCGCACGCCGTTCCGCGAGGACCGCATCGCCGCCCAGCGCGCGGCGTAGGAAATCCGGGCGCTTGGCGCGAATGTGGGGCAGCCGTCCCGGCTGCCTGCTCGTGGAGAGAATAGCAGGCGGGACGCCTGCTCCACGCCGCTTGGCGCACCAGTGTTTTCAGTCCCTGACTCCCGTGCTTCTTCCGTGAACTCAGCGGTTCGACATTCTGGGCCGGCCAGTGCGCCTTCGCTCAATCCGGCCGCTCTCCAGGTCGGCGGCTTCGTGCCGTTCACCACCGTGGACTACCCGGGGCACTTGGCCGCCGTCGTCTTCTGCCAGGGATGCGCGTGGCGGTGCCGCTATTGCCACAACCCCCACCTCCAGCCTTTCGAGGGAGGCTGCTGGAGCTGGGGAAACATTCTCTCTCTTCTCGCGGAACGCAGGAATTTCCTGGAAGCCGTTGTGTTCAGCGGGGGGGAACCGACCGCGCAGGCCTGCCTTCCCGCCGCCATGCGCGATGTGAAGGGTCTCGGATTCAAAATCGGGCTGCACACGGCCGGGATTTTCCCCGATCTCCTCGCCGGCGTCCTCCCTCTGGTGGACTGGGTGGGGCTGGATGTCAAAGCCCCTTTCGATGAACGCTACGACCGGATCACACAAAGGAAATGCTCCTTCGAAGCGCCGGCGGAATCCCTCCGCCTCCTTCTCGCCTCCGGGGTCAACTACGAGCTCCGCACCACCGTCCACCCCGGCCTCCTCACCCCGGCAGACATCGCCGAAATCATGTCCTCCCTAGAATCGCTCGGCGCCTCGCCCACAAAAATCCAGCCTTTCCGGCCAGAAGGTTGTGCGGATTCCCTGTTGGCCGCCAGCAGGTAGCCGGTTATCTCACAGTCCGATTTGGGAGGCTGCAGGATATATCAGAACAGATGGCGGCGGGCGGGAGCCCGGCGGCGCGGAGTTCGCGGAGGCTCAGGCCGGCGGCGCGTTTGGCGAGGCGCTGGCCGGATGCGTCGCGGACGAGCGGGCAGTGGAACCAGCGGGGAGGGGATTGGCCGAGGGCCTCGTGGAGCAGGATCTGGCGGGCGGTGGACGTGAGGAGGTCGGCCCCGCGGACGACCTCGGTGATGCGGGCGTCATCGACGACGACGGCGAGCTCGTAGGCCGGGATGCCGTCGCGGTTCCACACGACGAAATCTCCGAAGTCGCGCAGGCAGGTTTTTTCCACGGCACCGAAATGCCCGTCTTGAAACGCGATCCGCCGGTGATCGGGGACACGGAACCGCCAGTTGACGCCAGCCGGGGATTCGTGGGACAGCGACTCCGCCGGATCGCGACGCCACTCGGGTGGGAAGACGGGCTCCTCCTCGTGCGGCGCGAGCGACGCCGCGGCGACGTCTTTGCGCGAACGCGTGCAGGGGTAAATCCAGCCTCCGTCGCGGAGCCGCCGCCAGGCGTCGAGATAAAGCTCTCTCCTCCCGCTCTGATAGACCGGCTCGCCGTCCCATTCGATGCCGAGCCAGCGGAGATCCTCGATGGCTGCCCGCGCAAACTCCGGCCGGCAGCGGTGCGGGTCGAGATCCTCGATGCGCAGGACCACGCTTCCGCCAGCCGCGCGGGCGCGCTCGAACGCGGTCCGGAACGTGGCCGCGTGGCCGACGTGAAGGAATCCGGTGGGCGTCGGCGCGATGCGCCCGAGATACGGGGGGTTCACTCCTCGCGGGCGGAAGGGATTTTCAGGCCCTCCTCGGGCTCGGTGCGCCAGTTGGCGAAGATTTCCCCGTCCTCGAAGAGTTCCTGCGGATCGAGGGCGTGGTGGGGTTTGGCGAGGATGCCCCTGTCGGCATACTCGGGCTGGCAATCGAGACAGTAGGCGGCGAGCTCGCCGCTGATCCACCGGCTGTCGCGGTTCAGCAGGTGGCCGACGAAATGGTCCGGGCTCTCGCGGAAATGCGACATCAGCCAGCGGCGCAAGAAGCTTCCCTCGACCATCTGCGCGGCGGTGAGGAGGGTTTCGTATTTTGTGCCGACCTGCGAGATCGCGGTCTCGGCGACCCGCTGGCCGAGCGCCTGCGTGCATTTGCGCGGCTTGCGGAAAAAGATCTGCGTCTTCGTGTCGTTGAAATACTTGTCGAGCGGCGACCTGGCGACCGACTTGCCGCCAACCGCCTCGACGCATTCGTTTTCTCCCGTGACGACCAGCGCGTGCGAGACGTGGATGTCGCTCAGCCGGGACCAGCGGGTGAAGTGCGCGATTCCGCGCGAAAGCATCGAGGACCCGGTGTGGGTGAATCCGATGTAGCCCGCTTTGTAGTTGTCGCCATACGCCGGCTCGAGCGATTGGACGCAGAGCCGGGGGCGGGAGAGACGGCTGGTATCGAGGCGTTTCATGGGGAAAAGACTAAGCAGGACCCGGAGGATTGGAAGCGGAAAGCAAAAAGGCTCACGCGAAGGACGCAAGGCGCGCCAAGAACAACGTCAGTTCGCTCGATTATGATCAACGCGCCTTCCGTGTTTGGCATGGCCTCCGACGGACCGGATATCTTCGTGCGGGCGGGATTAAATTCGCAATCCGTGGCGAGACCAGCCAGTATCCTCGTTCAACCTTCCGAACTACCGCAGCTCCCTCACTCCCGAACAGGTTGCCGCATGGAAGGATTTTGCCGCGACGCGGGTCCGCGATGAAGACCCCTCGCGCACGCTGGAGGAAAAATACCGCGCCCTCCTCGCCGCCGCTCCAGATGACATCGACCCGCTCCTCTCCGCCCTCGACCCCCGCCACACCCTCGAACTCGACCTCGCCCGCCAGTTCCTCACCAGCCTCGCGCCGAAGGTCATTTCAGCGCATCCTCACCTGCGCACGTTGCAGGAGATCATCGCCACGCAAACTTTGTCTCCGCGAGTGAAGTTGAAGGGGTTGCTTCGGCTCAATACCGATCGAATCCACCCGTCCCAATTTCCGGAGGAGCGTTTTCGCGTGCTCGGCGTAAACAACGAAACCGGCGTATTCCTCAATGAGACATTGCTCGGCGCGGAGATCAAGCAAGCCAACTATCGCGTGAAGCCCGGCGAGTTTTGCTATAACCCTTATCGAATAAATGTCGGTTCAATCGGCCTGAACGAGTTCGACTACGACAATCAGATCATCAGCGGTGCTTATGTCATCTTTGGCACCAACGAGAGCGAGCTTCATCCAAAATTTCTAGGTGCCTTGTTCAAATCGGCGCAATTCCTTGCCTACGTAAATGAGCGTGCGAGCGGCGGCGTGCGGATGAATTTCAGATTCGAGCATCTCGAAGATTGGGAAATATCCTTGCCTTCTATCGACAGCCAAATGTGCATTGTGGACGAAATCGACAAGTTACAAAAAATGGCCATGGGCGCTGAATTGATCGCAGATCATTTTCAAATTGAGGTCCCTGAACTCCTCGACTACGAACCGCAGCCACTTGCGACAGTGATTGCTGAAATTCAAAATGGTCTCTACAAGCCGGGCAGCGACTACGGCACGGGAACGCCGATACTCCGCATTAATGACTTTGGCACGGGCGACACGCTCACGAACCTCGCTGAATTGAAGGTCGTCCGGCTTGCTAAAGACGAGGCGGCGAGGTTTGCGATCGAATGCAATGACATCGTGCTGAACCGTGTAAACAGCTTAGAACATGTCGGAAAGGTGGCGCTAGTCGGCGAGATCCAGTGCGCGTGCGTGTATGAGTCGAACATGATGCGGCTCCGAGTGGATACCACGCGCGTGCTTCCCACGTTCGTCTTTCGCTGGCTCGCCTCGCCGCGCGTTGCAGCTAAACTCAAAGCGAAAGCGAAGCAGGCGGTGAACCAGTTCAGTGTGAACCAGGGTGATGTTGGCGAACTATTGATTCCAGTTCCTCCGCTAGCCGAGCAATCCCGTATCGTCGCCGAACTCGACGCGAAAATGAAACTGCTTTCCGATTTGCGGGCGATGCGCGAGGAAGCCGAGCGCGCGATCCGGCTGACGCTCGACCGGATCTGGGAGGCGTGAGCGCGTGCCTGGAACCGGAACGCCGATGGGAGCATCTTCAAAAGTTGCATGGATGCTTCTTGAAGGGAGAGTGGGCGTCCCGCCCGCATGCCCCTCGAAGCGGGCAGGATGCCCGCGCTCCTTTGGTTTGCGCTTATCGGAGACGCGCCCACGCAGAAGCCCGCTTTTCTTTTCCCGAGAAGTTTGGTATGTTTCCTGCGCATGAGCACGATCACCGCCATCCTTGAAGCCGACAACGACGGCACGCTGCACCTGCCGGTGCCGGCGGAACTCCGCCACTGCAAAGTGAAGGTGGAAGCGAATGTGGAAGCCGCTCCGGGCAGGATCGAGACTGGCCACCGTCAACCGAAGGCGAGGCGCCGGAAGATCATCGCGACACCCGAGATGATCGAGCAGCGCATGGCGGCCTTCGCAAGAGTCCGGGAACTCAATCCCTTCCGCGACATCAAGGATCCCGTGGCGTGGCAGCGCGAGATGCGGGAGGATGTCAAATTGCCGGGCCGCGACTGACCCATGCTCCTCGATTCGAACGTCCTGATCTATTTCTCCAAGCCCGGCGGCGAGTTCCTGGCGCGGTGGGTGGGAGATCCGAGGGCGGCGGTCAGCATTGTTTCACAAATCGAGGCATTGGGTTTTGCGGGCCTTATCCCAGTCGAGTCCGAAGCGATCGAACTCGCGCTGGAATCGCTTCCCTCGCGGCCCCTGACCGATGCCACCGCAAAGCGGGCCATCGCCCTGCGCCGACGGAAGCGGATGAAACTGGGCGATGCGATCATCGCCGCCACCGCACTCGAATACGGCGTTCCTCTGGTAACTCGGAACGAGGACGACTTCGAAAATATCCCCGGGCTGGAAACCACCAACCCGTTCAACTTGAGGGAGAACGCATGATGCCCGCGGAGCCCGGGATTTTCTATGTTTCCACGGATCCCCGCCCGAGCTTTTCGAATTCCGCGAGCGCCATGCCGACGACTTGGTCCATGTTGAAATATTTGTAGGTGGCGAGGCGGCCGATGAACGAGGTGCGCTTCTCCGCGTCCGCCCGGGCTTTGTAGCGCGAGTAGAGCGCGGACGAATCCGGCGCGGGGACCGGGTAATAGGCTTCTCGGCCGGGGGCGAAGTCCTCGGGATACTCGCGGACAATCGTCGTGTTCTCGCAGAGTTGGCCGGTCGCGTGCTTGATCTCGACGATGCGGGTGTAGTCGTGGTCGTTTGGGTAATTGACCTGCACCGCCGGTTGCCAGAAGCCTTTTTTCCCGGAGACCGGCTCGCGCGGGACGAGCTGCTCCGGCGTGAACGACTCGGGCTCGAACCTCAGCGACCGGTAGGGGAGGCGGCCTTCGCTGAAATCGAAATATTCGTCCACCGGGCCCGAGTAAATCATGTGTTTGAAATTCACGTGCGGCAGCACCTCGCGGTAATCGGTGTTCAGCAAAACCCGCACCCGCTCGCCACACGCGGCCAGCATCCGCTCGAACATCCTCGTGTAGCCGGCCGCGGGGAGGGCCTGGAATTCCTCGGCCAGATACCGGTCGTCTCGGTTCGTGCGGACCGGGATCCGCCCGCAGACCGAGGCGTCGAGTTCGCGCGGGTGCCGCCGCCATTGTTTGAGCGTGTAGCCTTCGAAGAACCGCTCGTAGAGCTCGCGGCCGACTTGCGAAATGATGACCTCCTCGGAGTTCGACGGGCTCGCGACCGGGACCTTCCATTTGTCGAGCGCCGCCGCCATTTCCTCCGGCGTGGACGGTCTTCCGATGAACTGCTCGAACGTGTTCAGGTTGATCGGAAACGGCCAGTAGGCCCCGTGCGTCCACGAGAGGATTTTGTATTCCACCGGATGCCATTCGGTGAAACCCGAAAGGTATTCGCGGACTTTCGGCGAGTTGGTTCGGAAATAATGCGGGCCGTAGGTGTGGACGAGGACGCCGTGGTCATCGTAGCGGTCGTAGGCATTCCCGCCGATGTGGCCGCGGCGCTCGACCACGAGGCATGTCGCCCCCGCCTGCGTCGAGAGGCGCTCGGCCATCGTCAGCCCGGAAAACCCGGCCCCCACGATCAAATAGTCAAATTCCCACGACATGCGGAAACACTCTCCCCCGCACCGCGCGCCTGACAAGCCCGAATCGCGGAAGACCCGGATTCGGTGCTCGCGCGAAGAGCGAATTTCCGGGGAGCATACGCGTCCCCGCGTGTGGTGCCCGGCGACTCGCCGGGCCTCGTCTTCGACGTGGCATGGTGCATCCTGCCCATGCGTCGCTGGATTTCTTTACGCATGGGCAGGATGCCCAGGCTACGACAAAAACACGAGCCGCACCGTATTCGGAACTCGCGCGAAGGGCGCAAGCACGCGAAGGTGGGCACATCTGAAATGACGACAGCTGAACTGGAGACGATTGCGGCCGCGGCGGGATTTGATGCCGTGGGGGTTGCCCCTGCGATGCGCGCCCCGCATGCGGAGGCATTCCACGAGTGGCTGGGGAAAGGGTTCCATGCGTCGATGGGCTGGCTGGCGCGCGAGCCCGAGCGCCGGTGTCGTCCGGAGTTGGTCCTTCCCGGCGCGCGCTCGGTGATCGCGCTCGCGATGAACTACTACATGCCGGATCCCCCGCCGGCGGAGGACAACGCCACACGGGGAAAAATCGCGCGCTACGCCCACGGGCGGGACTACCACAATCTGATCTCAAAACGCCTGCGGATGTTTGACCACGCCTTGGCTGCAGAGGGCGGGCGGCAGCGGTATTTTGTGGATTCCGACCCGCTCCTCGAACGCGATTTCGCGGTGCTGGCAGGGATTGCGTGGCACGGCAAAAGCACGCTGGCACTGCACCCGAAGCTCGGAACCTGTTTCTTGTTGGCCGCCGTGATCACGACGATCGAGATCGAAGCCGGGGTTCCGATGCGGGATCATTGCGGAAATTGCACCCGGTGCATCGACGCCTGCCCGACCGCCGCCATCGTGGCCCCTCACCAGGTCGATGCGCGGAGGTGCATTTCCTATTGGACAATCGAACACGAGGGCCCGCTGCCGGACTGGATCCGCCCGCTCCTCGGCGACCGGATTTTCGGATGCGACGATTGCCTGGACGCGTGTCCGTGGAACCGCTTTGCCACTGCTTCCCGCGAGGCGTCGTTTGCAGTCCGCCCGGCCTCCCGATGGCCGCTCCGAAATTATCTCCGGCTTGACGAGGCGGCGTTCGGCAAACTCTTTGAAGGCTCGCCCATCCGCCGCGCGGGGAGGCAGGGATTTCTGCGGAACGTCTGCACCGCGCTGGGGAACGCGGGAAATCCCGCCGACCTCACTGCCCTGGAGATCGCTTGCCTCGATGACGACGCCATCGTCGCCGAACACGCCGCCTGGGCGGCCGCGCGGATCCGTCTCAAGGTTGTTTGAGAGCGGTCGTGATCGCCTCGACGACTTTCGGGTCCTCGGGTTTTACGCCGGGTTCGAAGCGCGCGATGACGGCCCCGTCACGGCCGATGAGAAACTTCCCGAAGTTCCATTTTATGTCGCCGGGAAATTTTGCGGATGGCCCGGTGAGCGCGGCATAGAGCGGGCTCTGCTCCCGTCCCTTGACGTGGATTTTGTCCATCATCGGAAAAGTGACGCTGTATTTTGCGGTGCAGAATTCCTTGATCTCGGCATTCGTGCCGGGTTCCTGCCCGCCGAAATCGTTGCAGGGAAATCCGACGACCACGAACCCGTCGCTCCGGAACTTTTTGTAGAGGCTTTCGAGGCCCTCGTATTGCGGGGTATTGCCGCAACGGGAGGCGACGTTGACGACGAGGACGACTTTGCCGTCGTAAGCCTTGAGCGAAGTGTCGGTGCCGTCGATGGTTTTGAACGGGACGGAATCCAAGGAATCCGCGAAGAGCGGGGTGGCTGTCATAAGGCAAAGTGCGAGGAGGCGGCGTTTCATCTAGAAAAAAGACATCATGAGTGGACCTGTGTCAATGGTTGTCGAAGATTCGCAAGGAAAGCCGCTCAACCTGCCGAAGCTTGCCGAGGGCTCGGAACACATCGTTCTTTTTCAGGAACCCGGTGCCATTGTCCCGATTGATATTCGTCTCTGGTTTGTAGGAGCATCCGGGAGAGATGTCCAAACTTCAAAATGAACTTCTCATTCAACAAATAACCTCAACCCGCGATGGTAGGGACGGATCGCGGAGCCGTCCGTCGAGAGAAGTCGGCGGGCTCGGCGATCCCGCCCTACCGTTTATCGTCTCTGCGGGATCGGCGACTCCGCGTGAGCAATTGCCGGATCCGCGTCAACCCCTCACCCGCGCAGGCGGACGAGGAGGTCGCCGCCGTCCACGGCGTCGCCGACGCCGGCGAGGAGCTCGTCGATGACTCCGGCCGACGGCGCGTAGAGGGTGGTCTGCATTTTCATGGCTTCGAGGGTGAGGAGCTTGTCGCCTTTTGCGACGCGGGCCCCGTTGCCGGGGCCGACCGATGTGATCATGCCAGGGATCGGGGCACCGACTTCGAGCGGGTTGGCGGGGTTCGCTTTCGGGCGCGCCTTGGTTGCGGCCTTCACCGATTTGTCGGCGGCCGTCGCCTCGCGGGGCATGCCGTTCAGCTCGAACGAAATGATCCGGCGCCCGTCCTTGTCCGCGGTGCCGATGTTGATGAGTTTGATGAAGAGGGTTTTCCCTTCCTCGATATCGACCGTGACTTCCTCGCCCGGCTTGAGGCCGTAGAAAAATGCGGGCGTCGGCAGGACGCTGACGTCGCCGAAATCGCGCTGGAATTTCGAGAAGTCGGTGAAGACGTCCGGATACATGAGGTGGCTGTAGAGCTCGTCGTCGTCCGGCTCGTGCTTGAGCTTCGCGGCGAGGTCCGCGCGGACGGCGGCGAGATCGACCTTTGGCGCGCGGGCGGTTTTCGGTTTGGCTTTTCCGAGCACGACTTCGACGACGTTGCGAGGCCAGCCGCCCATCGGGTTCCCGAGCCCGCCCGCGAGCATGTCTTTCACCGATTCCGGGAACGGCATGCCGGCATCGAGGTTGACGACGTCCGCGGGGCGGATCCCGCGCGTGAACAGGAAGAGAGCCATGTCGCCGACGACTTTGCTCGAAGGCGTGACCTTGACGATGTCGCCGAACAGCGCGTTGACCTCGGCGTAGCAGCGGGCGATTTCCGGCCAGCGGTGCGCGAGCCCCATGCTGGCGGCCTGTTCCTTGAGATTCGTGAACTGCCCTCCCGGCATCTCGTGGAGATAAACCTCCGCGCTTCCGGTGCGCGGCGACGTGTCGAACGGAAAATAAAATGCGCGGACCTGCTCCCAGTAGTCGGCGAACTCGTTGAGCGCGTCCTGATCGAGCCCGCTGGCGCGCGGCAGGTTTTCGAGCGCGGCCACGAGGCTGTTGAGATTCGGCTGCGAGGTCGAGCCGGACATCGACGACATCGCGGCATCGACGACATCGGCCCCGGACTCGGCCGCGAGCAGCACGGACGCGGCGTTCACGCCGCTCGTGTCGTGCGTGTGGAAATGGACCGGCATCCCGACTTCCCCGCGCAGCGCCTTGATCAGCGCGCGGGCGGCGAACGGGCGGCAGAGACCGGCCATGTCTTTCACCGCGAGGATGTGCGCGCCCATTTTTTCGAGTTCCTTCGCGAGGGCGACATAGTATTTCAGCGAATACTTCGCGCGTTTCGGGTCGAGGATGTCGCCGGTGTAGCAGAGCGCGCCCTCGCAGACCGCCGCGGTCCCGCGCACGGCCTCCATCGCGGCGCGCATGTTCGGCAGGTCGTTGAGCGAGTCGAAAATCCTGAAGATGTCCATCCCGGACTCGGCGGCGTGCCGCACAAATCCCTTCACCACGTTCGGCGGATAATTCGAGTAGCCGACCGCGTTCGACCCGCGCAGGAGCATCTGAAAGCAGATGTTCGGGACGCGTTTGCGCAGCTCGCGCAGGCGCTCCCACGGGTCCTCGTGCAGGAACCGCATCGAGGCGTCGAACGTCGCCCCGCCCCACATCTCCAGGCTGAAAAGCCCGGGCGTGCGGTGCGCGACGGCATCGGCCACGGCCAGCATGTCGTAGGTCCGCACCCGCGTGGCCAGGAGCGACTGGTGCGCGTCGCGGAATGTCGTGTCGGTGAAGAGGAGGCGCTTTTGCGAGCGCGTCCAAGCGGCGAATTTATCCGCCCCGAGTTTTTGCAGGAGCTGGCGCGTGCCATCCGGGGGGGGCGTGCGGTGGTCGTAATCCGGGCGCTTGGCGGCGGGAAGCGGTGCGGCGACCGCGTGGCCTTTGGCCTGCGGGTTGCCGTTGACGATGATGTCCGAGAGAAAAGCGAGGAGCTTCGTCGCGCGGTCCTTGCGGGGCTTGAATTCGAAGAGCGCGGGCGTGGTGTCGATGAGCGTGGTCGTCGCCTCCCCGCTGCAGAACGTCTCGTGGTGGATGACATTTTCGAGAAACGGGATGTTCGTTTTGACGCCGCGGATCCGGAACTCGCCGAGCGCCCGATGCATCCGCTGGAGCGCCATCGGGAACGTCTGGCCGGAGGCCGTGATCTTGACGAGGAGCGAGTCGTAGAATGGCGTGATCACGCTCCCGGTCGTTCCCATCCCCGTGTCAAGACGGATGCCGAATCCGGCGGAGCTCCGGTAGGTGATAAGCTTCCCGTAGTTCGGGGTGAACTTGTTGGCCGGGTCCTCGGTCGTCACCCGGCACTGGACGGCGAAGCCGTTGCGCGGAACGTTTTCCTGAGCGGGCAACAGGAGCTCCGGCCCGTGCAGGGCGGCCCCGCTGGCAACGAGGATCTGCGAGCGCACGAGGTCGATGCCGGTGATCTGCTCGGTGACCGTGTGTTCGACCTGGATGCGCGGGTTCATCTCGATGAAGAACCATTCCTCGCGGTCGAGGTCGTAGAGGAATTCGATCGTGCCCGCGTTGTTGTAGCCGATCCCCTCGGCGATCCGGACCGCCGCTTCGCAGAGCTCGCCGCGGATCTGTTCCTTCAGGCCGATCGAGGGCGCTACCTCGATGACTTTCTGGTGGCGGCGCTGGACCGAGCAATCGCGCTCGTGCAAATGCAGGACGTGCCCGTGGTGGTCGCCGAGGATCTGGACCTCGATGTGTTTCGCCCGCGGAATGTATTTTTCGAGAAAGACCGCGGGGTTGCCGAACGCGCGTCCCGCTTCGCCACGCGCCTCGTCGAGCAGCGGGGCCAGATCGGATTCCTTCGGGACGGCGCGCATCCCCCGGCCACCGCCACCGAACGCGGCTTTGATGATCAGCGGGAACCCGATGGACTTGGCGATCTTCAGGGCGGCGGCGCGGTCGGCGACCGGGTCCTCCGTGCCCGGCAGGGTTGGAACGTCGAGCTTTTGCGCGAGCGCCCGGGCGGCGGTTTTGTCGCCCATCATGTCGAGGAGCTTCGCCTTGGGGCCGACGAATGTGATCCCGGCCTTTTCGCACGCGGCGGCAAACTCCGCGTTTTCCGAAAGGAACCCGTAGCCCGGATGGATCATGTCCACATGGTGTTCCTTGGCGAGCCCCACGATGCCGTCGATGTCGAGATAGGCCCCGACCGGACCCTTGCCCTCGCCGACCATGTAGGCCTCGTCCGCCTTGAACCGGTGCATCGAGAGCCGGTCTTCCTGCGCGTAGATCGCCACCGTGCGCATCCCGAGCTCGGTCGCCGCCCGGAAAACCCGGATCGCGATCTCGCTCCGGTTGGCCACGAGGATCTTCTTTCCGGCAACCGACGACGGCCCCGCGGTTCGCTTGGTGGATTTCATAGATCGAATATTTTGGCGTTCCATAACCCAAGACCGCGCAAGTGGCAACCGCCATCACCCGGCACGGCAGGGAAAACGCATTACTGGCCCTTCAGCGCGGTTACCAGCTCGTCGATCTTCGCGGCCTGCGGCCCGATATCCTCGAAGCCCTGCATTTTTTTGATGTCCTCATCGGACGGGAAGCTGGCCGGGTTGGCGCGCTGGGCTGAGGTGAGCAGCTCGCGCGCGGCGAGGTTCGGGTTGAGGGAGGGGAACGCGTCGGAGATCTGCCGGCTGATATCCGGGCGCAGGATGAAGTTCATGAACGCCTCCGCGTTTTCGACATTCGGGGAATCCTTCGGGATGACGAGGCTGTCGAGGAACAGGTGCGTCCCCTCCGCCGGCAGGACCCATTTGAACTTTTTGTCCGCGTTGAGCAGGAGCGCCGCTTCTCCGCCCCACACGATCCCGATGGCGGCATCGCCGTTCAGCAACGCGGTCTTCGGGCTGCTGGAATCGTAGAGCTTCACGAGGGGAAGCCACTTGGACACGAGCGGTTTCACTTTTGCCAGGTTGGCGTCGGTGGCCTGGTTGATCGGAGTGCCCTGGGCGAGAAATCCCCACGCCACGATTTCGCGGGGGTCGTCGAGGACCACGATGTTCTGTTTGTATCTGTCCTGGAACACATCGGCGTAGCCCCGGATGTCGTCCTTCACGAGATCGGTGTTGACGACGATGCCGACGGTTCCCGCCATGAACGGCACGCTGAACCGGTTGCCCGGATCGAACGGCAAGTCCAGGAACTGCGGCGCGATGTTTTTGAGGTTGGGGACCTTCGCGCGGTCGAGCGGGTGGAGAAGGTTATCCTTCGCGAGCGCCCCGACGACATGCCCGCTTGGCTGGATGATGTCGTAGATGGTTTCCCCGGCCATGAGCTTCGCGAGCATTTCCTCGTTCGAAGCGTAGTTTGCGACCGAGACTTTCGCGCCGGATTCCATGGCGAACTGGTCAATGACCGCTTGCGGGATGTGTTCCGGCCGGCAGAAGATGTTGAGCTTGTCGGTGGCAGCGGATTTTTTCTCCGCGCCGGGAGCGGAGGCCGGTGTGGTTTGTTGCTCGCTGGGGACCGGCCGTGCCGGAGGCTTCCCGCATCCGGCCAATGCGAGCGCCGCGAGCGCGGCCGCCAGGGTGACGCCATTCCTCATCGCGCGGAATCAGTGGTGGGCGCTAGACCTTGCCGCAAATCGCGACCTTGAGGCCCAGCTCGTCCATGGCGGCGGCCTTCGCGTAAAGCGCGCGGCGGGCGCCGGTTTTGGTCGGGGCATACGCGACCTGGATGTGGTTGCTTTTGTGGCGGGCCATCATCTGGTCGCGGGTCACTCCCTGGAGGACGGCGTGCATGATCGGCCACTGGGGGGTGGTGAGATTCCAGCGGTCCTGGGTTTCCGCCTGCGGGAGTTCGACGACCTCGGCGAGGCCGGTGTCGAACTTCAGCTCTCCGCCGGCGACAAAGACGCGGCTCCAGACAACCCAGCCCGGCTTGCTGACCCCCTTGAGGGTCCCGCCTCCGAGGCGAAAATACATCGGGGGCTGGCGCTCGCTGGAAGCCCCGGCCCATCCCCCGATGAAGTGCTCCGGCGGGGCGGCGCCGCTGATGAGAAACACCCAGACGTAGGCGTCGAGCTTGTCGTCGGTGTATTGGCGGCCCCAGCGCAGGTCGTGCAGGGTGTTTTCCGGCGGGTATCCGAGCTCGCGCCAGATCCTGTAGGTGATGAGCCCGTCGAGGCCGGCGCATTCATCGACCTCGTTGAAGTGCGGGATCGCCTCGCCCGGGAAAAGCTCGCGCCCGTCCTCGGAGAAGACCGGCGGTCGGTCAACATTGTTGAGCGTGCCCTCGACGAGGTCGGAGGCGGGAGCGAGGTCCTTGAGCCCCTGCTGGTATTGGATCCCGATGGTCGCGCAGCCGAATTCGTCGGCGATCCGCACGGCGGCAATATACATTTTGCACTGCTGGAGGACCTGGTGCTCGGTGAGGTCGTTTTCCTCGTTGCCGCCGAGGCGGAACTGGACGCCCTTTTCTTTATACCAGTTGAAAACCGCCCAGGCCTCGTCGTCTCGGACGGCGAGCATCCTGGCATACAGAGAGGACTGGCTCAGCCGTTCCTTGAAAACGCCGGCCATGTGGAGGAGATCGTCGGGGATGATCGCGTTGAACATGCCCATGCAGCCTTCGTCGAAGACACCCAGGATGGCTTTTTCGCGGCGGAGTTTGCGCGCGAACTTTTTGCCGAGCGCCGCGGAGCTTTCCGGCACATCCGCCTTTTTGAAAGCGACCACGTGCGACTCGTCGTGCTTGGCCTTCCCCTTTTTCAACCAGCGGCGCAGGCCGCCGAGAAAATACTCGTCGGTAAAATCCTCGCTCCAAAGCGTGCTGTATTTCACCCCGGCTTTGGTGAGCGAGCCGTTGAGGTTGAGCATGCCGACGAGCCCCGGCCATGTCCCGCTCCAGTTGGCGAGCGTGAGGATCGGGCCCCGGTGCGAGATGAGGCCGGAAAGAACGTGGTGGCTGTATTGCCAGACCGCCTCGGCGACAATGAGCGGGGCGTCCGCCGGGATGTCGCGGAACACCTTCATGCCATACTTCTGGCTGTCGATAAACCCGTGCCCTTTCGCCGGGTCGTATGCGTGCGCGCGCTGGACCGCACAGCCTTCTTTTTCGAGAGCCGCCGCAATCTGTTTTTCCATCGCGGCTTGGGCCGCTTCGCATTTTTGGTTGGCCGAGGCGCGGAGGTCGCCGCTGGCGACGAGATAGACGGTGTTCATAATAGGGAGATAAACGGATCTGGATCCTAGCGGTTCTCTGTGCAAAATGGAACCGTATTTCTGCCATGCCTTCTTTTTCCGTTTCTCCTGCGCTGCGTTCTTGGGTCGAGGTGGACCCCGGCGCTCTCGGCCACAATCTGGCTGTCGTCCGGCGCGTGATCGGGCCGAAGCCGGAGATCCTCGCCGTCGTCAAAGCAAACGCCTACGGGCACGGGACCGCGCAGGCCGCCAAGGCGCTGGCGCATGATGTGGCGGTTTTTGGAGTGGCCAACCTCTCCGAGGCACAGGCTGTCCTGGCCGCGGAGACCGGGCGCCAGATCATGCTCCTGAGCCCCTGCCTTCCCTCGGAGCGGGAGGAGGCCGTGACGGGCGGGTTCATTGTCACCGTTTCGAGCGCGGAAGAGGCGGAGGGCTTCGCGGCCTTCGGAAAGGTGAAGGTGAATTTCAAAATCGACACCGGGATGGGCCGCGTCGGGTTCGGAGGCGGGGCCGCCGCGCGCGAAATCGCCCGGATCGCCGGCCGGGTGAACGTCCATAGCATCTCGACCCATCTGCCCTGCTCGGATGAGGACGAGCCGTTCACGCGGGCCCAGCTCGACAATTTTTCCCGTGTGATCGGGGAGATCCGGCGGCTGGCGCCGGGGGCAAAAATCCACTCGCTCAACAGCGCGGGCATCCTGAGGTTTCCGGAGCGCGCGGGAGACGTCGTGCGGGCCGGGCTCGTTCTCTACGGAGCCGCGCCCCTCCCGGAGTTCCAGGACAACTTTCGTCCGGCGCTGGCATGGAAAACGCGAGTGACGCTCGTGAAGGATCTCCCGGCGGGCGCGGGCGTCAGCTACGGACGGACTTTCATCACCGCCCGCCCAACCCGCTCGGCCGTCCTCGCTGTCGGCTACGCGGATGGGTTTCCCCGCCAGGTTTCCGGAAAAGGAGCCTGCGTCCTGATCCGCGGGTCGCGCTGTCCTTTGATGGGGCGGGTCACGATGGATCAGATCGTCGTGGACGCGACCGGGGCCGGAGACATCGGCCCGGGCGAGGAGGCGGTCATCATCGGCAGCCAGGGCCGCGAAACCATCACCGCCGGCGACCTTGCCGCCCAAGCCGGCACGATCACCTGGGATATCTTCACCGGCATCAAAGGCCGAGTCGCAAGGATCTACCCGTAAAAATTCTGCTTTCCGGGTTGTCCGCCTCCGGTAAAGTCCGTGTTTTATGGATACGACGCTGATTCTTCTCAAGCCCGATTGTATTGCAGGCCGCCTGGCAGGCGAGGTCCTGAAGCGATTCGAGGAGGCCGGCTTTCAAATTCGCGGGTGCAAGATGTTCCGCGCCGATGCCGCGGTTCTCCGCGAGCACTACGCCCACATCGCCTCGAAACCGTTTTACCCCGAGGTCGAGACGTTCATGCAATCGACGCCGGTGATCGCTCTCGCCCTCGCCGGCGGGAATGCCGTGGAACGCGTACGCGGCCTGATCGGTCCCACCGACTCCACCAAGGCCGCCAAAGGAACCGTGCGCGGGGATTTCGGGGTGGACGTCATGGTCAATATCGTCCATGCCTCCGACAGCGCGGAGAACGCGCAAATCGAGCTGAAGCGGTTCTTCAAGGACGGCGAGCTCTTCGACTACGAAATGCGCTACACGACGAAGGCCTGACGCGCAAGGGCCTCCGCGGCTTCGCCATCAGCTCGCCGGCGGCGGGAGCCGGGGAGGGGATTTCTTTTTTCCGAGGCGCGGGAGCAGGGAGCGGAAAATCCTGCGGGTTTCATTGAGCGGGGTTTCCTCGATGAAGTAGGCGATGGCGGCTTTGCCGATGGCATACGTCCCGGCCCCGGCGATGAAGCCCGAGACGGCGTTTCCCCAGACCGGCACGATGCGCACGATCGCCCGGGCCCCCTCGCGCAGGACGAGCCCCGCACCGATATTGAACCCCAGGGCACCCAGAAATTCCGCCACGAGCCGCGCGCTGAACGGGCGGCCGGTCGTATGGATGATCATCCCGACCATGAGCGTTTGCAGCGTGGTGAGGATCGGCATGTCCGCCAGCGGGATCGGCTGGACCCCGATGACTCCGCAGACGGCGCTGAAGGACTTCAACAGCGAGCCCGCGATGTGGGCCTGGGCGCGGCGCGCGTCCGTCAGGCGGGCAAATTCGAGCTGCGCCGGAAGCGGCAGCGCCGCGCAAATCGCCTCGACGCAGGCGGGGTCGTCGCAAGAAAGCACGCGGGGCACGCGCCGGGCGAGGGGCTGCTCTGCGGCCAGCATGGCCTGGAGCCGGAATGCGCTTCCCGAGGCAAGCGCGATGACAGGAGAATCGACAAGGCCGCAACGGGAGACGGAAGTTTTCCAGTCCTTGTCGCTGGCATCGGGGCTCTCAAGAAATAGGACGACATCCGGGTGCTGCCGGTCCAAGCCGGTTTGGACATGCTCCTGCGGCACGTCCTGGCGCGCGTCCAGAATCTGGATTTCTCCGCGGGCGGAGACGCGATACGAGCGCCAGCCGTTGTCGCAGCCGCCGGTTGCGAGTTCCCGCGCGCCGAGGGAGGCGAGGATTTCCGGGGCCGTGCCGGACGGGTTGCCGGCCAGCATCAGCCGGGGCGGGCGCTGTTCGAGAAACACCTGCCGGATCGGGGTCAGCTCGCTCAGGATCGGTTTTTGAAGCCCGCCGGGCAGCTTTTCAACGAGCCCCGTCAGCTTGTCGTAAACAGCCAGCAAGGAGTCGCGTTTCAAAGCATGTCCCCTGGAACAAGTTTGTTTGCCATGCCGGAGACTGTCCACCATGCGTCCCCGCCGTGCAAGTCTTCAACCCGAAAACGGACGCGCCGCATGGAGAGAAAAAGTCGGGGGAACAGGCGCCATTTCAAGATTCCCATGCGAGCGCGCCGGTGGTAATTTTCAAGTTACCGCCGCGAATCAAACGATGATGCAGAACCCAAAAAATATCCCAGCCATTGCAGGGATATCGCCCCGCGCGGCTCAAAAAAACTGCTGGGCAGAGAAGGTGGAATGAAAGTTTACGTCATTGGCGACAGCATCTCGATTCAGTACGGCCCTTTTCTTGAGGGCTATCTCAAGGGGATCATGGGCTACGCCCGCAAGGAGGGGGAGGAAGAAGCCCTGCTCAATCTGGATGACCCGCAAGGGGCAAATGGCGGAGACTCTTCGATGGTGTTGTCCTTTTTGAAGGGGAAAGCTCGTTCGGACGGTATTGCCGCCGACCTGCTGCTCGTGAACTGCGGTCTTCACGACATCAAGACCAACCCGTCCACGGGGAGGAAGCAGGTTCCCCTCCCCAAATACGAGGAGAACCTGCGCGCCATTTTGCAGACGGTTGCCGCTATGCGGCCCCAAGTGATTTGGGTCAGGACCACCCCCTGCGACGAGATGGTGCATAATCGTCCAGGCATGAGTTTCTACCGGTTCTCGGCTGACTGCACCTCCTACAACCACGCCGCAGATCGGATCATGGGCGACGCCGGCGTTCCGTCCATCGATTTGCACACTTTCACCTTGAATTTGGGGAGTGATCTATTCTGCGATCACGTCCATTTCTGCGACCATGTCCGAGAAAAGCAGGCAGCTTTCATTGCCGGGTGGCTCGCGGCATTCACGAAACAAAGAGAGGCTCTCCCCAGCCATTCTGGCGATGCTTGACAGCGCCCGTGATGGCCAACGTTCGACCACGAATCGCGCAGGAACACGCACGAGCCATGAACATCGCCCTGTCATTGGCTGGCCTCAAAGAACTAATATCAGAATGCAACCCGAATTTGGAGGTGCTGCTAAATGAAAAAGACAGTATTTGTTGACGGACAGCACGGGACCACCGGGCTCAAGATCCACGACCGCTTGAAGGTCCGTGAAGATCTTGAAATCGTTGAGATCCCGGTTGAGTCAAAGAAGGACACGAAGTCCAAGTCGAAAATTCTCAATGAAGTGGACATCGTGTTTCTTTGCCTTCCCGATGATGCCGCCAAAGAAAGCGTTTCGCTCATCAGAAACGAGAAGGTTCGCGTCCTTGACCCGAGCACCGCGCATAGGACCTCGCCAGAATGGGAATACGGCATTCCCGAATTGAACCCCGGACAGCGCGCGAAGATCAAGGCGTCCAAGCGGGTCAGCGTGCCGGGCTGCTATGCGACAGGCTTCAATATGTGTGTGCATCCCTTGACCGCGGCAGGGATAATTCCGCGCGATTACCCGATTTCATCCTATGCCATTACAGGTTACAGCGGCGGCGGGAAGCAAATGATCGCCTCATTCGAGAATGAAGGACGCAACCCAGATGAGATCGCCAGCAGGCCAAAGAACCTGGATCTCTGCCACAAACATCTTCCCGAAATGCAAAAGTATGGGTTGCTCGAGCGTCCGCCGATTTTCACACCAATCGTCGGCAATTTCTACAATGGGCTACTGGTATTCACCCCGCTCTATTCACATCTCTTGGCTCAAGCAAAGCAGGGCGATGAAATCAGATCTTTCCTTGAGGAATATTATTACGGCGAGCAGTTTGTCAGGGTTTTCTCGCAATCGGAAACAGAAGCCATTGGCGACGGATTCCTGTCGCCAACAGCATGCAATGAAACAAACAATATCGACGTTTTTGTATTCGCGCGAACGGATCACACCCTTCTTGTCGCGCGCCTTGACAACTTGGGCAAGGGCGCATCTGGAGCAGCAATTCAGAATATGAATCTCATGATTGGCGCGCCGGAGGATCGCGGGCTATGAGCCGAATGGGAACGGTTAGTTTCGGGCAAGGCAATTCGAACCGCAGAGTCACCTATGATCCTCGTTAATAACGGAATGGCAAAGTCAGGGAGCACTCTGCTCTTGCATTATTGTCTTGAGTTGCTTGACCACGCCTACCCCGTCAACGGCGAGGATGCCTTTCGGCGGGCCGTTGCGACCGGGCAACTGGCGGGATTTCACGAGTATATGGATGCGCCGACAGAACAGTCTCTGCCGATACTGGAAGGGATCGCAAAGACGAATGGCCCAATCGTTGTCAAGACCCACACGGATACAAATGACTTTCTTCCTGCTGCCATCCGGCAGGGACGGATCGTAATGGTTACAACATTCCGGGATCCGCGGGATATGCTTCTTTCCGCGATCGACCATTCGCGGCGAGTGCGAAATGACCCGGACCCGGTATTTCAGGAGTTCACCAACATCGAGCAATCAATCCCCCACGCGCGGTGGTGGGCAAAGATGGCGATTCACTGGATCAAGAGCGGATTGACGTTGGCGGTGAGATATGAGGATTTGCTCAGATCGCCTGAGAGTGTCTTAAGCAGGGTCGCAACCCACTGGGGAATCCAGTCCAACACGCATTCGGTCAATGAGATAGTAGCGCGGGAAACCCAGATCCGCGAATATGGAAAGAACCAGTTCAACCGGGGAAAGGTGAGCCGCTGGAACGAAGAGCTTAGGGATGACGAAATCTCAATGCTGAACGAGGGCTTGAAAGAAGAAATACTTGCCCTTGGCTATCCACTAACCAGAGACGAGATGGCGAGGCACGGGCCCGACTGGTCCAGCCAATGATCTAACCATTCCCAAGTATGGTCCATGTCGAATACTTCCGGTGGGGCTGGAATGCCGATGGCACAAGGGATGGCGACTTCCCGTCCGCGGTAAGCCTCGGCGATTTCTTTGAACGCATAACCTGCGGGTTTGATTTTCTGATCCTGCGTGATCAGGCCCAGCGAGTATTCCAGGGAGGCAAATTCATAGCGCCGGTCGAGATCATGGCTTGACCACCATGTAAACCAATTGACCCCCGCACGGATGCCCCCCAGGGTTGTATCCTCCAAAAACCTCGGGATATTCACCGGATCGGTCCACTCCTCGGACATTCCGAACTCCTGGACCCAGACGGGCTTCCGGGGATCGCCCGCATACGAGCGCGCGAGCGCGGCCATCGACTCGATCAAGCGCAGAGATCTGGGATGGAAGCAATCGCCCCCTCCGCGTCTCAGCGCGTCAGTGAAAAAAGGCCAGCAATGAAGGGTTAGAACCTTTTGCGATTTGGCAAGCTGGCCCGGAGAGAACGTTGCCGGCATGAACCACGGGTTGTGGTCGGCCCCGTTCACATGGACGGCGTCCGGGAGCAGCTTCTCCGCGAGAGCCAGCATGTGCCGGCTCCAAGTGTCGGCGGTCTCCAGGCGATCAGAGCTCCAGCAGCAGTTCAACTCGTTGCCGAGGTCGATCCCCAGGAAATTCTTGTGCCCTTTCATCCGCTCCGCGACCCGGGCGAGATAGAGTTCCTGCGGCACACGGCTTTCGGCGAGATCGTAAAAGGTTTTGTTGTTTTGAAAAGGCGGCTGAAACGAATACCCCGACAACCACCCTACGAAGAGTGTCACGCACACATCGATCCCCCGGTCGCGCGCCAGGCGCATCAACGCGTCCAGGCGGTCCAGATGCGCTTCGCTGACAGCCTTCGGGTTGGGTTGAAAATAGGGCCAGACCAGCATGATCCGGATATGATCCGCGCCGAGCTCCGCGATCGTATCCAAGTCTCTCGCGATGGCGTCGGCGCTAAAATCATTCCAACAATACCACCAGGCTCTCGCGGGTGTGTAATTCAGTCCGAACCGATGTTTCGTTAGATCTGCAATCATAATATTTTCGGCTTTTCCCACAAATTTGCGGGTTGTGTGGGGCGGGATGGTATTGCGGCGACAGGGTGGCGTCAAATCGCGATTTGCCCGCAATTTTCTGATCCCTCCGTGCTGCCTGCTGCGACGTAACGGACCCGTGCCCGGCATTCTCGCAGGCATCCCGGCGGGGAATATCGCGGAGAAATCCGAGCGCGACCATGTGTCGTGGCGCGGCATGAAAGAGCGACCAGAAGTTTGAGCGCCGTCTGGGGGCGCGCTCGAAAAGCTTGAACTCGCGTCCGAAAGGCAATTTAAATCTCACGACGACCGCCTCGATTGCGGCCCGATACGCGGGAAGACCAAAATATGACACACAAGGAAGCATTTAAGAAAGCGCTGAGCCATCAGGACGTCACTCCGGTCCCGTGGTCGATCAAGTTTACCGTGGAGGCCAAAGAGCGCTACGAAAGATATCTTGGAAAAAAGTTCGACCCCGTCGCCGACCTGGGGTCCTACGTCGTCGCCTCGCACACGAATAACGGGTGGACCGAAGTCAAGCCGGGCTATTTCCGGGATCATTTCGGCGTGGTCTGGAACAAAACCGAGGATAAGACGCTCGGTATCGTGGATGAACCACCGCTGAAGGGGGCCTCGTTTTCAGGATATGATTTTCCGGACCCGGACGCCAATCCGGTGTTCGGGTTCATCGAAGCGGACAGGGCGAAATATCCGGACAGCTTCCACATGGTCTCGATCGGGTTTGCGCTGTTTGAACGGGCCTGGGCACTGTGCGGCATGGAAAACCTGTTCGATTTTCTCATAAACGAACCGGGCTTTACGCACGATCTTCTGGACCGGGTAACCGAATACAACCTGCACATCATTGATCGGGCCGCCAGCCTGGGAGTGGATTGCCTCCACATCGGCGACGACTGGGGATCGCAGAAAAGCTGCCTGATCAGCCCGGACATGTGGCGCGAGTTCATCGCGCCCCGGTACCGGCGCACCTGTCTCCGGGCGAAGGAGCTCGGTCTCATTGTGAGCCTGCACTGCTGCGGAAACGTGGAGGCCATCATGGAGGACATTTGCGCGTGCGGCACGGATGTCTTCGACCCCTTCCAGCCTGAAGCCATGGACATCTGGACACTCAGGGATAGATTTCGCGGGCGAATGTCCTTTTGGGGCGGGCTCAGCGTGCAGCATACCCTGCCTCACGGCACGCCCGAGGATGTCCGTCGCGAAGGTCTTGATCTCCTCGCCCGCATGGCCCCCGGCGGCGGCTATATCCTCGCTCCATCCCATTCGCTCACCGGGGATGTTCCTCCAGAGAACATCGCTTCCTTCATCGAGTTGGCCCGGAATCAATAGTTTTTGGCGCGGAAGCTCTCGCCCTCGAACCCGACCCCGATGCCCAGGCTCTGCGCAAACGGAAGTAGCGGGTCCTCCCGAAAGATATTCCACGCGGGCTTCCTGTCAGTTTCGCGTGGTGGGCATTCGCGGTTTGCTCTGAACCCGAAAACGGCGTTTCTTGTAGAGGTTGCAACGCAGGACGCGAAGCGTCCGAGGCCGGGCTTTCCATTCTGAAAGAATTTCTCAATCGCCGTATTCGGGCTGAATTTTCCCAACGGATTTGCTTGCCGTTATTTTCCGGCAATGCATAGTAGGTGGCTGATGGGTCGTAGCGGTACAGACATTCGCCCACTCATACAAAAGGAGATTTTGAATCCGCCTTCATGCTCCACGCTGTATCGGGTGACAAAACCGGGTGAAAGGTCTGAGAATACCGCGATAGCCTCATCCTGTAACATGCTGGTTATAGGCATTTGACGGGGTCTTAGCTCAGTTGGTAGAGCGCCTCAATGGCATTGAGGAGGTCAGGGGTTCGAATCCCCTAGGCTCCACAACATAAGTTGTTGTTGTGGATTACATTGTATGCCAGTTGGATTTTTGTGGAAATCCACTGTAACTAAAACACTGTAACTAAAATGGGCTCTCCAGCATGCAACGGGGCCCAAAAAATGGTCCCCTCAATGGGTCGCTCTCAACCATCGGCGACTCGCTGCCGCCAGTGATATTTATAAAAAAAGTGCAACTCGTGCTTATTTTCCCCGAGGTTTGAGAGGAAATAGATCTGTCGATGAAACGCAGCATCGACAAACTGACCTCATGGCTTCTTCGGCCGGGCGATGCTGCGTCGTTGTTTGGTGGTGCCCCGCAAATGATCCAAGATTTTCGCGATGCCGGGTGGCTGTCTCCAACGGTCTCCCGGAAGCGCCTCACGCTGTTTGACGTAGTGGATCTCGCCAAGTGCCGCGCTCTCCTCAAGGAGCACGGAGATCAAGAACTTCAGAAACGCGCCAGAGATGGCCGGAAGAAACGGAAATGAGCCATCTTTTCCCCAATTTCGAATCAGGGCAGATTCCAGCGGGTGAAGATCCGCTTTGCGGGAAGGAGGGAACAGGCAGACCGAAGAGTTTTCGCAGAAGAGCGATGAGGAACTTCATACAGGGGATGATACCCACGGGTCGGGATGTGAGCAAGGTGATCGCATTCCCGTTGCCCAGACGGGGTGTGATCAAAAGTGGGTGAGGTAGATTCGATCAGTTCCAGAGGGTGCTCCATTGGTGATTGGCGCGAATGACGCGGAGCTGGGCCATTGCCTCTGCGGTTTCCGGGAGCCAAGAGGTCCCGGCT
>Ga0209697_10001415_pt1 | contig 37137 bp, 32 predicted proteins | sample AliMusrvi5mmetaG_FD_184115 | JGI IMG/M metagenome (GOLD analysis project Ga0209697, IMG submission 184115) | Freshwater lake bacterial and archeal communities from Alinen Mustajarvi, Finland, to study Microbial Dark Matter (Phase II) - Alinen... | ecosystem: Environmental > Aquatic > Freshwater... | reverse complement strand
TGGCGGAGCAAGATGGCGGGACGAGAATTTCTATTTGGGACGATATCAATGTGCATGGAATTAATATATTGATTAATTCCTTATAAAACAAATGCTTTGACGTAATTTACATGGGTACAAAACACACAAAATCGCTGTATTTTATCACAAATCAATAGATTATGTGGTTTTTGGCTGGGGAACTTCGGACTAAAGACAGTCGAACGCTGCATACTCATGACCACCGATCCCGGTGATCTGGTGCTTGACCCGACCTGCGGCAGCGGAACAACGGCATACGTGGCCGAGCAGTGGGGGAGACGGTGGATCACCATCGACACCAGCCGTATAGCCCTGAACATTGCCAAAACCCGCTTCATGACGGCAACCTTTCCCTACTACCATCTCTACAGTGATGTTGACGTGCAGGCCACAGAGAAGGAGGGGAAGATCAAAAAAAGCGTTACTGAAAAGCCAGAAACCGAAAAATCAGGCGATATCCGTCAGGGCTTTGTCTACGAAGAGGTGCCGCACATCACCCTGAAATCCCTTGCCAACGACGAACCGCCATCAACCGAAACGCTTTACGACAAGCCTCTCGAAGACAAAAAGAAGCTCCGCGTCTGCGGCCCCTTTACCGTCGAGACTCTCCAGAACTACGAGCCAGTCAGCCCCGATGCCGTGACAGAAACCGCCGCCGAAGCCGAAGGAATGGCCGGATTTGAAGAGCGGGTATTCGACCACCTGAAATCTGCCGGAGTGAAAAACGGCATCAAAAACGAGCAGGCTGTCTTTATTCGCATTGAGCGTCTTGTCAGCTCCACCCTCCATGCCGAAGGCTTCTACCCCACGCCCGAAGGTGAAAAGAAAGCCTACTTCCATATCGGCCCGAAATTCGGTACTGTCAGCAAGCACGCCGTCAACGAAGCCGTCAAAGAATGCCGTCAGCGCGGCGACGCCAACTGGCTCATCATCCTCGGCTTCAGCTTCGAAAGCGACATTGCGAGCAGCACCCAGACCACAAGCATGGGCACCTTCGAAGTCACCAAGGCCCGAATGCACGACGACCTCATGCAGGACGGCCTCATGAAAAAAGACAAAAAAGCTGGCTCCTTCATCACCATCGGCGAGCCCGACATCAAGCTCCACAAAACCGGCACCGAAGCCACCGTCGAAATCTGTGGCCTCGACATCTACGACCCCATCAAAGACCAGGTCAAAGCCCGCAACGTCGCCGACATCGCCTACTGGATGGTAGACGACGACTACGACGGCAGCAACTTCGTCGTCAAACAACTCTTCTTCTGCGGAGGCAGTCAAGACGAATTCAGCCAATGGAAAAAAGGCCTCAGCGACCTCGCCCGCACCAAAACCAAACGCAACGCCGAAAAGACCCTGAAAATCGAAATCGACGACGAAGCCTTCGATCGCCTCTACGGCTTCACCTCACACCCGGTTACCATAAAACCAAACCAGAAAATTGCTGTTCGTGTCATCAGCCAGTTTGGAGAGGAGAGTATGAAGGTGATGAACGTATAAATGATCGATAACTATAAATCCAATAAAAAAATATGCTTTTTCCTGTTTAACCGTTTCGGTCTGCGCATGATTGACCACATTGGGCAGCAACCGTTGCCGCCGACAAAGTAAAGCAGTTTTAGTCCTGAATCAGGTATATTGGTGAAACTCAAACAGGATAGAAAATGGATACGAAGTATGAGGTGGGCGGCGATTTTTTTCGTGAAAAGGTTCTGGCATCTATTTTTTATGGATTCCGTACCGTCAAAAATCCTGCATCCGTAACGGTTCATCCTGAACTCATGATGAGGATACGGGATGATTTTAAGAATAAAGTCGTTGCGCCGAAAAGTGTCGGTGATAAGGAATTCTTTTTCGGACTTCCGGTAATTGAAGATGCGACAAAAGACAAGGATTATATCTTTGTAGATTAAGGCCTGAAAGAGAACGCACCATTACAGCGCCCCAATACCCCGCCGTTTGCAGCGGGGAGCTTCACTTGGTTCCTTCCGGATTCCTCCGAACTCTCAAACTCACGGTTTTACATCCGAAGCAACCTTCATACGTACTATTCTGGTGGGGTTGGAAACAGCGCCATTGTTGTACTGCGAACCGGCTTTGATCTTGTCAACAAATTCCATTCCGGAAACGACTTGTCCCCAAACGGTGTATTGCCCGTCGAGGAATGGTGCTGGTGCGAAGCAGATAAAAAACTGGCTGTCGGCACTGTTGGGGTCAGAGGCGCGTGCCATGGAGACGGTGCCTCGGATATGCTGCTTATTTGAAAATTCAGCTTTAAGTTCATGGCCGGAACCGCCGGAACCGTCGCCGATCGGATCGCCGGTCTGGGCCATAAATCCTGGTATAACACGGTGGAAAGTGAGACCGTCATAAAAACCTTTGCGGGTCAGCTCTTTGATGCGAGCCACATGGCGTGGGGCGACATTTGGAAGCATCTGGATGACGACTCGTCCTGATGGAAGGTCGAGATATATCGTGTTTTCGGGATTGAGCGCTGGTACAGCAGAAACCGTCAAGGGAAGGAAGGCGACCAAAAGCCCTAAAAAGACGATGAGAATTCTAAAAGGTTTGTTCAGCATGGGGTTCTGGTTTCGTTTGGAGGAATAAATGAGATATTTCATTGCCCATAAGTATGCATATTGAATACTTTGTTTTCAATATGCATACTTATTTTTCGAAAAAGCAAAAATTTTTCACCTTCTAAGCCAAGTGTCTGCAAAAGAATGAGCAGTTGTTTGAACATCCGTTTTTAATATTCAGGTAAAGTCTATTTCTGATACTGTAGGCAGGAGTGGGCATTATTCATGAGATAAGGGAACTGAAAAGAATCAGTACAATTGATGCAGCTCCAGACGCCTCAGCTTTGGCGCCAGTTTTGTCGTTGCGGCAACAACGGCAAGCGTCATCACTCCGCCAAAAATTACTGACGGTACCAGTCCCATCAGGCGAGCTGCAATTCCCGATTCAAAAGCGCCAAGTTCGTTTGATGAGCCAATAAAAATGCCATTGATAGCCGAAACGCGGCCACGCATGGGATCGGGTGTCACCAGTTGCATGATGGTTGTGCGCATGACAACCGAAACGCCATCGCAAATGCCAGAAAGTACCAACAGCATGCTGGCAATCCAGATATTTTGGGACAAGGCAAAGGCAATAATGCAGAGGCCAAACCCTGCGACAGCTCCAAGCAGCCAGCGTCCGGCGTGAAGATTGATGGGATGACGTGCAAGAAAAAGTCCTGTTATCACAGCGCCCGCTGCCGGAGCTGCACGAAGAAAGCCAAGTCCTTCAGGCCCGTAGTGAAACACATCGTGAATGAAGGCTGGCAGCATGGACACTGCGCCACCGAAGAGCACCGCGAACATATCAAGTGACTGCGCGCCGAGAATAACCTGATTGCCAAAGACAAATCTGAGCCCGCTTGCAATGCTTGTAAAGATTGCGGCGCTTTCTGCTGGTGGTGGTTCTTTGACACGGAGTGACAGAAGAACTGCGGCGGCGCCGAGACTGAGAAGAGAAGCAACGCCATATCCAGCAGTTTTCCCGGCTAATCCAACCAGGACTCCTCCCAATGCCGGGCCGACTACAAGTGCAAGCTGAAAAACCGAGCTGCCAAGACTTGATGCACGCGCATACTCTTTACGGGGCAGAATGATGGCAAACATTGAGCTGTATGACGGGCTGATAAAGGCACGCGCAACCCCATTAAAGGCTATGGCGCTGTAGAGCCACCATAAGGCATTTCCCGTTATCAACCCTGAAGCAACTGCAGTCAGAGTCAATGCACTGAGAAAGACCATCAGTGAGGCGAGCACACCGAACAGACGCCGGGAGTGGTGATCGACGGCATAGCCAGCAAAGAGGGCGAAGGAGAAATAGGGAATAACTTCAGCCAGTCCAATCAAGCCAAGCGCAAGGGTGTCGTGAGTCAGTTCATAGATGTGCCAGCCTACCACAACAGCTATCATCTGGTAAGCAAGAACAATGAAAAGGCGATAAGATAACAGCTTGAAAAAAAACCGATTAGGGTGAGCTGAAAATTGCATGAAAGAGTAATAAAATATTTCGCTGTTGCTGAAATGCATAATTTGGGAAGTGCGCAAGTGCCCGAATGCATCATCGAGAAGTATAAATAAAATTCAGATAGGTTTCAGCGATCATTGTGGTGCGGATTAGTTTACTCAAGTCTGGCAATTTCAGCCCACGGAGTATTCCTGATCTGATCTGTTCGGTGAGTTTTATTGTTATACTTGCCCTGTATGGAGCTGCAGGCGAATGGAAAAAATGATTAATGAAGCATTTAAGGAGGGGATATAATACCCCTTATATGGTATTTTCTAATGCAGATAATTTTGATAGAATCAAATAATCAAATAAAGATTGGAGATTCATATCATTTGATTATTTCTCCAGCATGTAAGGTTAACCATGTACCTGTATTCTGTATTTTTACACAATCCAGGATCTTTTTTCCACATGTATTACCCACTCCAGTCATGAATATTGGTATTCCAAAAGAAATAAAAACAAACGAGAACAGGGTATCCTGCACACCTGCAGGAGTACGCCATCTCGTCAGCAGTGGTCATCATGTTGTTGTTGAGCGCGGCGCTGGTGAAGGAAGCGGTTTTGACGACAATCAGTACAGGCGATCCGGCGCAGTCATTGGTGAAAGTCCTGGAGTGGTATGGAACAACGACCTTATTGTAAAGGTTAAGGAGCCAATTCTGCCTGAGTTCCAATTTTTCAGAGAGGGTCAGATACTCTTCACCTATCTTCATCTTGCCAGCGCACCGGAACTTGCAAGACATCTTGTCAATTCCAAAACAACGGGGATTGCTTATGAAACCGTAGAACACGGTGGGCAATTGCCCCTGTTGTCGCCTATGAGTGAAGTGGCAGGAAAGATGAGCATCATCATGGGAGGCTTTTATCTTGACAAACATCAGGGTGGCGAAGGGAAACTCCTTGGCTCTCTTCCTGGAGTTCTTCCTGGCAAGGTAGTGATTCTTGGCGGCGGATCTGCCGGTGTTAATGCAGCAAAAGCAGCAGCAGGGCTTGGCGCACAGGTGACGATTATGGATATCAACCAGGAACGGTTGCGGGAACTTGATAATTTGCTTCCACCACAGGTCAACACTCTCTATTCCAATGAACAGCATCTTGAGGAAATGCTTCTGGATGCCGACCTGGTAATTGGCGCGGTGCTTGTGACAGGAGCAAAAGCGCCTAAACTTTTGTCCAGGGCCATGCTTCAAAAAATGAAGCCTGGTGCTGTGTTAGTCGATATTTCTATCGATCAGGGTGGATGCTTTGAAACTTCACGCCCAACCACTCATGAAAACCCTGTTTTTATTGAAGAGGGGATCGTCCATTATTGTGTCGCCAACATGCCCGCAGCTTATCCCCGCAGCTCAACGGAGGCGCTGACAGGAGCGACTCTACCCTACATAAAAAGAATTGCGGATCTTGGTTTTGAAGGTGCTTTGGTTATGGTACCGGGACTCTCAGGTGGGCTTAATACCTGGAGTGGTCATGTGACTCACAAAGAAGTTGCCATTTCACTGGGTCTTCCGTTTCATGAAAACCCGTTCATTTAAATTCAGGCAGACACAGGCCAACAAAGATATGCCGTATTTTCATCATAAAATATGCTCTGAAAAGAGGTTTTACATCCCATATTAACGGTATTTTTATGGTATATGCTTGGATTTTATCATGATATAAAGCTTTATTGACACCTGTAAATCAAACGTTACTCAAATGCACTATCAATTATTGAGACATAACAGCATTATCAGCGGCAGGCACAATGGTTGTTGTTGTCTCTGGATTGACGTTGAAAAACGGAACAGCCGATTATCGACATTATGACCCTGCTTTTCAGGGTGGATTATAATCTCGAAGCCAGCTTTTTCGTTTTAAAAAGCTGGCTTTTTCTATTTACAGGAATTTTTTGTCAACAAGAACACACAACACAACAACTAATAAAAGGGAAAATGAAATGAAAAGGATGTTATCGCTTGCTGCAATGTTTGCAGTACTTTCATACGCATCACCGGCTTCGGCTGAGCTGAAGTTTGGCGGCGATGTCTCTGTTCGAGTGAGAGATGAAGCTTTCGATGCAGCGCGTAAAGCACAGGACAATTTATATTATCAGTACAGGGCGCGACTGAACGTTGCGGGTGATTTTGAGGGGGGCTATCTTTTCAGGGCTCTGATCAGCAATGAAGCTCCCAGCTATCCCCCTAGTGGCGGAGCAGGACTTCCTGACTCTGCTACTAGGTTTGGTGGTGCTGGTGGTTGGCAGACTGTAGGCTATGGAAACACTGAATTATACACCATCGGTTTTTCACAGCTCTATTTCGGCCGCAATTATGGAGATAGTCATTATCTGTTAGGTCGTCTTCCGCTTAACTCAACCAATAATCCGGCTTTTGATATTCACCTCTATCCCAAAAATCCACTTGATATACCGACAACAACATTTAATAATGACAGGCTTTTTGGTGTAAATTATGGGACGAAAATTGGTTCAGGTGACTTGAATGCAGTGATTGGTGTATTCGACAATCTCTCCAAAAACGACACATCTGGAACAGGTGATGGCCTTTTGAACGACGGTTATGTTCTCGTGGTGAACTATAAAACCAAAATCGGGGATGTTACTCTTGAACCACAGGTTCTTACTGCCCTGAACCAGCACGATACGGTTACTCAGACCACTTACAACACCTCGCCAAGTGGGACTCCATTTCATCAGGGTATCAGACCGTTTACTTTTGGTACAAATGCGAGTGTGCCTGTTGGTGAAGGGAAGCTTGGTTTCAGTGGATTCCGTACCAGTGGCCATGGAACAACTCCCAGTAGTGCGAACTATGCAACTGCCGGTAAAAATGTCGATTATTCAGGTTATCTCTTTAGAATCAAGGGTGAGTACGGTCCGTTTTTGGCATGGTATGATTATAACAAAACAACCGACAAGTCTGACATCACGACTCACAAGTACACCAATAACTTTATCTGGGCACAGTATAAAATACCGGCAGGAAAGTTAAGCATTCAGCCAACCGTGCGCTACTTGACTACAAGTGATCATTCAGTTGGCTCGGCCGATGTGAATAACAGTCGCCTGCGTTCAGAACTTTGGGCAACATTAGCCTTCTAACGGTTGTTCTCCGGCATCCGGGCCTTTATGAGTTGAAGTTATGGAAGGAACTTCCGTAGGGTGTAGTGTGTGCATCTTATTCAAAAGTGTCCGGATGTTTTTTTCTGGCGATGTGGGTGAGTGGTCTAAGCCAAGGGTCTGCAAAACTCTTTTTCACAAGTTCGAATCTTGTCATCGCCTCGGTCTGAATCAAGTCATAATGTTCCTCCGAACATCCGGAAGAGTGAAGAAAAGTGTTGTCGGGTGCATTTTTTTTCAGTCTCTTCTGGATGTTTTTTTTGTCTTTTCTTCCATACCATATTTACGGTATTTCTTGAGATAAGGTTGGAGATGTGGTCTCTGATGGCGTTTATTAACGATTGTTAATTTAATCGCAGCCCGAATTCTGCCGATTGTTTCAGCCTGATTGAGAACATCCTTTACTCTTGTAAACATATAATCAAATTGTAGAGCATGGTGGAACCTGCCCTTGTTGTGGCTTCCTTGAACAGGGAGGGAATGATACGTCAGAAGCAGCACGACTATTATTTCATTCGTCTGAAGGCCGTTGCGGGTGATTTGACGGCAACACAACTGGCATGTATTGCATTGGTTGCTGAAAAATATGGCAGAGGTGTTGTGCATCTTTCTACTCGTCAGGGGATGGAAATCCATAATGTTCATCATGACAATCTCGAAAATGCCCGGCGAGTTCTGCAGGTTGCAGGGGTTGAAATGGGTGCATCAGGTTCCAGGGTACGGGTGATTGTTGCCTGTCCGGGAGAAGCTACTTGCAAATGGGGAAGCATTGATACGAAAAAGATCGCGCGAGAGCTTGATACACGGTTTTTCAATCAGGAGGCGCCAGGGAAATTCAAGATGGCGGTAACTGGTTGCGCCAATAACTGTACCAAGGCAAATGAAAATGATATTGGCGTCAGGGGCGCCATTGAGCCGGAATGGGTTTCGACGTCATGTTGTGATTGCAAGCTCTGTCTTCAGCATTGTTCAGCCAAAGCCATCGAGCGTCAAGAGAGTGGCAGTAATGGCACAAGGGCATACAGTTATACTATTGATCGGGAGAGCTGCATCAACTGTAGTGTTTGTACCCAGCACTGTCCGGGAGAAGCGTGGGTGATCGGCAGGCAGGGATACACGCTCTTTATTGGCGGCACGATGGGTAAAATACCCCGTTTTGCAACTGTACTCAAGAAACTGGTTGAGAGTGAAGAGGAACTCTATGATCTGATTCAGAAAGCACTGACCTGTTACCGGAAACATGGCCGGAAAAAAGAGCGTTTCGGGCATACGATTGACCGTATCGGGATTGAAACCGTCCGGGCTGAAATTCTTGGTACCACGTGAAATTGCTCGGCAGGAAAATTTTATTTGAACACAAGACCATAACGTTCATGAGCAGGGAGGAAGTCAGGAAATTGAGTAACGATCTCTCCGGTAAATCACCTGAAGAGATTCTCTGTTGGTCTGCGGCTTTTTTTGACGCAGGAGAGTGTGCCTTTGCCTCAAGTTTTGGCGCGGAAGATCAGGTGATTACCGATATCCTGGACAAGGAGAAGCTGCAGATACCGGTGTTTACCCTTGATACCGGAAGGCTCCCGCAGGAGACCTACGATCTTCTCGATGCAACGAGAACGCGGTACGGTATTTCGGTTGAGGTGCTTTTTCCGGAAACATTTGAGGTTGAAGCCATGCAGACACGTTATGGAGCAAACCTCTTTTATGAGAGCGTTGAACTTCGCCGCGAGTGCTGCCGAATCCGAAAAGTGCAGCCGCTTGCAAAGAAGCTTTCAACACTGAAAGGGTGGATATGCGGGTTACGACGTGAGCAGTCAGTCACCAGAACCGCTATTGCTCCAGTTGAGTGGGATGAATCGTTTGGACTTTATAAAATTAATCCACTTGCTGAGGTGACGGAAACAACGCTTTGGGAATATATCCATAAACACAACGTCCCTGTTAATGCCCTGCATGAACAGGGATATCCCAGCATCGGGTGTGCGCCGTGTACGAGGGCGATCAAGCCAGGGGAAGATATTCGGGCAGGACGCTGGTGGTGGGAAATTCCGGAACACAAGGAGTGCGGGTTGCACCGAAAACCATTGTAATTAATTGACTAAAAGACGAGTATGGATCATCTTGACAAACTTGAGTCACAAAGCGTTTACATTCTCCGCGAAGCCTACCGTGAATTTAAAAGCCTTTGCATGCTCTGGTCGATAGGCAAAGACAGTACCGTCATGCTTTGGCTTGCCCGGAAGGCTTTTTTCGGACACGTCCCAATTCCGTTGGTACATATTGATACCCATTTCAAGATTCCTGAGATGATTGAGTATCGTGACCGCTTTGCCCTTGAGTGGAACCTGAACATGATCTATGGTCAAAACACTGAAGCGCTTGCAGAGAAGCTCACGTTTCCTGATGGTAACACCGATCGCCTTACCTGCTGCAAATACCTGAAAAGTGAAGCCCTGAAACAGACGCTCTCTGGAGAGTGGCCTCGCTACAGTATGGAGCACGAGCAGCGCAAGTATGTTGTTGACGAGGGGCGAGATCCCTACACGGGAGTAATCGTTGGTGTCCGGGCAGATGAAGAGGGGAGCCGCTCCAAAGAGAGATATTTTTCACCCCGCGACAAAGATAATGTCTGGGATGTCGGCGATCAGCCTCCCGAGTTCTGGAACCAGTTCAAGACCGATTTTGCCCCCGGAACCCATGTGCGCATTCATCCCTTGCTTGACTGGACTGAGCAGAACATTTGGGAATATATCGAACGGGAAAAGATTCCGGTGGTCTCGCTTTACTTTAATCAGGGTGGTGGAATTCGTTATCGTTCCCTTGGCTGTTATCCCTGTACCAATCCGGTCACGTCGGATGCGCGAACGGTTCTGGAGATAATTGAGGAGCTCAAAAGCGGCAAGTTTTCGAACATTGCCGAGCGCTCCGGGCGTGCCCAGGATAGTGAAGATGGAGGGCTTGAGACGCTTCGCCGTGATGGGTACATGTAGAGTGGACAATGGAAGTGGGAGATTAACATATTTTTGTAGATGATATGAGTAGTGGACGTGCGCAAATGAATATTGTTATTGTCGGTCATGTTGATCATGGCAAAAGCACCGTGATTGGTCGACTTCTTGCTGATACCGGCTCCTTGCCGCAGGGCAAGCTTGAAGCGGTCAGGGAGAGTTGCCGGAGAAATTCAAAGCCCTTTGAGTACGCGTTTCTGCTCGATGCGCTCAAGGATGAGCAGGCGCAGGGGATCACCATTGATATGGCCCGATGCTTTTTTAAAACAGCAGCTCGCGACTACATCATCATTGATGCTCCTGGCCATATAGAGTTCCTGAAAAACATGATTACCGGAGCATCGAGGGCTGAGTCGGCTCTGCTGGTGATTGACGCTGATGAGGGTATCAAGGAGAACTCAAAGCGGCATGGCCAGATGGTTGCAATGCTTGGCGTCAAGCAGGTGACGGTGCTGGTCAACAAAATGGATCTTGTCGACTTCAGTGAGGAAGTTTTTGAAAAGTTGAAGGCCGACTACACTGCCTTTCTTGCACAGATCAAGGTGACGCCGGTCAGCTTTATACCTGTTAGCGCCCGTGAGGGCGACAATATTGCCTCCCTTTCTGAACGGATGCCCTGGTATAATGGATTTACAGTTCTTGAGCAGCTTGACCAGTTTATCAGTGACAAGGAGCTTCAGGAGAAGCCCTTTCGTTTTCCGGTTCAGGATATCTACAAATTTACCCGCAGCAATGATGATCGGCGAATTGTTGCCGGAACGGTTGCTGCCGGAACGGTTCGGGTAGGTGATGAGGTGCTTTTTCTCCCTTCAGGGAAAAAATCGACCATCCAGTCGGTCGAATCGTTCAATACAGCCCAAAAAGAGCAAGCTTCAGCGGGAGAAGCTTCAGGGTTTACCCTTACGACACAGCTCTATGTGCGTTCCGGTGAGCTTATGGTGAAGCCTGCTGAACCTCAGCCGGAAATTGGCAGCCGTTTCAGGGTCAATATTTTCTGGGTTGGCCGGGCGCCAATGATTCGGAACAAGGAGTATAAGCTGAAGCTTGGTTCAGCGCGAGCAACAGTGAAACTGGCGGAAATATGTAATACGCTTGACGCCTCTGATCTGACGTACAGCAAAAGTAAACAGCAGATTGACTGCCGTGACGTCAGTGAATGTATTCTTGAAACCTCTCGACCAATTGCTTTCGACACGACAGCCGTCAGTGAGGCTACCGGACGGTTTGTTCTTGTCGACAATTATGAAATTGCTGGTGGTGGCGTTGTGGTTGAGAACCTTTCTACAGGAGAGACTCTCTTGCAGAAACATATCAAGGATCGTGAACATAACTGGGAAGCCGGTCTCGTCCATATGGAACAGCGGGCTGAGGTGAATCACCATCGGGCAAAATTTATCGTTTTTACCGGAGCGCCAGGCACCGGCAAACGTGCGGTGGCGAAAGCGCTTGAGCAGGGGCTTTTTCACAATGGCATGAACGTCTATTACCTCGGAGTGGCCAACATTGATCGCGGGCTTGATGCCGATCTTGGTTCCAATACAGATAGCGCAGGGGAGCGGTTGAGAAGAATCGGAGAGCTTGCCCGTATTCTCACCGATGCCGGACTGATCTTTATTACCACTATTGATGATGCTGACGACTACGATATTGAGACACTGAAGCTGCTCAATGAGCCGAATGATATTCTTGTGGTCAATATGGGTGAGAACGGCTTTTCACGATATCAGCCTGACCTTCAAATTCCAGTTCTCAACAGACTCGGTGATGCCATCAACCAGGTGGCTGATCTGCTGAAGTCTCGGGAGATTATTGTGGATTACCAGATATAACTCTGGAATCTCCTCGTCCAATAAAATCTTTTTGTGCAGATATATCCATTGCTCTGGACGACAACTCAATAAAAGTCACAGAATAAAATCTGTTTATGGTATACCAAATACCGCATTTATGGTATTTGTAATAAATGAAACAAGTTAGATATTGCGGCATATAATAATAAAAGAACTCTGTGAAACGATCAAAACTATCTTGATTATGATGCTATTTCTCAAAAGGACAGGTTTTCCGCCACTTTTGCCTCGTAAGTTTTTCTTTGCGTTAAGTATTGTGGCAGCACTCTCATCGCTTTTATTTTCAGAAGCAAGAGCGCAAAAATATCCCCCACTGACTCCTCCGGTTTCAATTAATGTCGGCTATCTTCCCGTCACCGGGCATGCCAAATTCTTTGTGGCTAAGGAGAAAGGTTATTTTGATCAGGAAGGTATTAAGGTCGAGTTGATTCAGTTTGCCAATTCGGCTGATGGTATGAGCGCAATTCGTGCAAAAAAACTTGATATTGGTGCATTTGGTACCACTGCGCCGCTGGTCCACATCTCAAAGGGTGCTGATATAAAAATAATCGGTGGAGTTATGGGTGAGGATGCTGCGATTGTCACTACTCCGGAAAAGGCCCTTGTCATCAAATCAATTAAAGAGCTGAAAGGCAAAAAAGTTGCCACAGTTCGTCTTGCTTCCGGGGATGCCGTGCTTCGGGGCGCCTTGCGTCGTGCCGGGATTAACTGGAAAAAAGATCTCCAGATTTTTGAGTTGAAAAATCCACCGGCTGTATTGGAAGCGGTCAAGTCTGGTCAGGTCGATGCCGGAGTTGTCTGGGGTCCGCATGATGTGCGGGCAGAAGAGATGGGTCTTGTCATTATAGCACGATCTCACGAACTGGCTCCCGGACATCCCTGCTGCAGGCTGACTGTTAATGCTTCCGACTTGAAAACAGAGGCAGACGTCTGGCCTCGTTTTATCAGAGCGATACTACGAGCAGAAAGATTTACACAGTCGCCTGCCAACCGGGCGGAAACGGTGGCAATTATTCAGCAGTATCTGAAAATTGATCCTCTTCTGATTGAAAAGGCCTATTATGGCGGCCATCTTGACCAGAGTTCTGATCCGAACGTCAAGGGAGTTGAAGCCTTCTGGAAAACGATGCAGCAGAGTGAATTTGTCGATTCAAAAGCAGGAATCCGGCCGTTTATAGTAACAACAGTCTATAAAGCTGCTCTGGAAAGCCTCATTGCTGAGAACCCCAAAGATCTTTATTGGGCGAAACTAAAAAAGCAATTCAATGAGCGTGATTAAGAGCGATGCGGAGGGATATTCTCATAGAGTCGGCAATGAAGGCGAAGTTGATACAGATTCCAGCATAGAATTTTCAGTTGAGAATCTCTCATTTGGCTATGACTCTTCCCTGGTTTTGAAGAATATCAATCTCAAGATTGCCAGGGGAGAGTTTATTGCTGTGCTTGGGCCAAGCGGTTGTGGAAAGACAAGCCTCTTGAGGCTGCTTGCCGGACTGGAAACGCCTGTTGGCGGAAAGATTCTTCATCGGGGAGATGTTGTCACCGGACCGAACATTACGCGAGGTGTTGTCTTTCAGGATTACTCTCTTTTTCCATGGCTGAATCTCAGGGATAATCTGGTTATCGCCATTAATAAAGCACGCAAGGGACTTTCAAAAGCGGAAAGAGATCAAATTGCGGAAGAATACCTCGATCTGGTTGGCCTGCCTGGTGTGGGGTTCAAACACCCCTATGAAATTTCAGGAGGCATGCGACAGCGTTGTGCAATTGCCCGATCATTAGCTTTGGGGTCGCCGGTTTTGCTTATGGATGAACCATTCGGAGCACTGGATCCAGTCAATCGCCTGAGACTTCAGGATTTATTGTTACTGCTCTCCCGAAACAACTCGAACAGGAGAACTATTGTTTTTGTAACGCATGATGTGGAGGAGGCGCTTTATCTGGGCGACAGGGTAATAGTACTCGGTTCAAATCCTGGGCGGATTATTGCGGAAATCAAAGTTCCGTTTGAAGGCAAACATTTTAGACATGATCTTTTTCAATCCAAAGAGTTCCGTGAACTTTCACAACAAATTGCAGCTCTGTACCATGAAGATATTGAACGGCAGCTTGAAATTGGTTCAGTTGTCGGTGAGGGTGAAATGATATGACGCAACAACAACATCATTCTGTTCATCACCATAAAGGCATCAAAGGTTTTGAAGGCTTGTTGCTGTTTGTTGGTATTGGTCTATGCTGGCAGGTTACAACCACCATGCTTCCGCTGCATGACTCAACACTCTATCCCTCTCCGGCAGTAACTTTCAAAGCGTTGCAGGATTCTTTCCCGGAGCTGTTGAAAGGAACCTTGTCATCATTTCTTATTCTGATTCCGGGATATTTTTGTGCCGTCATCCTCGGAGCAATGTGGGGAATAGTGGCTGGCACAGTCGGTTGGTTACACCGGGCATTTGATCCCTTTGCCAAGGTTGTTGCTCCTGTTCCTCCGACGGTCTATATCCCCTATGCCATTGCGCTGATGCCGACATTCAGAATATCTGCTATTCTTGTGGTTTTTATCGGCGTTTTCTGGCCTGTATTTGTCAATACAGCAGCAGGTGCTGCTGCTGTTCCTCTTCGTTATCGTGATAATGCAGGCATTCTCGGGTTTGGTCGATTTGAGTATATGTGGCGGGTTGTATTTCCTGCCGTATTGCCGAATATTTTTGCGGGAATGTCAGTTGGGCTGGCCCTTGCATTTATTCTTTTAACGGTGGCTGAGTTGTTTGGAGCCAATGAAGGACTTGGGCGGTTTGTACAGTACTATGCCGACTATGCCGACTATCCGCGTATGGTTGCCGGAATTCTTTATACAGGCGGAGTAACTTTTGGCTCAATGGCACTGCTTGATTTTGTCAAACGTCGTGTTCTTTTTTGGGTGCGTTGAAAAAGCGGAAAGGCTTTGCTACCAGACAGGATTGTTATCAAAACAGGAGATGAGCGGGTATGAATGAGCAAACAGAACAACTCTATTTTACGGCACTTTCAGACGCTGTGCTGAATATGGAAGAGGATACTGCAATAAATATAGCACACAAGGTTATTGCAGAAAAAATTGACGCTTACCGGGCAATTGAGAGGGGACTTGTCGATGGTATGAACCGTGCTGGCAAATTTTTCGAAGATGAAGAATATTTTATCCCTGAAATTCTTCTCTGTTCAGATGCCATGTATGCCGGATTGAACATTCTCAACCCTCATATCAATCGAGAGCATCAGCGATCCCGTATAAAGATTATTATTGCTGTGGTTGAAGGCGATACGCACGACATTGGAAAAAATCTTGTAAAAACACTCCTTGATGCTGCGGGATTTGAGGTCATTGATCTGGGAAGGGACGTACCGCCTTCGAAGATTGTGGATATCGCCATAATAGAACAGGCTGATGCCATTGCACTTTCGACTTTGATGACCACAACAATGGATGGAATGTCAGAAGTTATTCAACTTCTTCAACAAAGAGGGCAGCGTGAGTCGTTTCAGGTTATTGTTGGCGGGGGGCCCATATCACAGGGGTTTGCCGACCGAATTGGTGCTGACGGTTATGCGCCGAATGCGCCGGCCGCAATCAAACTCTTAAACAAATTATTCGGAAAAAACACTTATGCATGATCCAAAGCCCTTGTATATTGATCAGCTTTTTCCAGTACAACGTCTCGCGGCTTATGCGAAAGGAGCGCCTGTTGACCGATTGCCTTGTGTGCCGATTGTTGGGAACACTGCAGCGAGGATACTTGGGGTGAAGGTCAGTGCATTGCGCAATAATGGTAAAATTCTGGCTGATGCACACATTGCATCCTACCGTCGTTTTGGGTACGATAATATCCGTGTCTTTACTGATCTCTACACCATTGCTGAAGGCATGGGAGCAAAGGTTAGAGTTCCTGAAGATGAGACTGCTTTTCTTGGAGAACCTGCCATTCAGGATGTGTCCGGAATAGCAAATCTCAAACCTGTTGATCCCTATAGTGATGGCGTTTTGCCTCACCATCTCGAAGCAATTGAGCGAGTTGTGCAGGAGGTCGGAGATGAAGTTCCGGTAACGGCTGCGTTGACCGGACCCTTTACCAATGCCTCATTTCTCATCGGGGCCGTTACCTTGTCAAGGTTTGTTTTGAAAGATCCCGCTACGGTTCACAAACTTTGCAAACTATCACTGGAGTCTGCTCTTGCTTATGCCGAAGCCATCTTTGCGGCAGGTGGAACTCCAAGTTTGACTGATGCCATGTCGTCCTCAACAGTCATCAGCCCGAAACAATTCGAAGAGTTCAGTTTTCCCTACCTGAAAATTCTGGTCGATTATATCCACTCCAAAAGCAAGCCGGTAACGCTCCATATCTGCGGCAAAACAAGTCCAATCTGGGATAAAATGGCTGATACCGGTGCGGACTGCCTTTCTATTGACAACGACGCCGATTTGCTTGAAGCCAAAAAGAAAATCGGTCATCGAGTCAGACTTATGGGAAATGTTCATCCTTCAGCCATCATGCTTCAGGGAAGTCGTCAGGATATTCGTCGTGAAGTTTTTAAATGCGTTCTTGCTGCACACGACAATCCCTGTGGTTTTGTTCTTGCTTCCGGCTGTAGTCTGCCAACGGAAACACCGCTACAAAATATTGACGCCATGCTTGATGCCGTTAGGGAAATCGGCTATCCCGTTGCCGTTGAAGATCTGGATGCACAATGAACGATATCAGTCCAAAAATACGGCTTCTTGATGCCTTGAATAAAAGAGAGACAGATCGACCTCCGGTGATCTGCATGGGAGGCATGATGAATGCTTCAATTGTTGAGGTAATGCAGAGCAGCGGTTATACCCTGCCAGCCGCACATGATCATCCTGAGTTGATGGCATCACTTGCTTGTGCCATTCAGGAACAGACCGGGTTTGAAAATCTTGGAGTACCTTTCTGCATGACTGTTGAAGCCGAGTTGCTTGGCAGCCAGATTGATAAAGGGACGCTTGAGTGCGAACCGAAAATTGTGAAAGAGGCATTTTCTTCCACAGGTCACGTTGTTTTCCGGGATCTCGACGAGATGGTTGAGTCCGGGCGTATTCGGATCGTTACTGCTGCAACCTCAAAACTGGTTCAAACACATCCACAGTTACCCGTTGTTGTCAGCATGACAGGGCCGGTGAGTACTGCGGCATCAATCATCGATCCGATGATCTTCTACAAAGAGCTACGCAAAAATCCGGCAGGAGCACATAGGGTTCTTGAGTATGTGACGGAATTGCTGATACGTTTTGCAGAAGAATCAATAAAGGCAGGTGCGACGGTCATTGCAATTGGTGATCCCTCTGCCACCGGCGAAATTCTTGGTCCTGCAATGTTTCAGGAATATGCGGTGCGTTACCTGAATATTCTGACCAGTGCCATTCATCGTTTGGAAACACCAGTTATTCTGCATATATGCGGCAAAATTGAGCGCGTCAGGCCTCTCATTCCGCAGCTTCTGGCCGATGCCATCAGCACTGATGCCATGGTCAATCTTGGAAAGCTGAAAGAGGATTACCCCGGACTGACCACTATGGGGAATCTCAGCACGTACGCATTGCAGTGGGGAACACCGGAGAAAATTGCTGCACAGACAGAAAAACTTATTGAAGAGGGCATCGATATTATCTCTCCTGCTTGCGGGTTGAGTACGTCAACAACCCTCGCCAATATCCGTGCCATGACTCAAACGGTACAGGGAGCTTAAACCATGCACGAGGTTTTCTTTGTCAGTCAAGAGAGAAAAATCGATGTTTCTCCGGGAACATCTTTGCTTGATGCAGCTCATCATGCGGGTATTCTTCTAGAATCTCCCTGCAACCGGGAAGGTGTCTGCGAAAAGTGCAAGGTCGCAATACAGGAAGGTTCTCTCTCAAGTTTGCGTGACGGACAGGGAGATCATATTCTGAGAGTTGGAGCTGAGGGAGACGAATGGGTGCTGGGCTGTCAGGTTTATATTCATGGAGACGTCAGGGTTGATGTGCAACCGTCAGAGCAGAGCATGACTGCAATTGTGGCTGACGGGAAGTGTTGTTTGGTTCCGCTTCATCCCTTGATCGTCAAGGAGTATGATCCACTGAGCGTCACAACAAGCGTGACGGCCGGTGGCCTTCTCCTTGAGACTGAAGCTGGAGACACGACGGAAAATCTTTATGGTGTAGCCATCGATATCGGTACGACAACACTGGTTGTGGCGCTTGTTGACCTTACAACAGGAAAAGAACTTGCTTCAACGTCAGCGCTCAATCCGCAGGCGTTGCAAGCACAGGATGTTCTTTCCAGAATTAAACTGGGTTCAGCCGAAGATGGTCTCATTCTTTTGCAAACAGATCTTTTTCGGGAACTGAACCGGATGATTGTCTTACTGGCAGCAGGTGAAAACATTAACCGAACCCATCTTTACGAGGCGATACTGAGTGGCAATACGACGATGTTGACGATTGCAGCGAAAACCTCACCATCCTCTCTCGGTAAATCTCCCTATCACGTGCTGGTGCAAACGGATTGCTCGTTGCCTGCTGTTGAAATAGGGTTGCAGATTGCTGAAAAAGGGATTGTCTGGTTTCCTCCTGTCGCTTCAGCCTATGTTGGAGCAGATATTATCTCGGGAATTATAGCCGCAGAGTTGCCTTATCTCAATGGAATTACGCTGTTTGTGGATATTGGAACAAATGGCGAGATGCTCATTGCCGCAGATGGAAAGATAACCGCAACATCAACTGCAGCAGGGCCTGCATTTGAAGGAATGAATATATCCTGTGGCATGAGAGCTGTTGATGGAGCGATTGAGAAGGTTCATCTCAGAGGCGGCACGGTTGAAATTCAGACAATTTCCGGAGCCTTGCCGATCGGTCTTTGTGGAAGCGGCCTGCTGGATGCGGTCGGAGAAATGGCTCGCGTGGGAATCGTGGACAGGAATGGACGTTTTGCAAAACCGGGAACGGAAGTTTTTGAAATCTGGAGAGATTACATCGAAGTGGAACAGGGGCGAACACGATTCCGGCTTTCGGAAAAGGTCAGTGTGACCCAGCAGGATATTCGCCAGGTGCAGTTGGCAAAAGGCGCTGTTCGTGCAGGAATTGACCTGTTGCTGAAAAAAACTCTGCTTGCCGCCGATGACGTTGACCGAGTGTTTATTGCAGGATCATTTGGCGCACATTTGCAGGTTTCCAGTCTTGTTTTTCTTGGTCTTCTGCCCGAAAGTTTTGCTGACAGGGTCGAGTTTCTCGGTAATACTTCCCGAAGCGGGGCGACAGCTTTTTTGCTCAACCAGGAGATGCGTCGTGAAGCATCATCCCTCGTAAAGCGGATGACGGTGCTTGAGCTTTCAGGTGAGCCAGAATTCGAAAAGATTTTTTTGCAGGCACTGGCATTTCCGCAATCAGCGGTCATTAAAAAGGAGCATGTTCATGGCGTCTGAGCAAAAACCAGGAAAACAGGAACAGCAGACATTAAGCTGTTCGGAGTGTGGAGCGCTTAACTGTTATCGGCAAGAAGGCAGATTTCCTGATTTCTGTCTGACCGGCTCGATTGAGCAAGAACAACTGGACAACATTACAGACCATTATCGCGGAGATGGTATTGATGCCAGAATAGCACGGGCCTCTGCGGAAGTTGAGGGCACCTATTATGGTAAACTGACCCGTGTTGAGGAGATTATTGCATTTGCCAACCGCATAGGAGCGAAGAAAATTGGGCTTGCAACCTGCATCGGACTCTCGGAAGAGACCCGAATTTTTGTCAAGGTACTCAGGATTAACGGTCTTGAGCCATACTCAGTACTTTGCAAGATTGGTTCTGTTGATAAAACTGAAATCGGCATCGATGATGATCTGAAAATTCAGAAGGGCACCCATGAAGCTTTGTGTAATCCAATTTTGCAAGCCAAACTTCTCAACGACCAGAAAACAGACTTGAACATCATCATTGGTTTATGTGTCGGTCATGATTCGCTCTTTATCAAATATTCCGACGCTCCGGTGACGACGCTGATTACAAAAGACAGGGTACTTGGGCACAACCCTGCAGCCGCACTCTATACCAGTGCATTTTATTATAAACGACTGATGAGTGAAGGGCGCAATTTATAAGACCTCATTAATGGAGAATAACGCATGAGTACTCGAAAATTCTGGGAGGAGGAGATCGAGACCCTCCCAAGGCCAAAATTAGAGCAACTTCAACTGGAGTTACTGCGGGAACATCTGGAATTTGCTTATCAGCGATCCCCGTATTACCATCAGGCATTTGATGCCGTCGGAGTAAAGCCATCCAGCCTGAATCACCTGGAAGATCTTGGCAGATTTCCGTTTACCGATAAAATAATTGAACGTGACCGCCAGTTGGCTGTTCCGGATTTGGGTGATATGGTAGCGGTTCCGGAAGAAGAAATTGTCTTTGTTTCTGCTTCAAGTGGTTCAACGGGAGTTCCTACGCTCAGTCCGTTTACCAAAAAGGATTTTGATGATTTTCAGAATGTTGAATCTCGGCTGTTCTGGGCTGCTGGTATGAGGCCAAAAGACAGGTATTTGCATGCGCTCAATTTCAGCCTTTTTGTTGGCGGACCGGATGTTATCGGCGCTCAGAATCTTGGAGCTCTTTGCATCTGGGCTGGCACTATTCCCTCAGAAAGGCTGCTCTACATCATGAAAGAGTTTAAACCCACCATTACCTGGACAACGCCCTCCTATGCCTGGCATCTGGGAGAAAGTGCCCTGAAGCAGGGTATTGATCCGAAACGTGACCTGCATATCCGCAAAATTATAGTTGCAGGAGAACCGGGTGGCTCCATCCCGGCCACCCGATCGGCCATTGAAGAGCTTTGGGGAGCTGAACTTTTCGACTTTTATGGACTTTCCGATATTTTTGGCGCTTGTGCCGGTATGTGTTCTGCAAAAAATGGTCTGCATCTGGCCGAAGACAACATCCTCATTGAAGTGCTCGATCCGGATACACAGCAACCTGTCGCTGATGGTGAGCATGGAGAAATGGTGCTCACCACACTGAAAAAACAGGCGCGTCCCATGATTCGTTTTCGTACAGGTGATATTGTTACTCGCTTCAGGGATTCATGTTCATGCGGACGCACCCATGCCCGCTTTACGGTGCAGGGGCGCATTGACGACATGCTAATTGTCTCAGGAGTTAATATCTTTCCAAGTGATATTGAGTATGTTGTCAGGGGATTAACGGGACTGACCGGAGAATACCGTATTACGGTCTATAATGAACACAGACTTCTCCGGTTTGAGGTGGATGTTGAAGCTGCAGAAGGATATGAAGCCAAAGCAGAGGTGCTTTCACAACAGGTTACTGAACTGATCAAACAACGTTCAGGAGTTAATCCAAGACAGGTCAACGTACTGGCTAATGGAACGCTCCCCCGCGCGACTCATAAAGCAAAACGGATTATTGATTTACGAAACACATAACCAATCAGGGATTTATTCGTGCCGGAAACAAGCAGGCGAACAAGCCATTTTACAGAATCCATTATTCGGAGAATGACCCGTGTGGCCAATAGCTGCGAAGCAATCAATCTGTCGCAGGGGTTTCCAGACTTCGATCCGCCAGAAGCGTTGCTGGTGGCGGCTGAACGCGCAGGTCGCCAGGGACCGCACCAGTATGCGGTTACTTGGGGTGCGGCAAATTTTCGTCAGGCTTTTGCCCGCAAACAATCACGATTCATGGGAATTCCAGTTGATCCGGAAACAAACGTGGTGGTGACCTGCGGCAGTACGGAAGCGATGATGGCCGCCATGATGACCGCCTGCAACCCGGGAGACAAGGTTATCATCTTTTCCCCGTTCTATGAAAACTATACCGCCGACACCATTCTCACCGGTTCAATTCCTGTCTATGTTCCATTGCGCCCACCGGAATTTTCCTTTGACCCGGATGAACTCCGCAAAGCTTTTGAGCAACACCGACCCAAAGCCTTGATTCTCTGTAATCCGGGTAATCCAACAGGGAAAGTCTTTTCGCAGAGCGAACTGGAAATCATCGCTAACCTTGCCATTGAATTCGATACCTTTGTCATCACTGATGAGGTTTATGAGCACATTGTCTATGCACCGCACACTCACCGAAGCATCGCTGCGTTGCCGGATATGTTTGAGCGCACCATCACGTGCAGTTCGCTCTCCAAAACCTATTCAATTACCGGTTGGAGGCTTGGAACAGTGGTGGCAGCGCCCACCGTTATTGATGCAATCCGCAAGGTGCATGACTTCCTGACCGTCGGAGCCGCAGCGCCATTGCAGGAAGCCGCTGTGACAGCGCTTGAATTTCCCGATTCCTATTATGAAACTCTCCTGGCGAGTTACACTGAAAAACGGGACATTTTTCTTGGTTGGCTCGACAAGGCAAGGCTCTCCTATACGCGGCCGCAGGGCGCCTATTATGTAATGGTCGATGTTGGTGAATTCGGGGTCACTGATGATGTCCTCTTTTGTGAATGGCTGGCACGCACGGTTGGAGTTGCAGCAGTTCCCGGATCAAGTTTTTTCCGTGAACCGGTCCACAACCTGATCCGGTTTCATTTTGCCAAACAGCCGGAGACTCTCAATGCCGCAGGAGCACGTCTGTTGACGTTACGTGCGCAGGCAAAAAATTTCAGCAATGGTTGAGATTCGCTGGCACGGGAGAGGCGGACAGGGCGCTTTTACAGCCGCCAGACTGTTGGGTGTTGCGGTAACGCTTTTTGAGGATCGTTATGCCTTGGCATTTCCCTCATTCGGGCCTGAACGCCGGGGATCGCCAGTACTCGGTTTCACACGGATCGACAATTGCAAAATTGCAGATCGAAGTATCATTACCGATTGTGATGTCGTTATTATTCTTGATGATACACTGCTCGACGATTCAGTTTTGAATGGATTACGCCGAGGCGGGTTGCTTCTTGTCAACACAGCTCATGGCGAATTACCTATTCGACCTCCTGATTATGTACGAACTGTTCTTGTTGACGCAACCTCACTTGCCATGCAATATCTTGGTCGTCCAATTACCAACACCGCACTGTTGGGTGCACTTGCGGCATCAAGTGATATAGTCCGCATTCATTCTCTCATTGCTGCAATCAGGGCGGAGATGAAAGGAACATCGGCAGAGAAAAATGTAGCATTGCTCGAAGCGGCATATAACGTTTATGGAGGAAACATCGCATGACCTGCCCAGTCAGAAACAGATCATTCATTCCGCCCGTGGAACTGGGTGATTATCCCGTGGGGACAGCCTTTCCTGCTGGCCATCTGGTCGATACCAATGCTGCGTGGAGAAGCCTGCGCCCCGTTATTGATGCCACAGCTTGTTCAAATTGCCTGATCTGCTGGCTGCTTTGTCCTGATGGCGTTATCCAGCGGCATGATCGCGGTGCTCTTCAGATAGATTATGACTATTGCAAAGGGTGTGGTATCTGTGCCCGAGAGTGCAGGCAAAAGGCTATTAGCATGGAAAATGAAGGGAACTATGGAACGTGAAACAAAAGCATTTCTTTCAGGAAATGAGGCTGTGGCAAGAGCTGTTCGTTTGGCGCGTCCCCATGTGATTGCCGCATATCCCATTACACCACAGACCACGGTGATTGAGAGGCTTGCTGAAATGGTTGAAGAGGAATCCCTGAAGTCGGAATATCTGCATGTCGAGTCCGAGCATTCGGCCCTCTCTGCCTGTATTGGCGCCAGCGCAGTCGGTGCACGCACGTTTACAGCCACGTCATCACAAGGGTTACTCTATATGGCGGAGTGCCTGCACTATGCAAGTGGTGGTCGTTTTCCGATTGTGATGATGAATGCGAATCGTTCAGTCGCATTACCGTGGAATATCTACGGTGATCAGCGCGACTCCCTGTCGCTGCTCGATTGCGGATGGATACAGGCTTATGCGGAAGATGCACAGGAGTCGCTTGATCTGGTTCTTCAGGCTTATGCCATTGCTGAGCATTCCGAGGTGCTCACACCCATGATGATCAATCTTGATGGATTTGTCATTACCCACACATACGAACTGGTCAATGTCCCTGGCCAAAACGAGATTGATCTCTTTCTGCCTCCGTTCAGAACAACCAACAAGATGGATTTCGATTGTCCCATGAGTCTCGCATTCACGGCAGGCCCCGCTTATAACCAGGCATTCAAACAGTTGCAACATTTGGCGATGTTGAAGGCATCGCGGGTTATTGGTGAAGTTGAAGAACGATTCGGACGGCTTGTCGGACGAAACTATCCGGGACTGATTGAAACCCTGTACTGTGGAGACGCGGAATACATTATTGTTACCCTTGGAAGTGTCGCCGGAACAATCAGACCCGTCATTGAGAAGCTGAGGTCGGGAGGAGAACGGGTTGGACTTGTGCGAATTCGTTACATGAGGCCTTTTCCTGATGCAGAAATCAGGAGAGCACTTGCAGGCGCAAAAGCGGTTGGAGTTTTGGAAAAAGACATTTCGTTCGGTTTTGAAGGAACTGTTTTTACCAATGTGAGTTCGGCGTTGATGAGATCGCAGGTGGTTCCACCCCGACTCCTGAACTTTGTCGGCGGTTTGGGGGGCAAAGATATCTCTGCCGCAGATATTGAACTGATTTTTAAACGACTCAAGAACAGCGAACCAGGAGAAACCGTTGAATTTATCTGAACAGCACCGGGAGCATAAGATATCCATACGCGGGTTGAGCGATCGTGAGTTTTTTTATGGGCACAAAGCCTGCCCTGGCTGTGGCGGAAGCCTTGCCCTGCGGCTGGCATTGAAAGTCCTTGGAGAGCGCTCTTATGCAGTCGTACCGGCAGGGTGTATGTCTGCTGTAGGGTTTATTTTCCCACAGATGGCATTTTCCTGTAATGCGATTATTTCAACGTTTCCAGGAACGGCGTCTATGCTTTCGGGCATCGCGGCAGGTGCGCGGGCACTCGGGATAGAAGATTTTCATGCGGTTGGCTTTGCTGGTGACGGAGGTACAGCAGACATTGGCCTTCAGGCACTCTCCGGCGCCATAGACCGTCATGACAAGATCATTTATATCTGCTACGATAACGAGGCTTACATGAATACAGGAGTTCAAAAAAGTGGACTGACCCCTTCAGGAGCACGGACAACAACATCACCAGCAGGAAAACGCCTGCGGGGAGCGATTACCCGGAAAAAACCGATGTTCGAAATCGTTGCAGCTCATGGTATTGACTATGCAGCAACGGCCAGTGTTGGCTATCCGCTGGATTATCTCCGAAAGCTGGAGCATGCGAGAACGGTAGATGGCACCTCCTATATTCATGTGTTTGCACCATGTCCTGTCGGTTGGGGATATGAAACCGCTGAAACCATAGTGGTCGCCAAAAAAGCGGTCGATTGCGGTCTCTGGTATTTGGCAGAATATGCGGAAGGGAGGTTTGTTCTTAACCATAATCCCGGCGAGTTTGCATCCATAAGAGACTATCTGTTTGGGCAAAACCGTTTTCGCCATTTACAGGATGAGGATGTGAGTGATATTGAAATACAGCGAGACGCAAAGTGGGCTCGCATTCGTCGGGAATGGAGCGACTGAGATGCACATAGAACCCATTACAGAACTCGACCAGATCGTGTCGTTGCTTGCCGCAAACGGGCTGCCGGTTTCTGATATTTCGCACGACTATTGTCCATTGTTTTTCGGCATTCAATCCGATTCTTGCATTAAAGCAGTTATCGGTCTCGAACTTTTCGGCTCTGTGGGGCTGATTCGTTCCCTTGCAGTATCCAAAGCCTGTCGTGGTCAAAGTTTTGGACGTCATCTTGTTGACTTTGCAGAATATTATGCTGCTGAACATGGTATTGAAATATTGTTTCTGCTGACCACAACAGCAACTGTTTTTTTTCATCAGCTCGGATACGAGCAGGTTGAACGTTCTGATGTTCCTCGAGACATTCGTACCACGTCACAGTTTTCATCTCTTTGCCCGGCATCCTCGGCTGTGCTCTGTAAAAGAGTAGTTGGTTGATAAAATCCGTGATGCACATTATTCCACTATAGTGACTTTATCTGCAAGAGGTGTAAAGACGTTACCCCCTCAAATCACATAATCGCCGGTAAACACCCTGACCCGGTTTAGGGAAACGAACACCGTATCACCTTTGGCAAGCTCAAGATTGATGTACAGATCTCTCGGTATTTCGGCATCAATCGGGTGATCAAATCCTTCACAGGCAAGGTTCAAACCAATCTGTCCGCCCATGAGCCGCACCTCCTGGATAGTCCCGGTTAGATCGGTGTCATTGCTGCGTATTTTGCTGATGCCTATTTCGTGAGGTCTGACAAATGCCTGACTTGGTTTTTCTTCAGCATGTTTCAGCTCATCAGGTGCATCGACATGGTGCGAGCCAAGAGTTACCTTCCCGTTTTTGATACGCCCGTGAAAGACGTTGACATTGCCGAGAAAGTTGTAGACAAACGCATTTTTAGGATGATCATAGACCTCAAGGGGAGTTCCCTGTTGTTCAATCCGCCCTTTGTTGATGACCACAATTCGGTCTGCCAGTTCAAGGGCTTCCTCCTGATCATGAGTGACGAAAATACTGGTGACGTGAATTTCGTCATGAAGCTTTCTGAGCCAGCGGCGCAACTCCTGCCGTACTTTGGCGTCGAGGGCTGAGAAGGGTTCATCCAGCAGGAGTACCTTCGGATTAACGGCCAGAGCGCGCGCAAGGGCCACACGCTGACGCTGCCCACCTGAAAGCTGGGATGGGTAGCGCTTGATTGCCCAGTCCATCTGCACCAGTTTCAGGAGATGTTCTACTCGGTCATTTATGGCGCTCCGTGAGGGACGTTCTTTTCGGGGAAGTACTTTCAGTCCGAAGGCGACGTTGTCAAAAACGGTCAGACGGCGGAACAGCGCATAGTGCTGAAAGACAAAACCAACATTTTTTTCTCTGGGAGGAAGATTTGTTGTGTCTTTGTTTTCCAGAATGATTTTTCCAGCATCCGGTAGCTCAAGGCCGGCAATAATGCGAAGCAGGGTGGTTTTGCCGCACCCTGACGGTCCGAGCAGCGCAACAAGCTCGCCCGAAGCGACGTTAAGGCTGATATCGTCGAGCGCGGTGTAGCCGGTAAATTTTTTGGTAATGTTCTGAAGTTCTATACCCATGTCAGATCCTAATGGTGAAAGCTGTTTTTCTGAAATTGTTTTTCCATGGCCACTTTAAGTGTTACGGTGAGCAAGGCCAGGAAGACAAGGATTGATGCCACCGCGAAAGATGCTGCAAAATTGTATTCGCTGTAGAGAATTTCCACATGCAGGGGAATGGTATTCGTCTGGCCACGGATATGGCCGGAGACGACCGAGACCGCGCCGAATTCACCGATAGAGCGTGCGCCGCAGAGGATCATCCCGTACAGGAGGCCCCAACTGATATTCGGCAGGGTGATTTTCCCGAAAATCTGCCACCCTCTTGCGCCAAGCGTCAGAGCGGCCTCCTCCTCATCCCGTCCCTGTGCCTCCATAAGCGGAATAAGTTCACGGACAACAAAGGGAAAGGTGACAAAGAGCGTAGCAATAACAATCCCTGGTGTTGAAAAAATTATCTTGATGCCATGTTCGCCGAGCCAGCCTCCAAAAGGAGTACGGCTCCCGACAAGCAGTACAAAAATGAGGCCGGCAATAACCGGCGAGACAGCAAACGGGAGATCCAGCAGCGTCTTCAGCGCAGCTTTTCCTGCGAAATTGAATTTGGTGATGGCCCATGCCGCAGTCACACCAAAAAAAGCATTCAGCGGCACAACAATAGCCACTGTTGTCAGCGTCAGCTTCACCGCCTCAATTGCATACGACTCTGTTATGGATTCAAGATAGAATGCCAAGCCTTTCTGGAACGCCTGCGCAAAGACCAGCCCAAGTGGCAAAAAGATAAATCCAATAAAAAAGAGCACCATCAATCCAATCAGCACAACTTGTACCTGCAGAGGATCCGAAACTCTTTTTCTGACAATTGGTGCAGTTTCTGGTGTTGGTTGTTTCAGCATAATCGATTAACGGTATTCTTTCTGTTGCCACTCCTGAATCGCGTTCAGCATCAGGAGCATTGAAAAGGAGATAAGCAAAAGCACCAACGCGACAGCCGAGGCTCCGGCATAGTCGAACTGATCAAGTTTGGACATGATCATGAGCGGAGCAATCTCGGTTTTCATCGGAAGATTGCCAGCGATGAAGATCACCGAACCATACTCTCCGATGCCACGCGCAAAGGCAAGTGTTGAACCAGTGAGCAGTGCGGGAAAGAGGTGAGGCAGCAGGATTCTTCTGAAAGTCTGCCAGCGTGTTGCGCCAAGGCAGTGTGCTGCCTCTTCAATCTCCTGCTCAACCTCTTCCAGAACAGGCTGGATGGTGCGGACAACAAAGGGAAAGCCTATGAAGACAAGGGCGACAACAATACCTGTCGCCGAGTTGATGATAGTAATATTCCACTTGGTTAACGTTGCACCGAGCCATCCAACAGGAGAGTAAAGGGTCGCAAAGCAGATACCGGCAACGGCGGTAGGCAGTGCAAACGGTAGATCAACAAGAGCATCAAGAAACTGCTTGCCGGGAAAACGGTAGCGCACCAGCACCCATGCGGTCAGCAGCCCGGCCACAGCATCAAAAATGGCTGCGAAGAACGCTGTTGAAAAACTCAGTCGGTAGGAGGCAAGAACGCGGGGAGCCGTTACGGCGTGAATAAATGGATCCCATCCCATGGGAACGGTATTGAAGAATATCATGCTCAGTGGCACAATCACAATTGCCGAGAGATAGAATACAGTGTATCCCATCGACAATCCAAAACCTGGTAGAATGTTGCGCCTTTTTATCGGAAATAATCCCATCGTCTCTGTTTTTCCTGATGCGAATGAGCAGAGAGTATTTCTCTTCTCTGCTCATTCAGTGGTAAATATGCCTTTAGATCAGGGAACGTAAATCTGGTCAAAAACGCCGCCATCGTTAAAATGGGTTTTCTGGGCTGCACGCCAGTTTCCGAACACTTCTTTGATGGTAAAAAGCTTGATTTTCGGGAAGTTTCCGGCATATTTCTTCACTGCCGCAGCATTACGTGGGCGATACGAGTTCTGGGCAATGATATCCTGAGCTTCTGGAGTGTACAGAAAGTTCAGATAGGCTTCAGCAAGTTTTCGTGTGCCATGTTTATCAACGTTTTTATCAACGATGGCGACAGGTGGTTCTGCAAGAATGCTAACCGCAGGAGAGATGATTTCATACTTGTCTGAACCGAACTCCTTGAGAATCAGGTGAGCCTCATTTTCCCACGCAAGGAGCACATCACCAAGGCCACGCTGTGCGAAGGTCAGAGTTGAGCCGCGTGCGCCAGTATCAAGCACGGGGACATTTTTGTAGATAGCCTTCACAAAAGCTTTGGCTTTTTCTGCAGAGCCGGTCTGTTTCTGTTTGTATCCCCATGCAGCCAGGTAGTTCCAGCGGGCACCACCGGATGTTTTTGGATTTGGAGTAATGACGGAAACACCCGTTTTGGTCAGATCATCCCAGCCCTTGATCTGTTTCGGATTACCTTTTCTTACCACAAAGACAATAGTGGAGGTGTAGGGTGTGCTGTTGTTGGCCAGTCTGCTCTGCCAGTTTGCAGGCAAGAGTTTGCTGTCGGAGATAGCGTCAATGTCATAGGCCAGGGCCAGTGTGACAACATCAGCCTCCAGACCATCAATGACCGCACGGGCCTGTTTTCCCGATCCACCGTGTGACTGGTCAATTTTCACGGTCTGACCGGTTTTCTTCTGCCAGTACTGAATAAAAGCGGCATTTTCGCTCTGATAGAGCTCTCTTGTGGGGTCGTAAGAGACATTAAGCAGCGTTGAAGCAGCAGCGGCTTCTGCAATCGTTCCCGGCAGACCGGATGCAAGAACAAGCGATGCAATAAGCGTGATTTTTTTAGTCAGTCCAAAATTCATAGTATTATCTCCCTGTAACGTTTTTTATTTTATTGTAATAATGCAAAAATCAGCAAAAAAAAACCGGTTCACTGTGGTGTCAGGAACCGGCCATGGCAAAAAATAGCTATGGTTCTACCTGCACAAGCAAGAATTTCCTTTGTGAGCACAAATACCCGGTTGACAGCAGTAAATGGTTGTGTGGTTATATGATACAGTGCTCATAGTCATGATCATTTGTTAACGATTGTTAATAAAGCGCAATGTTTTCAATGTTTCCAAGCTTGGAGTATAAAAATACCGTAAATATGGTATGGGCGTCAGAGGTCAGGGGCAGGCAACGTCAGGGTGAAGTTTTTTTGGGCTACTCTTCTTCAATGTTCTCAACTTTGCCATACAGCTCATAAGCCGATGAATCGCTGATGGTTGCCATGCTGAATGAGCCGACAGTGACCGGTGATTCTCCAATTGAAAGAATGCAATCATTATCCACTTCAGGTGCATCGTACTCAGTTCTTCCAAAGGCGGAGCCATCCTCAACCTGCTCAATCAGCACCTTGAGCGTTTTGCCTTCAAAGAAACGGTTACTTTCCATAGCGACAGCCTCCTGTGCCTCCATGATCTCCGCTACCCTTTCCTGCTTCTCTTCCGGGGTCACCGTCTCTTCAAGAGTATAAGATGTGGCATACTCCTCGTGGCAGTAGGGGAAACAGCCAAGCCGGTCAAAACGGGTCGTCTCTATAAACTCCAGCAGCTCTTCGAACTCCTCTCTTGTTTCTCCGGGATAACCGGCAATCATGGTGGTGCGCAGCCGGATATCGGGGTTTTTCTCCCGAATCGTTTCAAGAAGGCGAATGGTCTCCTGCTTGTTGATTCCACGATTCATTGAACGGAGGATCCGGTCATTACAGTGCTGCAAAGGGATGTCGAGATAGTTGCAGATATTTTCCCGATCCCGCATTGTCTCAATGACTTCGAGCGGAAAATTCACCGGATAGGCATAAAGCAGCCGTATCCAGTCAAAAGCCATGTCCGAGAGGCGGAGCACCAGATCATTGAGCATCGATTTACCCTCGGTGTCATAGCCGAACATGCTGATATCCTGGGCAATGACATTCAGCTCCCTGACACCGGTTTTCTGCAGCAGCGCAGCTTCACGCAGGAGCTGGTCTACCGGTTGGCTCCTGTAGCGCCCCCTGATTTTCGGAATAGAACAGAACGAGCAAGTACGATTACACCCTTCGGCAATCTTGAGAAAGGCGTAGTAGGGTGGAGTGAGCAGCGAGCGGTGGTCAAAAAGCTCCTCGCGATAGGAGGCTCCGATGGCGGCAAGTACTTCAGGCAGTTCACGGGTACCGAAAAAGCCGTCAACCTCCGGCATCTCCTCCTTGAGTTCCTGCCGGTAAAGCTCGCTGAGGCACCCCATCACAAAAACCTTCTGAATCTTCCCCTCACTCTTTTTATCAATGGCGGCAAGCGTTTCAGCAATCGACTCCTCTTTGGCATCTTCAATAAAGCCGCAAGAGTTGATGAGGATAGTATCGGCCTCATCAGCACGCTCTGTAAAGAGGATACCCGAAGCTTCAGCCTGCGCCATCAGACGCTCAGAGTCGACAGTATTTTTAGAGCAGCCGAGGCTCAGGAGAAAGACATTATGCTTGGTCATTGCTGATGTTGAATTGGTCGAGAAAATCCTGTTTCCACTCCAGAAAAGAGCCATTCTGAATCTGTTGGCGTGCTGTAGCGGTCAGCCACATAAAAAACGAAATATTCTGCAGGGTACAGAGCTTGAGTCCGAGAATCTCACCCACATTCAAAAGATGGCGGATATAGGCACGCGAGTAGTTCCTGCAGACCTCATTGTCGAAGCCTTCATCAATTGAACTGAAATCATCAGCATACTTTGCGGATCGAAGGTTCATCTTGCCATGACGGGTATAGACCCTGCCGTTACGTCCTTCGCGCGTCGGTATGACACAGTCAAACATATCGATGCCCCGCTCAATGGCATTCAGAATATTTTCCGGCGTGCCAACGCCCATAAGATATCGCGGTTTTTCTTCAGGCAGCAGCGTGTGTGACAGCTCAAGAATTCGGTACATTTCGGGGGCAGGTTCCCCGACAGCCATCCCGCCAACCGCATAGCCGTCAAAACCAAGATCAACCAGCGCATTCGTCGAGAGAGTACGCAAATCCGCATGAATTCCGCCCTGCGTGATGCCGAAAAGGTACTGTTCGTGGCCATAAAGCGGAGCTGTTAAGCTGAAATGTTTTCGTGCCCGTTCAGCCCAGCGAATCGTCAGCTCACCGGACGAGCGGACATACTCTTTCTCAGCAGTTGAAGGCGGACATTCATCAAGAGGCATCATGATATCACTGCCGATAATGCGTTCAGTATCAACCACATTTTCAGGGGTGAAATGCTGCGTTGAACCATCAAGGTGCGACTTGAACATTACTCCCTCTTCCTTGATTTTGCGCAGATCGGAGAGCGAATAAACCTGGTAGCCTCCACTGTCCGTCAAAAGCGGCTCCTGCCAGTTCATGAACCGGTGGATACCACCGGCCTTCAACAGAATATCATTGCCCGGTCTCAGGTAGAGATGATAGGTATTGGCCAGAATAATATGGACATGCAGTTCTCTCAGCTCATGAGGCTCAACCGACTTCACGCTTGCTCGGGTGCCTACCGGCATAAAGACCGGAGTAAGAACAGGGCCGTGGTCCGTATGCAGAACACCGCATCGCGCAGCAGTTCTGGAGTCTACAGTGGTAACGGTAAATTTCATGAATGCCAGAGTGGTTGATATTTCAGACAGCAGCTTGAAAGTAACCGTTTCTGGTGATATTTCCTGCAATACTTCAGTGAAAAGAAAAAGTCGCCAAGTGTAAAACCTGGCGACTTAAGGGGGGCAGCTCTTTAATCGAGGGAGACGCTCAACATTTACGAATTATGCTCTTTATGGTTTTCGGCCGGATGTGCATGTTGCAAATGTGTCAAAAATAAAGCTCCGGAAATGAGAACAACTCCAACACCCAGGAATAAAAGATCCAGCGCGCTCTTGTACTCGATATCCAAAGACCGTTCAAAAAACGAAACGATCAGAATCATAAGAATGACTTTTCCGAGAGCGGCTTTAAGATCATCAAGACTTGAAATACTTAACCAATTTGGGCGAGAGTCAGAAGTGCGGCTTGCCGGGTCTATTTTACTGATAAATAATTCATAAAGACCCATACTGAAAATAAGCAGGACAGTTGCAAACAGGTAATTATCAACCGAAGAAATTAACAGGGGAACCAGCTCATGAGCCACATGTCCTTCTGTACTGTTTAATTGTTCAATGAACATAGTTAAACCGTTAGACACTAACAGCGTCCCTTGAACGAACATAATAACCGAGGCGACGAGAGACCCCAACACTGCAGTGATGACAATAAAGCGAGTATTGAAAAGCAGTGTCTCAAAAACACTCTCTATTATGTTCTCAATTTTATTTTTAATGCTCTCAATTTTATTATTAGCAGCGTTGGGGTCTTTCATCCGATGTTTTACTCCTTACAAATTAAATGTTACTTATTGTTGAATCCACTTGATTAAGTCGTGACAACCGATTAAACGTTAACCTGCATGCTATGCCTGGATTCCATTATATTTGCCGTATTATAAGTATAAATTAGAGAAAAACAAGCACTTTATCTACAAAATAATTATCACAAGAAGAACTTTCAATATTCTCTACGGGTTTGAAAAGAGTGTCCTCTTAACCCAGCAGTTTGCCATACTTAAATAGGTTTCGAATGAGTGACTAAATTATTAAATTAAAATATATAATACGTCTTGCGATCTGCAGAGATAAGTTGCCATTAAATTCGTAATAAAAGTCAGAAAGTTGGGTTGTTGTCCTTGACCGGTAACACGTTGATGCACGTCCTGTTTCTTATTGCTGATTTTCTGGGCAAAAGCCTTTCATTTATTCGATGAATGCGAATTTTCAGCTAAACGATTCGGTTCTGCAGGGCAAGCATTATTTCGCGACGATTAACCCTTTCGGAGCCTCTTTTTCAGTTTACGCCAACAATAGTTTGTCGAGAAGAAATGAACAGGATATTCAACGTTATCTGGTCCATCACCAGGGAGAAATGGGTTGTTGTCTCCGAAAAAGTCAAGTCCAACGGGGGAGTTCCAAAATCCTCACTCTTGAGCATTGCGGTTCTCACCTCAATACTTGCAGCCGGGGTGCCAGCCTACGCCATTGATCCTGGCGCATTGCCTGCTGGAGGCCGGATCACTGCCGGTGCTGGAAGTATCGGTTCCAGCGGCTCCCGGATGACGGTGAACCAGTCGAGCCAGCAGATGATCGCCAACTGGAGCAGCTTCAATATCGGTACTGAAGCAAGTGTTCAATTTATACAGCCCAATGTTTCGGCAACAGTGCTTAACCGTATTGCTGACCAGAATCCCTCCCAGATACTTGGGTCGCTTTCTGCGAACGGCAAGGTTTTTCTGCTGAACCCGTCTGGTATTATTTTCGGCAAGAATGCCCGTGTGGATGTAGGTGGTCTTGTAGCCTCATCGCTGAATATGCTTGATGGCGACTTTCTTGCTGGCAAATACAAGTTCTTTACTTCTGGTAATGCCGGGAAAATTCTTAATCAGGGCAGTATCAGTGTTACTCCGGGTGGAGTGGTAGCGCTGATCGCTCCAAAAGTCACCAACGAAGGTACCATTACAGCCAAGAGTGGGAGCGTGGCTCTTGGAGCTGGTAATAAAGTTTCTGTTGATTTTACCGGGGACGGGCTGATCACCTTGACGGTGGATGAAGGCGCTATTGATGCACTTGTCGAAAACAAAGGTCTTGTCAAGGCAGACGGAGGGCTCGTGGTCATGACGGCCAGTGCTGCTGATGCGCTCTCAAAATCGACGGTAAACAACAGCGGGATTATTGAGGCGAACTCTTTTCAGCTAAAAGAAGGGCGTATCTTGCTCGATGCCGTTGGAGGAATGACGACGGTCTCCGGTACACTGGATGCCTCTTCGGCGGATGGCAAGGGCGGTCAAGTTGTTGCAACGGGTGACCGTGTTCTGGTGAAAGATGGTGCGCATCTGACCGCATCCGGAGCAACAGGCGGTGGGGAAGTGCTCGTTGGCGGTAACTGGCAGGGGAAGGACACCTCCATTCACCAAGCGACGGGAACCATTGTTGAACAGGGAGCGCTGCTTCAAGCCAACGCCACGGATACTGGCAATGGCGGCACCGTTGTGGCATGGTCGGACGTGACCAATCCACTCTCTGTTACACGGGCTTATGGGACGTTTGAGGCGCAGGGTGGGCCTAATGGCGGTGATGGTGGATTGATTGAGACTTCAGGGCATTGGCTGGATGTGGCGGGTATTTGGGTTTCTGCATCTGGCCGCAAGGGTAAGGCTGGATTATGGTTGCTTGACCCTTATGATGTTACAATTGTTGCCGATACAACACCTACAAGTGGTGACCCGTATTCACCACCATCGGATTTCAATCCTACTCAAGATTCAACTATTCTGGCATCCAGTATTAATTCAGCCCTGGATGGTGGTAGTGATGTTAAGATTACTACCGGTACCGGCGGTACTCCTCTCTCCGGTAGTATCACCATTAATGAGGCTATCACTACGATTTCGACAAGTAAGACGCTGACGCTTGATGCGCATGATTCAATTGCGATCAATGCCGCCATTTCGGGTAATCTAAACCTGAGTTTTACTGCCGAAACCGGAGGCATTAGCAGCAACTCAAGTGGGACAATTGGTGGTTCCGGTGATACCACCTTCAACGTTATCTCGTCAAATGGTACCGGAACATACCTTGGCGCTATCATTGGCAACCGTACGTTGACGAAACTTGGTGCGGGCACATTAATACTTTCCTGTGCAAACAGCTACGATGGTGGGACGAATTTGAATGGAGGCACACTCTCTTTGGAGTCATTTGGAGCGCTCGGATCGACAGGAACGCTGTTCTTCGGTGGTGGTACGTTACAATATTCAGCTAATAACAAGACGGATTATTCAGCTCGTTTCAGCAGAGCCAATAACCAGCCGTTCAGTATTGATACCAACAATCAGTCGGTAGTGTTTGCGTCAGAGATATCCAGCGCTGGTGGTACACTAACGAAACTCGGTGCTGGCACATTAATACTAACTGGTGCGAACAGCTACGATGGTGGGACGAATTTGAATGGCGGCACACTCTTTTTGGGGTCATCAGGAGCATTCGGAACGAAGGGTACTTTGTATTTCGGAGGTGGTACGTTACGGTTTTCAGCTAATAACACGACGGATTATTCGTTTCGTTTCAGCACAGCCAGTAACCAGTCGTTTAACATTGATACGAATGGCCAATCGGTAGTGTTTGCGTCAGACATATCCAGCCCTGGTGGCACACTAACGAAGCTGGGCTCTGGTACGTTAACGTTGTCGGGTTCGAATACCTACAATGGCCGCACGACCCTGATGGTTGGCACGCTCTCTTTAGGCTCAATAGGTGCGCTCGAGTCGACGGGTACGCTGTTTTTTGGCGGCGGTACGTTACAGTTTACAGACAATAACACGACGGATTATTCAGCTCGTTTCAGTGGTAACAGTAACCAGTCGTTCAACATTGATACGAATGGTAATCCGGTAACCTTCGCGTCAGGGATATACAGTATTAGAGGTACGCTGACGAAACTGGGGCACGGTACGTTAACGCTGTCGGGTGTGAATACGTACAGTGGTACCACGTCGGTAAAGGGTGGTACGCTGATGAGCTATGCCGACAATGTAATCCCGGACAGTTCGGCGCTCATTGTAGAGGCTGGCGCAATATGGAACTTGAACAACCATAATGAAACAGTAGGCTCAATAGCTGGCAAAGGCGATATCATGCTCGGGACTGGCAATCTGACCTCTGGTGGTGATTCGGGCAACTCGATCTTTGCTGGTACACTGTCTGGCTCAGGAGGGCTCACAAAGATTGGCATCGGCACCCTGACGTTGTCGGGCGCGAATACCTACACTGGTAGTACAATCATCAGTATGGGCAAGTTGATACTTGGAGCGTCTGATGTTATTCCTGATGGTAGCAATGTCGTTGTCAACGGTACTGGTGTTTTC
>Ga0209697_10001411_pt1 | contig 37174 bp, 19 predicted proteins | sample AliMusrvi5mmetaG_FD_184115 | JGI IMG/M metagenome (GOLD analysis project Ga0209697, IMG submission 184115) | Freshwater lake bacterial and archeal communities from Alinen Mustajarvi, Finland, to study Microbial Dark Matter (Phase II) - Alinen... | ecosystem: Environmental > Aquatic > Freshwater... | reverse complement strand
GTTCATCAATTAAAGAATGACAGGAATGACGAATATGCGAATGACGAATGAAGAAAACGCATATACAAAGAGCAATGAAATCCAACATAAAACAATACATACGATTATGAAAAGACAATTGAGATTAATGATGGTTCTGGTAACCTTGTTTACCATGGTAAGTGTTTTGCCGGTAAGCGGCCAGGCGCCACCACCACCAGCGCATGGACAGAACGGGAACCAGACGAGTCCGGGCGGAGCCACAGGTTGCCCGCTGGATCGCAGGCAGGGGATCGTGCTGGCAATGGTTCTGAGCCTTGGCTATGCAGGGTTTGCATTGTACCTGCGCAACAAGAAAGAGAAAGAATCAGTCTGATAACTGGAAATTTCTTTTTGGCATGAAAAAGTCGTCTCATAAGGGCGGCTTTTTCTTTTTTCCGAATTATATTTCTTTTTTTTATCATTTTTCCCCACCCGGACATGAGTATAGGATCCCTATACGCAACCTATACGATACCCAAATGAAAAAGGTGTCCTGTCCCAAAGAAAATTCAATTCATAACATCGTAATAACATCCGAAAACTGTCTCTCAAGAGTTAACAGGTAAGATTATTGGAACAGCAAAAAAAAAGGTGCCTCATGATTTTGAGACACCTTGTTGTTAACTCCTTTTGGGAGATTATAAATTGACTTTCTTTGTATAAACACCGTCACTGGTAACAACCTTTACAAGGTAAGTTCCTTTGGTGACCTCCGGTTTGAATGAAGTAATTCCTTCTTTATCAACGTGCATTTGCATGGTTTCCCTGCCCAGCATGTCATAGAGATAAATCTCACCAGCCAGGGTTTTGCCATCAAGTTGCTGTACATAAACAATCCCTTCATTGGAGTAGATCTTTACAGGAACTGAATTCTGAACCTCATCAATACCAAATGTCGGGTTAACGAAATGAAGGACAAACCTGTCGGGATTATCCCCGGGAGTGTAGGTAAAGCTGTAATCTGCGGATGTTCTTAAATCCTGCGTAGTGCCGAGTTTAAGATCCTCCAGGCTGATTGAAACATTTTGCGGGAAACTCTCTATTTCACTTGCATGAAGCAGGTACTGTCCCGCAGTATTGATATAAAATCCCATGGGAACTGCAGCGTTTCTGCCTGTAAAAGAAAGGGCATTTACCGTAACCCGCTGATCTTCGATCTTAGTATAGATCTGCGGTGCATCTGCATTCCCCTGCATTTTATAAGCATCAAATCCCGGTTCGTACGTGTCGTTTCTTTCAGGATTAAAATAAACCGAAAGCTCATCTGAATATCCGTTCAGTGTTCCTGTTGCCGTGATACGAAGCAGGTCAGGTGTTGTTTCGGTTGATTTCCAGAAAGGTTCGCTCAACGTATGAGTACGGGCTGCATTTGAGAAGCCAACGGAACCTGTGTTCTGGATTGGAGATGCATTTGTGGCGCTGTTGCAATGCACATAGAAACCCTGCATCGGAGGAACATATTTTGAATGTGTTTCTCCTCCGCCGGGAACCCAAACCCGGAAATTACCCGAGCCTGTAGGATTCCAGAAATAAGCAGCTGTTTCAACCCCGCTGTAGGTTAACAATGAAGCATCAAGACCTGAAGGATAAGGATTCCCGACAATATTCCAGCCATCATATGCAGAGACGGAATCCATCCAGGACCTGGTGACGTTGTATGATTGTGTCCCGGTGTTTAGTGTTCCGGAGAATGATTTTGTGCATGTATTGTTGACCCACACATCATAACCTTTCATTGGTGCCAATGGAAGATACGTTGGAATGATGTATTCGGCTTTGTGCAACGGTTCGTTATATTGAGTCAGATATTCGGTTACAAAAATCCCGGTCAATCCGTTTGATATCGGGGAAGATACAAGGTGCCACTCACTTCCAGATCCTGTATTTGTCAGGTATCTTTCAACTTTTGCAGTACCGGTTCCGCTGAAACCATTGTCAATAAAAGAAGCTGTACCGCTGGCATTCGATCTCAGCACCAGCAAAGAATCTCCTGATGAGAGATTCGTTGTTCCGTGAACCGTGAGGTTCTTTGTCGGATTGATTATTACCTGGCCATTGGTGTTAACTGTCAGGTTGCTGTTTACATCGGCATTAACATTAAGCGTAACTGAGTTCGCGTTTGTAACGGAAAGATTATCAAATGCCGGAGGACTTGTTCCGCTGATTGTTTGCGCAGTAGTCCCGCTCATTAATAAAGTTCCGGTATAAGGAGTTGTAAAAGGGGCATTGGTTGTGAGGTCTCCATATATGGAAAGGGAAGAAGGCATTGTCTTGGTTGCAGTGCCGCTGAGAACGAGATTGTAGTATCCGGCAGATACTCCGTTTGGATTCACGATAGTCTGGGTACTGCCATTGCCATTATACTCCACTGTATTACTGAATAAGGCAGCATCAAGGGTGCCGGCTGGACTGAAAACTCCGGCGGGAATAAGCGTCAAAGCTCCTGCTATTTTTATCACTGCACCTTCCATTAATGTTAATCCGGCAGTGCTATCCACCATGACATTGAAAAAATTTGTTGTGCCATAACCATAAGTCAATGCATATTCACCTTCAAAATGGATGGTATTGCTGGTCCCGGCATTAAAAGTTCCTCCCTGGTTAACCCAGGAACCAAAGATGGAATCCGAAGAAGATGGACTGGCATTCAAAACGGAAAGATTTTCGAGGGTCAGATTCTGACAAGCAGCGCCATTGGGTAATAATGGATCATGATCTGTAGTAGTCGCATCAGGAATGATAACATCAATTCCGCTGGTAGGCGGGACATGACTTGGAGACCAGTTGTTCCCATCGTTCCAGTCGGTACTTACCGATCCGTTCCAGATAACCGGAGAGTGACCAGATGTATTTAAGTAAAGGTACTTGTCGTTAAAGCTTGAGGTAAAGTCCGCAATATTAAGATTTGCAAGTTCGATCCAATTATCCACCGTGTTATAATTCGAACGGCCAAGTTCTGTAGAACTACCGCCTGCACCGGGAATAGACCAGTCTACCAGCCGGTTTTCAAAATTTCCGTTCAGTTCACTGTGCAAATAGTGCAGGACCAGGACAGCTTTTGTCCCGGTTCCACCGGTTTGAATTAAATCGTATTTCCGTAAAACTGCCCCGGCAACAAGTTCGGTTCCGCCAATAGAAATCTTTAAAGACATTGAACTGGGAAGTGTGCCAACGTTTGGGAATGTTACAGAAGTAAACATATTGCCCATTGAATATGTAACGTTCGGGGAAATATCATCACGTTTGACGATCCCGGTCATATCTCCTGTTCCCGTTGTTTCTGCGGATGGGCCCATGGTCAGTGTATGAACTCCCATATCCAGGATTCCAAGAATGTCAGAAGGATTGTTATGTGTCAACGCAAGTGTCCCGGTAACGGTGATATCCCCGGTTGCAATCGCTCCTGCAGCACCAACCATTGAAAGGGTCTCATAAGTTCCGGAAACAACTGTTTGTGATGTTACTCCATCAGCGGCATATTCTACCGTGCCACCCCATGTTCTGCCAGAAGGAATCGGTGTGACAGAAGTGCTTTTCGTCGACAGCCTGCCTAGATTGATCAGGTCAGTACCAATGCTGATCAACTGATGTGTGTCGAGGTCCAGCGAAGCATTATAGCCGATAAGCAAATGTCCTCCCAGAGTGCAGTTTGTGCTGGTACCCAGTTTAACCCCTCCTCCCGTATTGAAAACATTCAGGTTGTAGATGGAAAACCCCCCGGTTGTGGTAATTGTCTGCAACAGGGATCCGTTAAAGGTCAGGGTGCTGCCTGCAGGAAAATCGTTGGTCGCACCATTATCTGTCCAGTTACCGCCAATATAATGCTGGTATGATCCAAAATTAACCGTTGTTCCGGATGAAAGGAGAACATTCCCGACAACGGTAATCTGTCCTAATGCATTTACTGTATCCGTACCTGCAACCGTTAAGTCTCCATAAATTGTTAAAGCTGCGGAAGGCATTGTTTTGACACGATTCCCGCTAAGTTTCAAACTGGAGTATCCGAAGGGAGATCCGTTTGGCTTTATCACTGTTTGGTTTGTTGTCCCGTTATATTCAATGATGTTAGCGTTAGTGGTTGCATGCAATATACCGGCATTGGTAATGCTTCCGGCGATACGCATATTATTTCCGGCTTCTAACGTCAAACTATTGCCTGATGGTCCAATCGTAATATTATAAAAATCAGTGGAGCCTCCCATGCTTGCATTGACATTGGAGAAAGTTACCATACTTGTTCCGGGAAGAAAAGTCCCGGTATTCCTCCATGCACCTGTACCTCCAAAAATAGTAAGACTGGCACCTGCTGCAGTACCGTCCAGTGTTGCACCGACTGCAATAGATACAGTAAATGCTTTAGCCGTGGCTGTTAATTTTGGATTAAATGTTGTTCCTGACGGAATGACGACAGCATCATTTTCGGTTGGAACAGCATTCGGAGACCAGTTCACGGGATTGCCCCAATCGGTGCTTGTCTCGCCAAACCATGTAAGCGTTTTTGCTGCTGATTTTTCAGGTACTCCCGAGCCATCGGTAAACAGTGTGGCGAAATTGGGCATGGCTGGATTTGAGTCTCCGAACCACAGGTCAAAAACAGCATTCTGTATTGCATTACCCTGGCTTGATGCTCCATAATATGGACCAGCAGGCACATCCGGGGCTGATGCCATTGTCCCAAATGAGACTTTTGATACTGAACGATTAAGATCGTTCTGAGCAATCATCGACTGCAAGAAAAGAAAAGACAGCAGGAGAAAAGCTATAAATCGTTTCATAAATAAAAGAATTATGGTTGATAGATAAAAAACTGAATATAAATGCAATATTTTCAGCTACTTGAGGTAACTCTTGGAAAAAATTACACCTGGTTCAGCAGCAAATTATGTGAATATAATAACAAGTAAAAGTAGCAAAATTTCTTATTGTAACAAGACTATCAGAAAAGAAATCTCTAGATTATTCATCCGGTTGTATCAGCAATCGTCATATCATTTACATAAAAAACAGATAATCAGGTAAATAATTATGAACAATTTTAATGAAACCGGAATTAAAAAAAATATTATTTCTTGCCTGGAAGAAAATAAATTTCCCTGGTACCATATTCATGATACCAGGGGGTGAGGGGAAGGAAATTTATTTATCAGCTTTGCTTTTGAGACTATCGTACAAAGCCGGAGGAGATGCAAATGTTGTTAAGTCTTCAGATTACTTCAACAAGTTGTTCTTTTTCCAGTCTGCATAAATGTTCTGGGCAATTGTTGCTGCGGCCTGGTCCACATAATTTGGATCCACAACCTGGATATCCGCCGTCCATAATGCATCTTTTGAAGCCTTGGTAAATACACTTGCTTTCAGGCTCACAACAGATGTTGTTGTCCAGTATCCACCCGTAGTTACGGTACTGCCGCCATAAAAGCCGTCGCCATAAAAACCGCCACCCCAGTAGCCGCCACCCCAGTAGCCGCCACCCCAGTAACCACCGAAGCCGCCGTTTATATAGGTTGTTTGTGGAATATAGTTTTCGGATTTATCGGTTCCCTTATAAACAAAAACCAGGATCGCATCGGCACCGAGACTATCGCACTTCCGCTTGATATCTGCAATCGGGTACTTGACATTGGGATTAAGAAAATCAAGCGAACCAACCGACTTCATCCCCTGAGTGTTAAAATAGGCATCCACCGACTGTTCAAATGGTTTCATGTACTCCAGCTTGTCGAAAAGAGGCATCACAACGACTTTCGAAATCTGTGATTTATCAGCAGGATTTTTCCAGGATGTCATTGTGACCGAGGAACTGCAGGAGGTGATGACAACTGCGGCAATAATTGCCAGTAGATTCAAATAAATTTTTCTAGTTTTCATGGATGTTGGATTTAGTAAATGATTATCACTTCTTTTCTGCAGTACCTTTTCTCCCACCGACTGGTGGACTGGCGTTGACGCCGCCTTGAGGAATATGCTCGAGCCAGCAGTATCCGTTGGTAAGTTGCTGGCCTTTGTAGGTGCCGCTGCAGGTCCCCCAATGCTCATACAGGGGTGGATCCCAGCCCCACATGCTGAAGTTGACTTCCAGCACTCCGTCGGGGGTCGTTGCTTTTATCGTGAAAGATTTGTTGGCTTCGATGGGTGTGACTTCGAAATCGGAGGGGAGTATGTATTTTCCGTTGATGAAAAGTCCGGCATCCTTGTATTTTCCTGTCATCACAAAGATCCCTTCGGCCTGGTCGGTGGTGAAGGGGACCCACCATTCATTTCCGTACTTCAACAGTGCGGTCCTGTAATCGGCTCCTTTAGCTCCCCCGCAAAAAAGGTTCTCCTGCTCTCCAAAACCGCTGGCTTTTACTTTTTTACCATTGATGATGATCTCGGCCTCGGCTTTGCCGGTTTCCTCGAATCCAGTATTGGGGGAATTCGGGAGGATCAGAGCATAGTCGACATTCTTGTTGTACCAGAAAGAATACCCGTTGGCCATCTCCGATTCAATCTCAACATTCTTGTCCTTGTACTTCAGTTCGATCTTTCCTTCGGCCAGGGTATACACCAGGGATTGCCCGTTCTCTTCAACAGTCCATATGATCTTTTTCTTTTCGGCCTTCAGTTTGGGCAGGGTGTTGAATTTGACTTTTATGATCTTCAGCGGATCGGTGCTGCAGCTGTATGCAAACACGGTGGGGGGAACAAGTTTACCCGTACCATGATGGTTAATATACACGTATGCCATATACAAGTTACCATCATCGCCCTTGCCCACAAAATTGTACCAGTAGTTCCAGCGGGGCACGCCATGCACTTCCATCAGTTTAAGGTCTTCGATGGTAGCTTTATGGATCTTTCCCTGGTCTTTGGGATCTTTCAGAGGCGTGGAAGCCGCGTAATCGGGCACATTCACTGGGGTGTACTGTTTGAGCAGGGTATCGGCCCGGATAAGCATTTCAGCGGTCTTTTTCAGGTCGCCTGCATCCAGGGCTGTCTTTGCCCCGGTAATCAGCGTATCGGCTTCTTTTGCTTTGAGCAGAATGCCTTTCGCGTAGATATCATACCACTGGGTCTTCGAAATGTCCAGTTTTGCCTGGAGTTCGGTGATCTTTGCAGCAGCTTGTTCTTTGGTCATTTTTGGTTGTGTGGTGCAACTGATCTGTACAGGAATGATTCCTGTAAACAGCAGCAGGATCAAAAAATAATTAAACTTTTTCATAGGTTTCGTTTTTTGTGAATATTAAATGCAGTTAGTTATTTTTCTCTTCAAAGATCACATCATGCTTCTTTCCGGCATCCAGTGTCAGCACATAAGATGTCAGGTTTATGACGACTTTCTGCGGCACTTTATCAACATTGAGTGTGTAAGATTTTGCAGGATCAAGGTTTATTACTTTGAAAGACGTACTTCCTGATCCGCTTTTCTCAAGTGTGGAGATGATCAGCGCCTTCTTGTTCCGGTCATAGATTGCCCGCTTCAGTATGACCTTTTTAGTATCAACCCCGGTAATGGCCGGCTCCGTGAAGTGTTTCGCATCAAATGGTTTGTTAACCATGGTGTAGAACCCTTTAGGCGGCAAAGCCCGTGCAATTCCGATCAGACGATCGGCAAGATCGGAGTGCTGGGGAAAGCTTTTCATGTTGGTGGCATCGCCATGTCCCTCGATCTGTGTTGAACGGCAGCAGGCAGGAACGCTTTTCTGATTGTCTGCTGATGTTGGAGCAGGTGTGACCGGAGTAGCTGCCGGTTTCTTATCTGCATCTGCTGCTGCCAGGTTTACCGTAGGGACCTTGTCCATAAAGGGATAATGAAAAGTGCCATCGAGCCATACCGGTGAATAGATACTATCGACTGTTTTAAGTAAACCCTTGCGGGCCGTTTCGTCTCCCACTTCCGCTGCCAGCGCTGTGAAGAATGCATAATAGGCATCCGGTGCGATTACATCTTTGGTAAGTGTAACACTTCCGTTTGGGTGCATTTTATAATGTTTTTTCTTGAAGGACGGATACAATTTTTCAATTAAAACCGGGTTCCATGCATGCATGAAAGTGCCGATCCAACCATCGTTTCCGCCCGAGTTGAAATCGACTCCCTTTTTAACCATCTCTGTCATCGTGGCATCCATCTTATTCCCATATTTTGGATTCCAGCCCGAAAAGGCCCAACCTTGCTTGATCAGGTAAAATGAAGCAAGATCTTTGGTTTTTGGATTAATAAAGACTTTTTCAAACCATGGATCGAATGTAGTTTGTGCCGCCTTATAATAACGGGTGTGGTGCATCTCATCATACAGCAGCCAGCTTATCATAGGATGTGTGTTGCATGCAGGGAATACTGCATTCCTTTCACATTCAATTCCGGGAACCGGGTTTGTCATCATCTGCAGAAACATTACTTCCTGCAGGCTCTTGTTGTCATACACAAATTTCTTACTGTCACTAAGTTGAAAGACAATTGAGCCCGGCTGATCCCATTTCATATCCGCATAGAGCATCTCGTACAAGTTGATCATCATCCCGAGATGACCTGAATACATAATGTTTCCAAGCGATACAGGATCATCATTCTGTGGATAGGGACGATCCATATTTGGCTCAAATTTTGTGATTCCCATGCTTTCATGCGACCAGTATTGCCAAACTTCCTTCTGCAACATTCGTTTTACAAGGTTGTCGAATGCGGGTTGGATTGCTTCCTGCCATGCAGGAAATTTGTGGTATTGCTCAATTGCCAGGAAATAGGATGAAAAGGCAATAGTATAGCGACAAGCACTTATTCCCTGGTCATCAACTTTCTGATAGTTTGTAAAGTCAGATATCTTCTGATCTGCCAGTTTCAGGTTCCAGAGGAGTTGCCCCCACTCTTCGCCCGTTACGGCAGGATAAGAACCGGGATTGACCGACTGTGACATCATGCTAAATGATGAGGTCAACAATCCAAGAAGGAACAGAAGCCATGTAATCTTTTTCATTGTTCGGATATTTTATTGGTTGTTTGAGATTGACTAACATTTTAGATTTTGTGCAGGCTCATTTAGGAAACAGCAGACTGATCGCGGCTTTTACATACATATTGGCACCATTTGCCGGGCAAACTACATTATAGTAATAGCCAAGATTGGCCGACATCATTTGTTTCCTTATATGGAAAGCTTTAATGCCTGCGAGTCCCACCGGTACTGTCCAGACATCTGCCGGTTTTTCCTTCCAGTTAGCATAGATTTCCGGAGCATAAGAAAGCGCCCATCCATGCTTGAAATTGTAATTGGCAAAAGCATTTATATAAAGCTGGTTGACATCAGGCATCGAACCATCACCTGCATAAGACCAGCGCTGGTTCACCAATGCACCTACAACCCAGTGTTTCATCATCAGCAGTCCAACCCCTATCGGACCTGCCGTCCATTTCCCGGAACAGAGTTCATACGGTGCGCCCGTCGGGAAAGATACCATAGGCCCCAAACCCCAGATAAATTTTTTGGTTTTGGATGGAGCAAAATAAAACTGAAGCTGGATGTCAGACAATCCCGTCTTGCTGACTGGTGCCGGAAGGAAGACAACCGGAATTATTGCCCGTAGTACCAGGTTCAGCCCACTGGATAATTTGACCGGCACCACTGGCTTTAACTCCAGGGTGGAAGCAAAGTTCTTCTCATGTCCCCAATTGAAATTCCCATAATACCCAAGCGGTACCTGAATCATTGATTCAACCGGGTTCTGGGTTTTCTTCGCGAGTTCAGTCATGTCCATCGCTGGCTTTGCCTCTTGGGCAAATAGGGTGTTGAAGATATTCTGTGACATAATTAAAAGGAATGTCACCATTAATACATTCAATAGATTTTTGACTGCCATGTTTTTCATTTTATCAGGTTATTGAAGTCTTTGTTTGTAATAATTATCTGAACTTGATATGAATGATGAATGAAAGTGAGAAGGAACCTTGCTGGATTTTCATGACCCGGAAAATATAGGTTCATTCTGAAAATTATATATGCAAGAGATGTGCCAGAAGGATAGACGAAAAGATCTGTTTTGTAATAAAGTAATGCAAGTATGACAAAATGAGCAAATTATGCTTTGTAATGCAAGAAAAAATTCGGGTAATGTCAGATGCAACTTGTGGAACAGCATTTATAAAATCGCACACATGTGCGTTTATGAAATCCGAAAATAATAGATACATTTGGCACTAATAAGAAATCTTAAAAACCGAACCATGAAAAAATGTATTTTCCTTCCGTTCCTGGTTGCTTTTGCAATCTTCTATCTTTCATCCTGCAAGCCACAAAAAGCTGAGTTGGGAACCGATGCTCTCGCATCTCACATTGATTCCACTGTTAAAGCAGGAGATGATTTCTTCCTGTTTGCTAACGGGAAATGGTTCAAGCAAAATCCGATCCCAGCAAGTGAACAGAGTAACGGGATCTGGCAATTGATCCAGGATACGATCAATGCACAGGTTCGTCATGTCTGTGAGACCTCAGCTGCAATCAAGGATGTACCCAAAGGAAGCAACAAACAAAAGATCGGAGATCTCTTTTATACGGGCATGGATAGCGTAAATCTTAATAAAAAAGGCATTTCCGATCTGAAAGGTGACCTGGATATGATTGATGCAATAAAGGACCGGAATGGCATTTTGAAAGCAGCATCCTACATCCATACAGTTGCCGGTTCTCCTTTGTTTGGATTTTATGTTGCACAGGACGACAAGATCAGCAGCAAGATCGCTGTAGAAATTTCCCAGGGTGGATTAAGTCTTCCCGACAGGAATTTTTATTTTGATACTGATCCGCGCACTGTTTCCATCCGGCAGAAATTTCTCATTCATCTTGAGAACATGTTCCGCATCATGGGTTACACTGATGATAAGGCAAAATCTGCTGCAATTAAACTTATGAAACTGGAAACCGATCTTGCAAAAAATTCACGCAAACGCGAGGATACACGCGATCCCTGGAAGAATTACAACAAGATGACGGTAAACCAGCTTGAATCTTCCACCCCTGATATTGACTGGAAAACATTCATGAATGGTGTCGGACTGCAGAATGTGGACAGTGTGATTGTTGGTCAGCCGGAGTTTTTAAAAGCACTTGACGGATACCTGAAATCCTACACAATTGATGACTGGAAAATCTACCTGAAATATCATCTTATCAGGGGTCTTTCGCGTTTCCTGGATGACAAAACTTTCCATGAATCGTTTGATTTTTATTCTGCAACTCTTCGTGGTGTCAAGGAACCTAAACCACGATGGAAACGTGTTGTAGAGGAAACTGACGGATCACTGGGAGAACTGATCGGGCAGGTTTATGTAGATGAATATTTGCCAAAGGGAACGAAGGAGAAACTTGTTGAGATCGGCAATGCCATCAAAACGGTTTTTGCAGAACGGATCAAAGCCCTTGATTGGATGAGCAGTGTGACGAAAGAAAAGGCATTGAAAAAATTGAATTCCGTGATCATGAAAGTCGGCTATCCCGACAAATGGAAAGATCTCAGCAAAATGGAGATCGACCGTTCATCGTATGTGAAAAATGTGATGAATGCAAACCGTTGGGAGTACAATTACATGATCTCAAAATATGGAAAGCCTGTTGACCGCGCCGAATGGGATATGGAACCGCAAACTTACAATGCTTACTATAATCCTTCCAATAATGAAATCGTTATTCCGGGTTGTAACATCATTGTTCCGGGATATGAAGGGAAAATGGCTGACGATGCACTTTTGTATGCTATTATCGGCGCGACATTCGGACATGAGATCACGCATGGCTTCGATGACCAGGGCTGTAAATACAATGCCCAGGGTAATCTTCAGAACTGGTGGATACCTGAAGACAGCACAAAATTCTATGCAAAGACCAAAATGATCGTTAAGCAGTTCAATAATTATGTGGCTGTTGATAGCCTGCATATCAATGGTGAACTGACACAGGGTGAAAACATCGCAGACCTCGGCGGGATCATCATGGGATATGAGGCTTTCAAAAAAACTGAACAGTTTAAGACCAATAAAATTATCGCAGGTCTTAACCCGGCACAACGGTTCTTCCTGGGTTATGCATTGGCCTGGATGGTTAATGAACGCCCTGAAGCGATCGCCAACCAGGTGAAAAGCAATGAACACTCACCGGCTAAATTCCGTGTCAACGGGCCGATATCGAATATGCCGGAATTCTATGAAGCATTTGGTGTGAAGAAAGGGAATCTGTTGTGGGTTCCTGATGACCAGCGGGTAAAGATCTGGTAAGCGCTTTTTAACCGAATCTTACTTTTACATTTTACTGGGCAATCTTGTTGCTTAAAAGGGAATTTCATAAAATGGGATTCCCTTTTGCAATAAATATTGTATAACAACTGTTAGATCTGTATAGAAACAGACATAAGTGTAAAATGTAACTTTAAACCCCGGACCATGAAAACACACGTTTTTCTTCTATTGGTTATTATCGTTGCAATTTCATCCTGCAAGCCGTCAAAAAAAGAGCAGAGAATGGATGCACTGGCATCTCACATTGATTCTTCCATAAAACCCGGGGATGATTTCTTTCTTTTTGCCAATGGAAAATGGTTCAGGCAACATCCGATTCCTGCCAGTGAAGTTTACACTGGATTCAATCAATTGATGGAGGAGTTGAGCAATACTCAGATTCGGCAAATCTGCAAATCTTCTGCGGCAATCAAAGATGCTCAAAGAGGAAGTGCGAATCAAATGATTGGTGATTTTTATTCTACGGGCATGGATAGCGTAAGCCGAAATAAAAAAGGGCTTTCGGAATTATCCGGAGATCTGGCCAGGATAGAAGCCATTCGCGATCTCAGGGGTATTATCAATTTTAGTGCATACATTCAGTCACTTGGCGGTTCATCATTATTCGATTTTGGCATTGGGCCGGATGAAAAAATCAATTGCAAAAATGCAGCCTATTTTGCCCAGGAAGGGTTAAGCATGCCTGGCCGATATTATTATTTCGATACCGATCTTCGAAGTGTTTCAATCCGCAAGAAATTCATCAGCCATGTGGAAAATGTTTTCATCAGCCTGGGAGATAGTAAAAACAGAGCAAGGGTTGATGCAGAAAAACTGATGAAAATGGAAACTGCTCTGGCAGGAAGCACACGCAACGTTGAGGATACCCGTGATCCATATTTGAATTATCATAAAATGACATTTAAACAATTTACTGAATTGACTCCGGGGATAGATTGGGAATTTCTTTTAGATGGAATAGGTTTGCGTAAAGTGGATAGCGTGATTGTGCGACAGCCGGAATTTTTTGCATCACTGAATAGGGTGATCAGATCCTATCCGGTCGACAGCTGGAAAATCTATCTTACCTATCATTTTATTACAGCTATGGCCCATTATGCTGATGATAAAACATACCGTGAATTTTTTCATTTTTATGCATCAACTCTCAATGGAACAAAAGAACCCTGGATACGATCAAAACATGTTGCCGATCAAACGAATGATGCACTTGGAGAACTCGTCGGACAGGTTTATGTGAAAGAATATTTACCCCAGGGAACAAAAGAGAAGCTGACAGAAATCAGCAATGCAATAAAAAACGAATTTGCCGAACGCATCAAATCACTCGGCTGGATGAGCGGCACCACAAAGGAGAAGGCGTTGAATAAACTTAACGCGATGAGGATGAAGGTTGGTTCCCCTGATAAATGGAGAGATCTCAGTACGCTAAAAATTGATCGATCATCGTACCTCAAAAACGTGATGAATGTTTATCAATGGGAATACAAATACATGATTTCACAGTATGGAAAACCGGTTGACAGGAATGAGTGGAGAATCTATCCACAGTCATTTGATGCAGAATATGATCCTGCTGATAATACTGTAACCGTTACGGGTTTTAATATTAATATTCCCGGTTATGAACAAAAGATTGCTGACGATGCTATCCTCTATGCAATCATCGGGACTACATTAGGACATGAAGTTACCCATGGTTTTGATGACCAGGGCTGCCAGTACAATGCACAAGGCAATCTACAGAACTGGTGGACGCCCGAAGACACCATGAAATTCTATGCCAGGACAGAAACGATTATCAAACAATTCAACAAATATATTGCAATCGACACTCTTCACATCAATGGCGAATTGACGCAAGGAGAAAATATTGCCGACCTTGGCGGGCTCATCCTTGCGTATGATGCTTTCAAAAAGACGACTCAATATAAAAACAACGAAATCGTTGAAGGCATGAAGCCCAGCCAGCGATTCTTCCTGGGGTACGCATTTTCAAATATGGTCGATATACGTCCGGAGTATGCTGTTTGCCTTGCCAAAAGCGACGAACATTCACTCCCAAAATTTCGCGTCAACGGGCCGATATCGAATATGCCCGAATTCTATGAAGCATTTGGTGTAAAGAAGGGCGATTCTTTGTGGGTTCCGGAAGACCAGCGGGTGAAGATCTGGTAGCTGAAACTTTATTTCGTGAGATTATAGATCCATCGCGAGCCTTCATAAAAAGCCCGGGGCGCAATGGCGACATGCACCGTCCCGCTTTTGGGATGAACCGGAGGCCAGGCTACAAACTGAACATTCGACAGGCCGAGGCTGGTGAACCGGTTTATTGCCGCAACGGAATTCCCTACAGGGACGCAATCATCATTCATGCAATGCCAGAGCAGCATTTTTGATTTCGGTGTCCAGCCTACATAAGCATTGTTGCTATAAAGCGTTTGAAATGCCTGGCTATTGTGGTTTTTCAGGGAATCATAAAAAGCCGGTGTGAAAATCTCTTTCAGTATTTTATCCTGGGGCATTTTACTGTTTACCACAGTTTCATCAAAAAACCCGGTGGTATACTGCGGAATGTCCGTTTTATAAGGATCTTTCAGCATCAAATTATAGTCAAAAATATCCTTGTGCATGGTATTATAGCCAACCATCAGCATCGGCAGAAAATAGGGAACAGGAAAAGGATTATTGCTCAGCATGATGTCAAGCATGGTGCCTGAGAGATCATACGGGCCATCCATACAAACAACACCAGCCAGGTTTACTTTCCTGGCCTCGAGCTCCCTGGCAGCAGCCATGGTGACAAATCCTCCTTCTGAATATCCGTAAAGAAAAGTCTGGCCGTTCCACTTTACATATGCATTGCGGTTGCAGGCTAGAGCTTTTTGTGCAGCTTCAACCATATCGGCAGTTGCAGTGGCAAGCCTGTCCCTGTCGCAATACGGATGGTTTTCGGTCAGATCATCTCCCATCCCCTGGTAATCGGGCATGATAATGATCCATCCGTACCACATGGCCATGACATCTGCGATAACCATTTCCGGGAAATTTTTCCAGTCGCTGCTGCTGGCACTTTTCCATTTCGAGGGTGCATACTTTTTCATCAGTTGAGTGCCATGGTTAACCGAGATAATCGGGGCAACAACTCGTCCAAAAGGCGGGATGTTCCAGGGATAGATCAATAGCCCGGTCAGCTGAATGGGGGCACCTTTATCATCGGTAGAAGTATACCTTACGACTTCATGGGCAATTGGCTTGAGACCAAGACTGTTTGGTATTCCTGCTGACGTGTTCCTGTAAAAATCATTATAATCATAGGATGAAGTATCGTCCGGAAGCAGCATCAGCTGATCCATAACATCCAGTGTAGTCCGTTCGGTGTGGGAAACAACTTCAAACCCGCCAGATGTCAGCTCGGTGCAGCCCGGATCTGATCCTGATTTTTTACAGGAAGTGATGGATGTCGTTGCAATAAAAAGCAAAAGAAGTCCTGCAGCCGACAGGAAATCAAAATAACGACTGGTTAAACTCGGTAGCTGTTTTTTCATCTGTTCCGGTTTTAACCTCCCGGCAGTGGAGAGGAAAATTGTTTTAGGCGCCTGGAAGCGGGGAATCTTCAGGTGCCTGTGCGCAAAAATGATTATACGGGAAAACCGCAGTTAAGTTGCGTTTTTTGAAGGAATGTTGTTCCTATAACCGTTCTGCATAAAAAGCTGCATCACCGTGTTTTTCCAGGTCGTCTATCGTCTTGTCCAGTGCCGAAACAATGTAATCCTTCTGTTTGCTGAAATGAATGAACATTGCCGCGAGGTTCACTGCAGCTTCTATTCCTTTTGGGTTCCTGAATAAAACGGTGAAGAACATTTTCCAGTAATGCAGACCTGTTGCCGAATTAAAGCCGGCTTTTTTACAAACCCTCAGGAATGACCGCAAGTAGATGAGCGTTGTCCTGAAATCCGGTTTGTGTTTATACTGGGCCCTGATATTTAACCCGGTAAAAATAATCCGCCGGTAATAATTCGACGGTTCATAAACCGCATTGAGAACAGTCACGAAATTTTTCAGTACCTCTGCCCGCGGAATCAGGGTTACAAAGTTCAGTCCGCTGGTAGATTGGTCAATATCGGTCTCGGTAACAGTTTTTGATGCTTCATGAAACAACCGGCCTTCATCCGCAAGACGCCGGGTCAGCTGTGTATTTGGAAGGGCATAAAGAAGCCCGATCATGGCCATGCAAATCCCGGATCGCTGGATGGATTCGATCATATTGTCAGCAATCCGTTTGCTTTCACTATCGAAACCAATGATGTATCCGCCATTGCTGACGAGACCATAGGTTAAGAGCTTATTGACGGCCTCTTCGATGGGCTTATTAACGTTCTGGGTTTTTTTGTTTTGTTTCAGCGTATCATTCTCTGGTGTTTCGATTCCCAGGAAGACATACCGGAAATCAGCTTCTTTCATCAGTTGGAGCATCTCCTCATCGTCGGCAAGGTTGATGGAGGCTTCGGTTGAAAAGTAAAAAGGATACTTATGTGCTTTTGTCCAGGTTACCAATTCCCGCAACAGCGCTTTGGTCCTGGGTTTGTTCCCGATGAAATTATCGTCCACCATGTCGATGTGGCCGCGATAGCCTAAATCGTAGAGTGACTGGAGTTCCCGGATCACCTGGTCGTTTGATTTGAATCGTGGAGTGCGGCCGTAAAGTTCGATCACATCACAGAACTCGCAATTGAAAGGACAGCCCCTGATGAATTGCAGACCGATCATGATGTAATCATGAAAACGGATCAGGTCGTACCTTGGTAAATATGCTTCAAGCATATTGGCTTTTTCCTCTGAAAAATATTTTCCCCTTGTTGCTCCTTTCTTCAGATCCTCGAGGAACATGGGGATTGTGATCTCGCCTTCACCAAGTACCAGGAAATCTGCATCCGTGTAAAGTTCCGGTTGTGAGGTGGGATCAGGCCCCCCGATCACGACCAGCCGATCGAGTTCATGCGCACGGTGGATGAAGCTAAGAATGCTGTTTTGTTGCGGAAGCATTCCTCCGCAGCAAACAATGTCAGCCCATTTGAGATGCTCATCCAGGAGAGGCTCGACATTTTCGTCGACAAGTTTGAATGTCCAGTGTTGCGGAAGGATTGCGGCTACTGTGAGCAATCCAAGAGGGGCAGCCGGGTATTTTGCACCAACCATGTCACAAACTTCCTGGTAATTCCAGAAACTGAATCCTGAAAATTTTGTTTGTACAAGAAGGCATTTGGTTTGCCCGCCATATAAATCCTTCATCTACTTATTTTAAGTGAATTATCCTTGATAGATCGGGGTAACAGACCCCCCCGTATTCAAGCGGTGATTATTGTTTGTTTGATTTTTCCGGGTTTGCTTTCCCTCCACTGCTGCGCTTTGGGAATGATCCGGCCGGTGATTGTTGTTTCTTTCTGATATAAATGTGTTTTATGTTGTTCTTTCCCGAATCACGCTCGTCAATATCAAATTTATTGATACTTCTGATGAGCGGAAGCAATTTAGGAAAACCATAATTCCGCGGATCAAAATCCGGTTTCTTCTTTAACATCAGGTTTCCCAGTTCACCCAGGAAGGTCCAGCCATTCTCATCCGCCAGGTCAGTAATACTGTCGGTAAAGAGTTTAATTATCTGCGGGTCAATCTTACTTAACGCATTACTGACGTTTGATGTGGCTGCTTTTGATGTTTTACTCCTGCTGCTTTCAGTGACGGCTTTTATTACCGGTTTTAAAATTTCGATATAGATGAATTTATCGCATGCTGTAATGAACGGGTTCAGTGTTTTCTTTTCTCCGATCCCGATGACTTTCATCCCGGCTTCCCTGAGCCTTGTTGCAAGGCGGGTGAAGTCGCTGTCGCTCGATACAATGCAAAAACCATCAACTTTCCCTGAGTAAAGAATATCCATTGCATCGATGATGAGCGCACTGTCGGATGAATTCTTACCCGTTGAATAACTGTACTGCTGGACCGGTGTGATGGCATTTTCCAATAAAACATTCTTCCATCCTGAGACTGTCGGCTTTGTCCAGTCGGCATAAATCCTTTTAAAAGTTGGTGTCCCGTATTTTGCGATTTCCTCAAACATCTCTTTAACGTTCGCATAAGGAACGTTATCGGCGTCAATCAATACCGCAAGTTTCAGGTCATTTGGGGTTTCCATTTTTTTATCATTTATACTGCCGGTAATGAAGCTGTTTCTGAGCAGAAGTATACGGTATCCGGGAGTTCTGTGAGAAAACTATTCTGGTGACAGGAGGTCAGAAGTAATTATCAAAACACAAAGGTATGAACTTTTAATCTAAACTACCCCAATTTAGGTTATTCATCGATATCTTTCCGCAACTCACCGAGTTTGCTTTTGCCCGGAAATGCCTTCAGGATACTTTTGTGCGGAATTTAAAAACCCTCTAAAAATCACTCGTATGAAAAAAATTATTGCCATTGTGTTGCTTATGGGCATTGGTCTCGTCTCATTTGCACAGTCATCGGAAAAGAATGAAAAAACCGGGTCAGACAAAGAGATGAATACCCTCTTCAGCAAGGGAGAAAAAATAAATGTCGGCTGGTTTGTCGGCATTGATCCGGGGTACACCCAGTTTGATAAAAAAGATGTTTGGCTGGCCGGTATGAGCGCAGGCGTCATTCTCAATCACAATTTCACAATCGGTTTGACAGGAAGGGCCTGGATGAAATGCAACCAGCTTTATTACAATAATGTTTCTGATACTACCGGGGCCTATCTCGAAGGCGGATACGGCGGATTGCTTGTAGAATATACATTGTTCCCCAAATCGCTTGTTCATGTGACCTTCCCGGTGATGATCGGTGCCGGTGGTGCAACCTATACGACAAAAGAAATCCTGTACCAGGATTCAAACGGTCATGAATGGAACGATCATTACAGAACACTGGATTCACAGGCATTCTTTGTTGTTGAGCCGGGGGTAAGGGCAGAATTGAATGTGCTTAAATTCATGCGCCTGAATGCCGGTGTCAGCTACCGTTATGCCCCAAACTTTACGCTGATGAATACAAGCAAAGACCTGATCAATAATTTTACCGGGACCATTGGTCTGAAATTCGGAAAATTTTAATAACACGTTGCAATGCGTTTGAAAATCATTGTTACAGGTCTGGTTGCCGGGATTATTTCCATCACGGGATTCTCCCAGTCAACTTCGGAAAAAGAGATCACGCTCCGGGAATGCCTGAAGCTGGCGGTGGAAAACAGTCCTAAACTGAAGATCTCACTGCTTGAACAAAGCAAACTGAAATACAGGTACCAGGAGACCATCGGGAAAGGTTTGCCAAACCTGAACTTCACCGGTGCATTGGATGATTATGTGAATCTTCCCACGCAACTTATTCCCGGAGAATTCATCAATCGCCCGGGAGAGCTGATCCCCGTGCAGTTTGGTACGACGTATAACCTTTCCGGGGCCGTGGATGCAACCCAAATGATCTACAACCAGACATTCCTGGTTGCCCTGCGGCTGGCTAAACAGATGATGGAGGAGAATGTTCTTTCGACCGAAAAATTCAAGACCGGGCTGTTGCTCGAAGTTGCCCAATCCTACTATCTCACGCAGGTGACGAGAAAACAGATTGTGAACCAGGAATCCAATCTGCAAAAACTTGAAAAGGCTGAAAAGATTGCCCAGAGCCAGTATGAAAGCGGACTGATCAAGAAAGTAGATGTCGACCGGATCGTGATCCAGAAGCTGAATCTGATGTCGGATAATGACAGGCTTCATGTCCTTCTTGAACAGGAGTTATCAATGCAGCGCTACTATATGGGGCTGCCAATGAATCAGCCGCTGTCTTTCCCGGATTCAGTGCCCCTTTCAACACTGATCCCCGGGACAGACACAAATCTTTCAAATCACATTGATATCCGGATGATCGAGATGCAGCGCGAACTGGCGAATACAAACCTCAGGTTGAAATATTCGGAATATTATCCGTCGGTTACTTTTATCGGGAATGTCAGTTATTCAAACCAGAATAACAGTTATTACTTTTTTGGCAAACCTGATGCCTGGTTCAACATGAGCCTGATCGGGCTGCGGCTGAATGTCCCGATCTGGGACGGTTTTCAGAAACGGAGCAAAGTCAGCCAGTCGAAGGTTGACCTGAAGCAAATCCAGGTGACCGAAGATGATACCCGGAGGATTTTACGAATTCAGTCAGAGGATGCTGCACGAAAGTTGCTTGCCAGCATCGAAGCGGAAAAAAGGCAGCGGCAGAATGTTACCATTGCCGACCGCGTTTACGGAATATCACAGGAGCAATACCAGAAAGGCCTGATCCCGCTGACTGATCTTCTGAATTCGGAAACGGCGCTGAGGGATGCGCAAACCGGTCAGACCTATGCACTCATCCAGATGAAAATTGCCGAGCTTGAGTATATGAATGCCAATGGCACTTTGCTGAAGCTGCTGGAGTAAACTTAGAATTTAGAATTCAGAATTCAGAATGCAGGAATTTGAATTAAGAAAAGTCAATACGTAACATTATGAAGAGGATCGTTATTATCACATTTATTATCATTTTCCTGGTAGGTGCGTGCACGCTGACATTGCTGATGAACAAACGGCAGATCGATGCCAATGCCAGGGTGAGTGGCAATCTCAAAAGCATTCCCGTGTTTGTCACGGAACTCAGGATGCAGAAGATGACCGACGATTTTACAACCAACGGCTCATTCTCTGCCATTCATGAACTTACTTTGCTTTCAGAAGGACAGGGAAAGGTTGTCGGGCTGCTTTTCAATACCGGCGATTTTGTAAAGGAAGGACAGGTGATGGCGAAACTGGATGATGAACTGGTGAGGAGCCAGCTCTCCCTGGCCCAGGCAAATTATGATAAAGCAAAAAGTGACCTGCAGAAGTATGAAGGATTGCTCAAGGCCGATGCCGTTTCCAGCCAGCAGGTTGAGGATGCAAGACTTTTCCTGAAAAAAGCGGAAACTGATGTCACGACTTTAAGAAAACAACTGGATTATATGTCGGTGAAAGCACCGATCCAGGGAACCATTGTGAAGCGTTACATTGAAACCGGATCATTGCTGATGCCGGGGGCCATGGTGGCGGATATTGTGGATGTCAGCAGGCTGAAATTCATTGCCAACGTGGCCGAGACCGAAGCTGTGAGAATTCAGAAGGGGATGAAAGTGGATGTGGTTTCCTCGATGTTCCCGGGTGTTCATTATCCCGGAATGGTAGTATCCATTGGTGTCAGGGCTGATGAATCCAAACGGTTCCCGGTTGAGATCGAGATGCCCAACGATCTGAAGCATTCACTGAAAGCAGGAATGTTCGGTATTGCTTCATTCGCTTTTGGTGAAGAAAAAGAGGCGTTGTGTATTCCGCGTCATGCGATCATCGGAAGCATCAAGATTCCGAAAGTTTATATCGTCGAAACCGGAAAAGCTGTCATCCGTGAGATTCACATCGGTAAAGCAACAGATTCGGATGTGGAGGTCCTTGACGGACTGAAGCCTGGTGACAGGGTTGTCACTGCCGGGCAAATAAACCTGGATAGTAATTCTCCGGTCACTATTGTCAATAATAAATAATCTGTACAATGAATATTGCCGAACTCTCCATCAAACGGCCCACGCTGATCGTGGTCATCTTTGCAATCCTTACTTTTCTTGGTGTTATCAGCTTTTTCTCACTGAATTATGAATTGCTTCCAAAGTATTCGGAACCGGTGCTGGTGGTGGTAACATCCTATCCCGGTGCGTCTCCGTCGGAAGTGGAAAATTCTGTCACCAAGAAAATTGAAGATGCTGTTTCCTCCCTGCAGGATATTGACAACATCCAGAGCACATCCTACGAAGGAGCATCCGTAACAGTGATTATTTTTAAGAACACGGCCAACATGGATCGCGAGCTGGAGAATGCATCCCGCAAAGTCAACAACATCCGTTACCTGTTGCCCAAAGAAGTTCTTCCGCCTACCATTTCCAATTTCAGCATGGACGATCTGCCGGTCATGCGGCTTGGCATCACGGCAAACATCCCTTCCACCGAGCTGTTTGATCTTGTGAAAACAAAGATCCAGCCTATGATTTCGACGGTTTCAGGAATTTCCCAGACGCAGATCCTTGGCGGGGAAGAACGTGAGATCAGGATCAACATTGACAATGAACGGCTGAAGTCGCATCATTTATCGATTATCCAGGTAACACAGGCCATTCAATCGGCCAATATGGAATTCCCTACGGGGAAGATCAAAAACCAGGACCAGGAGGTCATCATCAGGATGTCGGGGAAGTTCTATGCCCTGACGGATCTGAAAAGCCTGGTGATCTGCACGGATGCAAACGGAAGCCCGGTCAGGCTCAGCGATGTGGCCGAAGTACAGGATACCAAGAAGGAGACGACGAGCATCAGCCGCATCAACGGGATCAATTCCATCGGGCTGCTGATCTTCAAACAACCGGATGGCAACGAAGTGGAGATCAGTAAAAATGTCCAGCAGTCGATCGTGAATATTGAAAAGATCTATAGTTCCAAAGGATTGAAATTCTCGATTGCCAATGATACATCCGACTTCACGCTCACGTCTGCACGTGCGGTGATGAAAGATCTGCTGCTCGCAATCCTCCTGGTTTCCCTGGTCATGCTGGTTTTCCTGCACAGCTTCAGGAATTCCTTCATCATCATGGTTGCCATACCGGCTTCACTGATCTCGGTTTTTACCGCGATGTACATCCTGAATTTTTCCATGAACCTCATCTCGATGGTGGCCATGTCGCTTGTGATCGGTATCCTGGTCGATGACTCCATCGTTGTCCTGGAAAATATTTACCGGCACCTGGAGATGGGAAAAGACCGGAAGAAGGCGGCCCTGGATGGAAGGAATGAAATCAACTACACGGCCCTTTCGATCACGATGGTTGATGTTGTGGTCTTTCTGCCGATTGCCATTATCACCAGCATGATCTCGGGACTGCTTCGGCAGTTCACGCTCGTTGTAGTGATGGCCACATTATTGAGTCTGTTCGTCTCATTCACAGTGACTCCGTTGCTTGCTTCACGAATGGCGAAGCTTGAGAAATACCGGGAAGGAAGTCTCCTGCAGCGCCTGATTGACACGTTTGAGCGCGGTATCAGCGCATTTACAAGGGCATACTCGGGTGCACTGGTCTGGGCGTTGCGGCACAAGGTCATCACTCTTGTCGGTGTAACAATTCTCTTTATTGGTTCACTCTCACTCGTCATCTTTGGATTTATCGGTTCTGAATTTATCACGATGGGTGACCGCGGTGAGTTGATCATTGTGATGGAGTTGCCGAAAAGCGCAACCATTGAGCAAACTAACCAGCTGACATTAAAGGCCGAAAAATACGTGATGCAAAAGCCGGTGGTAACAAGCATTTTCACCTCTGTAGGCTCAACTACAAGTTTTTTTGAAGGAGGCTCCAGTGCTTACAAATCGGAGATGCACATCAAAATGGTGGAGAAGGAAAAACGGAAAGTCACGGCCGAGCAGTTTGCGCTGCAGATGAAACAGGAGCTGATGAACCTGATCCCTGGCGTGAAAATCCGGTCAACCATTGTTACGATGATGGGAACTTCCGACATGGATCCCATCCAGATCGTTTTGACCGGTCCCGATATTGATACGCTGAATGCTACGGCCGAAAGGGTGATGGCACAGATGAAAAAGATCCCGGGAACGTACGAAGTAAAACTTTCCGTTGAAGCCGGGAACCCCGAAGTGGATATCCGGCTGGATAAGGATAAGATGTCGGATCTTGGGTTGTCAACGGCAACTGTGGGCATGACGTTGCAGAATGCATTCAGCGGCAATACAGATGCGAAGTTCCGGATGGGGGAGAATGAGTATGACATCAATGTAATGATGGACCAGTTTAACCGCAAAAGCATCCAGGATATTGCAGCGCTTACTTTTGTCAACACACGCGGGCAACTCATTCAGCTGAACCAGTTCGCAACGCTGCGTCCTTCAAGTGGTACAACCGTCCTTCAGCGCTACAACAGGGTTCCTTCCATCTCCGTCAATTCACAGGTCATTGGCCGTCCGGTGGGTTCCGTTGGTGATGATGTGATCAAAATGATGAAGAGCATTCCTTTGCCGGCCGGGGTTTCCTTTACGCCTGAAGGGGACATGAAATACCAGACTGAAGCGTTCGGCAGCATGGGAATAGCATTCCTGGCGTCAATCTTGTTTGTCTACCTGATCATGGTGGCATTGTACGATTCGTATGTTTACCCGTTTGTTGTGCTTTTCTCCATTCCGCTGGCAATCATCGGGGCATTGCTTGCCCTGGGACTGACCATGCAGTCGCTGACGATCTTTTCGATTCTTGGGATGATCATGCTGGTTGGACTTGTCGGCAAGAATGCAATCCTGCTTGTGGATTTTACAAATCAGCGAAAGCGTGAAGGACTTTCTACGGCCGGGGCGCTTATTGATGCCGGAAAGGTGCGGATGAGGCCGATCCTGATGACAACGTTCTCCATGATATTCGGCATGTTGCCCATTGCCCTGGCGACAGGTGCTGGTTCGGAATGGAAAAACGGGATGGCCTGGGCGCTGATCGGCGGATTGACAAGTTCGATGTTTCTGACCCTGATGGTTGTACCGGTTGTGTATACGGTGTTTGACAATATAAAATCCTGGAGTTCGCGATCGGGCAGGGGGAAAAGAGAAACGGGGAGATAAAATCCCCCCGTGGCAGAATTAGGAAGAGTAGATTGTTTGTTATTCTGAATAATCACCGAGGCAGGTCGATGAATATCGTTCTTCTCAGTTAAACATTAAAAAAATGTCGTGTTGGAACCCACATGTTTGGTGTATCAACACATTCGATATGGGAAATGTTCCGCTTTCTCCAGCTTTTAATAAAATGCATTTTTCCGTCTCCATTCTTTTGCCAGAGTTCTATTGATGCTGGTTGTTCATTTAGTTCCTGATTCTTCTGACGGAAGACCGGAAGTCCCACATTCCTGTTGCTTAAGTTAACATAGATTCCTGTGATTCCGTTTGGATTGTGAAGGTTTGTGCGCTCAACAGAAGTTTTCATCTTTTTCTTTTTTTAACCCGGTAGTTTATCCAGGTGATGTTTGATCTCGGGAATAAACTACCGGGGGTTCTACTTTTTTTTGTTTTTACTTTTGCCGGACTTTCCAGGAGGTTTTTAAGCGATTGAGATTACCTAGTCAATAATTCAAATGCTTTTCATTTTTATCCTCCGTTGGAAAGACCTGGCATCAGATTTAAAAATGGTGCAGCATTTATGTTTATGCAAAGGATGTGCCATTTGGATGAAGATGATGAAATCTATGAGTTGGCTTGCATAAAATGTTGAAAAATAATGCAATACAGTTGGCCGATGAATTCATGTTTGTGCGGTTTTGAGTTGAATTCAATTTTTAGGTGTGAAATTTTTACTGTATTTGTGCGAAAATGAGTATCCGTAAAATTCAGGATCAGAATGAGGAACATTCGATCGGGGAATAATTCCTTGAAGCCGATCTCGGCATTTCCCCGTTATTCCTTCCAAACAGTGAGAGTTTCCCGAATTCCAGGACCAGGCTGATCTCATGTGATCCACCTGCACCCTGGAGCGATCCTGCCATTTGCATGTCGTAGCTGTACATGAATTTTATGCTCATTTCATCCCCAAAGAAGTAGCGGTAACCTGCCAGAAGCGATAAGGCACTGGCCGAATTAGGCTTCATCGAATTCTTATACCAGGCGCCCAGGTAAACATTAAATTTCAGAAGGTTCATGCCGAACTGGATGGTGTTGACTCCATTCTGGTTCTGGTAGATCAGGCCCGGGTTGAACTTCAGCGGATCGCCGGCTCCCTTTACAGATGTGTTATAGTTTGCGCTGTAACCGTTTCCTGCGACAATAACAAAATCAGTATGGATCACATATTTCCTGGGAAGCGGTGCTTTATCGGTCGACAGGAAAGACTCATCCGGCTGAAAAAGATGATCGATTGCAAAGCCCATCGTTCCATTGACTGAAGAGTTTTCGTTCGAATATTGCAGGATTCCCCCGACTCCAAAATCCGGGAACGTCTTGCTGTTGATATCCGGCCGCTGGAACGTGGAAGGATAGATGTTTCCGTATTTCTCACTGAACTGGTCGGTAAAGACAAAATCATCCCAGTTCAGGTATCTCTGAATGAAAGCCGCCTTGATCCCGAATTGTGAAATCATTGTACTTGACAACGGAACCCTGACGCCGATGTTAAGCCCTACGGTCAGGTCCTTGATAAAACCAAGGCCTTCGTCGTTGGAACTAACCATGATTCCCAATCCTCCTGATCCGGGTAAATTCCTGTCACCCAGGTCAGCCGAGAAAAAGTATGACCTGAAATCAACCGGCAGGTTTGCAAACTGATCCCGGAAAGAGAACCTTGCCCTGAGACCGGTATTCAGACCGGTGAAGGCCGGGTTATAATAAACCGGTGTATTGAAGAATTGTGTAAAATTCGGATCCTGGCTGTATGCGGCTGATGCTGTCAGGAATAATGATAAACTCCAGATAATAGCCGATTTTATGTATGTATTCATGATGTTTGTTTTTTTATTACCTGATTAATGTGACCGTTCCCAATGTGCTTGCCTTGTTTTTCCCGTTATCTGATCCTTCCCATTCCTTGCCATCATTGAAAGTCGCTGCAACTTTCCACATGTAAACACCCTGGGGCAACAGCACTCCGTTAAATGTTCCGTCCCAGCCTTCAAGCGGTCTTCCTCTGCCATCAAGCTTGTTGGATTCCCAGAGCAGGTGATTCCATGTGTCGTAAACCTGGATGTGATACAACTTTAAGTTAATCCCGACGGGTTTGAAATACCGTACATCGAGGTTGACGTTATCAGGAGAGAAAGCATTTGGTACAAATAAGTTATGATACAGGAAACTGAAATCGAGTGTTGTCGTGTCCGAACAGTTATTGGCAGCCCAGGTCACCAGCCTGATCTGGTAATCGCCGTCATTGTCATAGGTAACCATTGGATTTTCATCGTTCGACTTTTCACCATTTCCAAAATCCCATTCGTATAATTTTGAGTTGGTCGATTGATTGTTCATCTGGATCTTGCCATATTTACCATCTACATCCGTAGTCACTGTGAATGCGCTGAGCGGCGACCGCAAAACGGTTTCGGTCTTTACAGCAGTATCAAAACATCCCAGCCCATCTTTTACCATCAGCAGGATCTTGTATTTACCGTCTTCCTTGAAGTCAAAAGCAGGTGACTGTATATTTGATGTATCGGTCAGCGTATTGGGAACGCCAAAGTTCCATGCCCAGTTTGTTATTGTTGTATCACCTTTCTTTGAAAGATCGAGGAAGGTAGTGGCTTCCCTGGAACAGATGGTCGGCACCGAGAAATCAGCATGCGGCAGTTTATATACCTGGACCTTCTTAACGAGTGTATCGGTACATCCCAGTTCGCTCTGCATAACTAATTGCACATTGTATGTGCCCGGTCTCTTGTAACGGTGGCTTGCATTCAGGTTCCCGCTTGTATTTCCGAGTCCTGATGAAGGCTCTCCAAAGTTCCATGAAGTGGAAACCAGCGAGAAATAAGTACTGTCGGTCAGGTTCACGAACCTTGCAGTATCACCAAGACACATGGAAGCAGCAGCAAAATCTGCCAGTACGCCACGCTGAACATTGATCGTCATGGCATTTGTAGCGGAGATCACGATCCCATCGGATAAGGATTGAATGGTCAGGGTGACATGATAGTTGCCCGGATCATTATAAATATGCATCAGGGATGGAGTTCTGTGAGTATAGCTGGTATCTGTTCCATCACCAAAATCCCAGCTCCACTTGCTGATCAGGTTGAACGGACTTGAGCTATCCTGGAATGTCACCTTCGTATTTGAACACTTCACGGTGTCATTTGCTGTAAAGATTGCGGAAATACATGCAATCTGGATCGTCTTCGTAGTTGTATTCCGGCAGCCATTGCCATTGATGACAGTCATCTGCACGTCATAATTCCTGAATGCGGTATAATGATGTGTAACATCCGGAGGAACCGGGCTTGATTGTGTCAGTGTTGTGCCGTCGCCGAAATCCCAGCGTACGGAATCAACGGCTGCGCTGTTTCCGGTGGCATGATTCGTGAACACTGCAACACCATCACACCGGGTAACAGAATCAAAGCTGAAGTCAGCAACAGGCAAAGGATACACGACAACGTTCTTGAAGATGCTGTCGTAACAGTTATCCGAATTCCATGCCAGCAACAGGACCCTGTGACTTGTTGCCGTGGTGAATGTATGCGTGGGTGAGTAATCGTGAGAAGTATTGTGTGTCCCTGATCCCGGATCATCAAAATTCCAGTAAACATCATGCAGAGAATCACCGCTAGACAAATTTACGGGCTGGAAATGCATGGCATCGCCAAAGCAAACTGCATCAGCCTGGAACGTGAAGGTGAATCCTGGTTTTACAAATACCGTAGGATTGACAATGGTATCCTTGCATCCGTTTGAGTTCGTTACGACCAGCGTTACCACATAATTTGAATCCGTGTTTGAATACGTATAAGTTGGATTGGCTTGTGTGGATGAGAAGCCGTCGCCGAAAGTCCAGAACCAGCTTACAATGGCTGCTCCCGACCCGGTAGAATGATCTGCAAAGACTACGCGTCCTGCAGGACAGAAGCTGCTGTTATAAGTAAAGCTGGCAATTGGTTTTGCGAAGACCACAACCGGCAGGGATAATTCGTTTGAACATCCGGTGTTGCTGGAAACAGTGAGACGTACAGTGTAAGTGCCACCCTGTGCATAAGTATGCGTAGGATTCTGCTGGTGTGATGTGTCGCCATCACCAAATTCCCACAACCAGTTATTGATAGAACCACCCGGAGCTGTCGACTGATCTGTGAACTGTGCTGCATTGCCGGCACATGTTCCGGTAAACGTGAAGTATACCGAAGGACCAACGGTGACCAATACTTGCTGTGTCGTCTGGCTTGAACAACCTGAACTGTTGGTAACGGTGAGTGTTACATTATACAGACCAGCAGTCAAGTAAATGTGGGTTGGATTCTGGACTGTAACGGCAGGTGAGCCGTCACCGAAATTCCATGACCATGCTGTAATATTCCCGCTGTTGGCAGTTGAATGATCGGTGAAATGTGTCGGATTGCCAAGACATGAACTGTCGGCACTGAACAATGCCGTCGGGATATGATTGATATTAATCATCCTGGAAACAGTATCCTTACAACCATTGACATTCGTAATGATCATTGTAACGGTATACGTTGTGGCTCCGCTGTAAATATGCAGTGGATTCCGGTCAGTGGAAAAGTTATTGACTCCTGTTGTAGGATCTCCAAAATCCCAGTTCCAGCTCATGAGTGATCCGCCACCGTTGGGTTGCGAAAGATCGGTGAAGGTTACCGGTGAGTTCTGGCAACGGGTACTGCTGTAATTAAAGTTTGCAACCGGTGCAGAATAGACTGTCACGGGATGCGTCACCGAACCCTGGCAACCATTGGAAGTGCGGATGGTGAGCGTAACATTATATGTTCCGCCATTGGCATAGACGTGAGCGACATTCTGGGGATTCGGGAAGTTAATAACCGTCGAGGTTCCGTCACCAAATGCCCAGGTCCATTGCACAACATAACCCTGCGTTGTGAATGATTCATCGGTGAACAGCATGGGTGCGTTTGCGCAATTCCCGGTGCTGAAAAGGAATGCAGCAGATGCAGCGCCATTCACACGAATCACGTGACTGATCGTGCTTGAACAGCCATTGATGTTGGTTACAACAAGTGTCACATTATAAAGTCCTGCAGCAGCATAGAGGTGTGTTGGGTTCTGCAGCAGTGAATGGGGCAGGCCATCCCCGAAGTCCCAGTTCCATGTTACGATGGTTCCGGTAGCTGCGAGTGACTGATCCGTAAAATGTGTTACTGTTCCAAGGCATGCTGTATCAGCAGCGAATTCAGCGGTTGGTGAATCCGAAACCGAGACGACCTTAATGATCGTATCTGTACACATGCTGTTGTTTGTGATGATCAGCTTTACGTTGAAATTTCTTGCAGTTGTGAAAGCGTGAACCGGGTTCTTAATGTGTGAGATGTTATCTGTTCCGGATAAGGGATCATCAAAATTCCATAACCAGGTGTTGATCAGTGTTCCGCCACCCATCTGCGAAATATCTGTGAATTGCATATTCTCCCCTTTGCAGCGGGTATCAGGAAATACGAAGTTGGCAAGCGGGCTCGGGATGCTGATGACGGTATGTTCTATAAAATTGGTACAGCTGTCAGTTGTAGTGACTGTGAGCCTTACAACATGCTGCTGGGCCAGTCCCAGGAATACATGAGTCAGGTTCGGAGAGCCGGGGTAATAGATGGTAGTATCGAAGCCATCACCAAAAGTCCATTCCCACTTTATCACCTGTCCGTGTGAAGTTGTGGACAGGTTGGTATAATTTACCGGAGATCCCATACAAACCGGTGAATCGGTCTGGAATTCTGCAGTTGGTTTAGGCGTGATCGTTACATTGAATGTCGTGTCATGTGAACATAAATTGGAATTTTTAACGGTCAGCGTTACAGGATATGTTCCCGGTAATGTAAAGAGATGCCCCGGATTCTGTTGCGTTGAATGTGCACTGCCATCACCAAAATTCCAATCCCATGTGAAAATGCTGGTTGAATTGGCTGTTGAGAGATCCGTGAACTGGGTCAGATTACCAATACATGTACCAGTATATGAGAAGTTCACCAACGGAGCCTGGTTCACATGAACAAGTTTTGTCATGGTGTCGGAGCAACCGTTATTATTCACGATGATCAGCCGGACTGAATAATCTCCGCCCTGGTCGAATGTGTGAACGGGATTCTTCAATGAAGAAATGTTATTCGTCCCGGTTGTAGGATTGCCAAAATTCCAGCTCCATGAAATGTTCGTTCCGTTTGGTGCGGAGCCATCTGTAAACTGTACGGCTTCATCTGAACATGCATTGGAATAATAGAAATTGGCAACAGGGTTTGGAGTGATTGTCACCATCTGGCTGCTGGCATCAACACAACCTGTCGAATTTGTGATGATCAGTGTTACCTGGTATGTTCCTGCATGGGCATACAGATGAGAAACATTCGGATTATTCGGGAAGATGATCGTATCATTCGGTGTTCCGTCTCCATAAATCCAAACATGTTTGGAGATATATCCACCGGTTGTATGAGAATAATCGGCGAACAGGACTGCGCTGTTCAGGCAGGTCGGTGCTGAGAATCCGAAGAATGAAACCGGTGGTGCGGTGATCGTGATGATGTGTGTTACGGAATTTGAATACCCGCTGGTATCTGTGATCTGCAGTGTGACTGTATAGTTTCCAATGGCAGGGAATGTATGGGTCGGGTTTTCGATGTTGGAATAATTTCCATCACCAAAATCCCAGCTCCAGGTTGCCACTGAATTTACATTCGTTATTACCGTGTCAACCGTGAATTGTGCAGGGATTCCAACGCAAGTCCGCTGATAGGTAAAATTGACTCCGGGAACATTGGCAATGGTAAGGATCATGTTGTCGGTTGCGGGGCTGCAGGCGCTGACGCCCTGGCCGACCAATGTCAGGGTTACCGATCCTGTTGCGATATCAGCGGCACCCGGAGTATAGACCGGGTTCAGGATGTTGGCATTGCTGAATGTTCCGTTGCCGGATGTATTCCATTGCAGCATGTTGTAGTTTGAAGCAGTTGCTCCTGCGAGCGTATAGGTGCAGGCGGTGCAGATGGTTGCATCAGCTCCGGCATTGACGATCGAAGGTTTGCTGATGACAAGCAGTTTGGTATCAGTGGCATCATTACAAGGAGGATTCGATGCAATGAGTTTCAGGTTTACAAATCCTGCAGTGATATCAGCTCCGCTGGGATAATAGGTTGGATTCAATGATGAAGGATTCATGAATGTCCCGGTGCCGGAAGTTGTCCAGATAACATTTGCATAGTTGGATGCTGTTGCATCGGTAATAGTATAATGCTGTCCTGAACAGATGGAATCATCGGCTCCTGCATTGACCACAGGAGTGTGCATAAAATGCAGAATGAACGAATCAGATGAATTACCCGTACAAGGCAGCGTAGCATTTGCGTGTAATGTAAGGATTACACCTCCCGATGCTACGTCTGCCATACTTGGGTTATAGGTTGGAGTAAGCGTAGTGATCCCGGTAAACGTTCCTGAACCGGAAGTTGTCCATGTCAGTGATGAATAGTTTGTTGCCGTTGCCCCGGAAACCGTATATGGAGCTGCTTCGCAGGTTGCACCGTCCGGTCCTGCTTCAACTGCAGGCAGGTTGTCGATGGTCAGGATCATATAGTCCGTTGCTCCCGTGCATGGTGCATTCTGTGTGGTCAGTGTGATTGTTACTGAGCCTGCAGCAATGTCGGCCGGACTTGGAACATACGTTGGAGTCAGCGTTCCCGGGTTGATGAATGTCCCGGTTCCCGAGGATGTCCATTGCATTGAAGTGTAATTTGTAGCAGATGCACCTGTGACTGTAAAGCTTGCAGTCTGGCAGATTGTTGCATCAGGACCGGCATTGGCCGTGGCCAGGTCATGTATATGCATTACAGCTACATCGGATACGACGGCATTGCATGGAAGTACGCCATGGGCCGTTAGTGTGAGAATAACAAATCCTGCAGTAATATCGGCAGCACTTGGAATATAAACCGGTGTGATGCTTGTTCCGTTAATGATCGTTCCGGTTCCGCTGGTGGTCCAGCTCAGCGTGGAATAGTTGCTGGCACTTGCCCCGGTGATCGTATTCGGGCCAGGACATAAGGTTGCATCGGGGCCGGCATCTGCGATTGGACCGGCGGTAAATGAAATGGTCATTGCATCGGTAGCATTTCCGCATGGTGCGTTTGCCACTGCTGTCAATGTCAGAATTACTGAGCCTGCAGCATAATCTGCAGCACTTGGGTTATACGTTGGATTGATGGCAGCAGGATTCGTGAATGTCCCGGTGCCGCTAGTCGTCCAGTTTAGTGATGCATAGTTTGAAGCTGTGGCATCAAAAATGGTATAGTTGCTTCCACCGCAGATAATTGCATTGGATCCTGCATCCACGATTGGGGAAGCCCAGATCGAAAGGATCATTGCATCAGAAACTCCACCTGCACACGGTGCTGTGTTACCGGCATTCATTGTTAAGGTTACCGTTCCGGCTGTGATATCAGCAATGCCTGGTATGTAAGTCGGCGTAAGGGTATTTCCGTTGAGGAATGAACCGGTCCCGCTGGTGGTCCAGTTTAATGAAGAATAATTTGTGGCTGTTGCTGAAATAACATTGAAGTTGCTTCCGCGGCATATCGATCCGTCGGGTCCTGCATTTGCAGTTGCAGTTGCCGTGAAGTTCAGGACCATCACATCGCTTATGCTTCCAACGCAGGGTGCCAGTGCATTTGCATGAAGTGTCAGCAGTACATTCCCGTTTGCAACATCTGCTATGCTTGGAAGATAGGTTGGTGTGATCGTGGTTGCATTTGTCAGGATACCGGTTCCGCTGGTTGTCCAAACGAGTGAAGAATAAGATGAAGCAGTTGCTCCGGCAATCGTATAGGCAGCAACTCCGCAACTTGTTGCATCCGGACCTGCATTGGCAGCAGGTAATGGAATTACCGTTACGATGATGGCATTTGATGGCAGACTCTGGCATGTGGAAATACCCGAAATCTGCACGGTATAACTCCCGGAAACGGTCACATTTATTGACTGGGTGGTAGCCCCGGTTGACCAGAGATAAGTGTAGCCAGATGGAGCGGCGGTTAGTGTAACACTGTTTCCTTCACAGAATGATGTTGGGCCACCGGCTGTGATTGTCGGTACTGGTGGCATTGGTGCAGTTGACACCGCTAGGGTTGCTGTCGGTCCGTTACCGCAGGCGTTTGTTGCATAAACCGTGATGTTCCCGGAAATTGTAGCAAGACTAAAATCTACGGTGATGACAGGAGTTCCTGCACCGCCTGTGATTGTTGCACCCACGGGTACACTCCATGTGTAACCTGCTGCTCCCGGTACCGGTGCAATTGAATAGGTTATGCCTGTACTGCCAAGACATGCTGTTGCCTGGCCAAAAATACTTCCCGGGTTGGCCGGAAGATTGTTGACCTGGACTGCGAATGGCTGTGAAACAGCACCAGATCCGCAGGCATTGACTCCGGATACAGTAATATTTCCTGAAACTGCTGTTGGTCCAAAATTGACAGTAATTGTATGTGTATTATTTCCGGCTACGATCGATGCACCGGCCGGTAAATTCCATGTATAGGTCAATGCATTTGTGATCGGTGCGACGGAATAAACAACACCGGTTTGTCCCTGGCATACCGGCGAAATACCGGATATTATCCCTGCATTTCCTGGAAGTACATCAATTCCAAGTGTCATCACATCGATGGCGGTTCCATTGCATGGTGCACTTCCTGTAGCGGTAAGTGTCAGGATAACACTTCCTGCTCCAAGATCTGAAATGCTGGGAACGTAGGATGGAGTGAGTGTTCCACCGTTGATTAATAAACCGGAACCAGAAGATGTCCAGGTCAGGCTCTGGTAATTGCTTGCCGTTGCTCCCGAAACTGTGAAAGTTGAAGGATAACAGACAGAAGCGTTCGGACCGGCATCTGCCATGACAGCACTGTTGATAGTAAGCAACATGGCGTCATTGCTGTTACCAGGGCATGGTGCATTGTTGTAACCAATGAGTGTCAGGACAACAGATCCATGAGCAATATCAGCAGCACTTGGGATGTAGGTTGGTGTAACCGTTGTAAAATTCAGGATTGTTCCTGTTCCGGATGAGGTCCATAATAAGGCAGAATAATTGGAAGCAGCTGCACCGTTCCCGATGAAGTTGTTACCTGCACAGATGGTTGCATCAGGACCGGCATTTACGATCGCGTCTTTTGAAATTGTCAGGATCATATCATCGGAAACAATGCTGTTGCAGGGAGCATTTCCGCTGGCAGTCAGTGTAAGAACAACGGATCCGCTTGCGATATCTCCTGCGCTTGGTGTGTAGGTCGGTGTCAGGGTGGCAACATTGGCAAAAGACCCGGTTCCGGAAGTGGTCCATAACAGTGTTCCGTAATTGGTTGCGCTGGCTCCGCTGATGGTGAAAGAACTTCCCTGGCAGACGCTGGAATTAAATCCTGCATTGACGGTCGGTACAGGTTGCAGGGTCAGGATCATGCCATCAGAAACGACTGTTGCACAAGGTGCAAGTGCCGTGGCGTTCAATGTGAGTGTTACACTTCCTGTAATAAAATCTGCTGCGCTTGGTGAATACGTTGGTATAAGGGTATTTCCGTTGGTGAACAATCCGGTACCACTGCTTACCCAGGTAATGGTTGAATAATTAGTTGCAGATGCGCTGTTGATGGTATACGTTGTTGCACAGGAAGTGGCGTCAGGACCTGCATTTACCGTTGGAGCCGGGTTGATGGTCAGGATCATATCGTCGGATACAACGCTGTTGCATGGTGCTATTCCCGTAACATGAAGTGTGAGTGTTACAAAGCCGGCAAGTTTATCGTTGAACCCGGGAATATAAATTGGATTCAGGATTGAAGGATTTGAAAATGTTCCATTGCCGCTGGTTGTCCAGTTCACTGTTGCATATTGTGTGGCTTGTGCTCCTGATAATGTATAATTACTGCCGGAGCAAATCGTTGCATCTCCGCCTGCAAGTGCTGTTGCGGCAGGAAGAATGGTTAAAACCAGGTCATCTGTTTTCTCACCTGCGCAGGGTGCAATTGCACCTGCATGTAAAGTCAGGGTTACGGTTCCTGCAGTTATATCTGCATTGCTTGGTTGGTATGTCGGTGAAATGGTGTTTCCATTGAGGAATGTTCCGCTTCCGTTTGTTGTCCAGGATATGGAACTGTAACCGGAAGAAGTTGCATCGGTGATGTAATAATAGCTTCCCGAACAAACAGAAGCATTGACTCCTGCATAAGCAGCCGGAAGTCTGTTTATCGTTAATGTCATCGCATCAGATACACTTTGTGAACAAGGTGCCGGGCTTGTGCTTGTCATGGTTAAAATGACTGATCCCGTAGCAATATCCAGTGCGCTCGGTGTATAGATCGGCATCAGGCTGGTTGAATTTGAAAATATACCTGTTCCGGAAGTTGTCCAACCCAATGTTGCATAATTTGCAGCGGTTGCACCTGACAGTGTATATGTGCTCCCTTCGCAAATGCTTGCATCGGTTCCTGCATCGGCTGATGGCAATGGCTCAAGGTTCAGTACCATGTTGTCGGTTACGGTTCCGGTACAGGGAACAATGGCGTCAGCAGTGATTGTAAGAATAACTGATCCTGCAATGCGATCGGTTATACTTGGGATGTATGTTGGTGTCAGTGTATTGGAATTCGTAAGTGTTCCTGTTCCCGAAGATGTCCAGTTGATGAAGCCGTAATTTGATGCGGTAGCTCCTGTAATGGTATAACCCGGGTCACAGGTTGTTACATCCGGACCTGCATTGACAGCCGGAAGCTTATGAATGGTCAGGATCATGTCATCCGTTACGGATGTGTTGCATGGCACTCCTGCAACAGAAACCAGCGTTAACGTTACCGAGCCGGCTGTGATGTCAGCTGCGCTTGGAGTATAGGTTGGTGTGAGTGTTCCAGCATTTGCAAATGTCCCGCTGCCACTGGTTTGCCAGTAATACGAATCATTGTGACTGGCTGCCGAACCGCTGATGGTATAGGCCTGGCCCTGGCAGATGGATGCATCGGGACCGGCATTTGATGTCGGTAATGGAGTGATGGTAAGGGTGATTGCATCGGTTACAGTTCCCGAGCA
>Ga0209697_10001407_pt1 | contig 37196 bp, 25 predicted proteins | sample AliMusrvi5mmetaG_FD_184115 | JGI IMG/M metagenome (GOLD analysis project Ga0209697, IMG submission 184115) | Freshwater lake bacterial and archeal communities from Alinen Mustajarvi, Finland, to study Microbial Dark Matter (Phase II) - Alinen... | ecosystem: Environmental > Aquatic > Freshwater... | reverse complement strand
AGATAGATGCCTTGTCTTCCATTGCCTCTGCCTTTTCGGATTTTGCCAGGATGCCTTCCACGCGGGTCGAACAGGTTGAGATGATAGGCCTGATCAGAGAGATTGTTACCCTTTTTGATGCTCCTGAAGCCTACCGTTTGACCGTAACCTATCCTGAATTGCCTGTTGTGTTTGTATCTGGAGACAGCGATCAGTTAAGAAGAGCACTAGTCAATATCATCCGGAATGCCACACAGGCCATACAGCATCAGCCACAAGGCGCTATCCGGATCAATATGGAAATTCAGCGCAGCCAAATACGGATCTCGATTAGTGACAATGGGGCCGGTATTCCGGAGTTGGACAAGGAGCGTTTGTTTGAGCCAAATTTTACCACCAAAAGCAGCGGAATGGGTTTGGGTCTGGCCATCACGAAGAGTATCCTGGAAAACTACGGGGGAGAGATCAGTTTTCAGAGCACTGCCGGTGCAACTACTTTTTTCGTTGACTTGCCACTCTCTAGCTGATAGCCTTCTCTAGTTCCCCATCTCTGACAAAAACTTGATCCGGATCAGCCTGATTTCGGCGACTTCGTAATCGTCGCCCAACTCTGCGATGGCCTCTTCCATGGAGTCTGAGGCTGCATCTTCCTTGAAATAGTTGAAGATATCGTCGACCTGTTCCTCATCCATGAGGTCGTAAATGTAGTAGTCGAGGTTGATTTTCGTTCCGGAGTTGACGATCGCTTCGATCTCCGTGAGTAAAGTATCCATGTCCATGTCTTTGGAAACGGCAATCTCGTCGAGCGGAAGTTTCCTGTCGATGTTCTGGATGATAAATACCTTGTTTTTGGATTTGTTGGCGACCGAACGTACCACAAAATCCTGGGCACGTTCAATTCCATTGTCTTCGACGTGTTTTTTTATCAATTCGATGAAGGGCATGCCGTACCGCTGTGCCTTCCCCTGTCCGACGCCGATGATGTTCTGCATCTCTTCGAGGGTTGTCGGATATTGAATGGACATGTCTGCCAGGGATGGATCCTGGAAGATGACGAAGGGTGGAAGCTTGTTTTTCAGGGCCACGCGTTTGCGCAGGTCCTTCAGCATCGAGAAGAGTTCGGGATCCCCAACGGCTCCGGCTCCCTGGGGAACCTCTTCCGATTCCTCTTCCGCTTCATAATCGTGGTTCTTGACGATGGTAAATGGCTGAGGATTTCCGAGATAGGCCCTTCCTTTGGCGGCCATTTTTAAAACCCCGTAATTTTCAATGTCCTTGGTCAGGAAGCCCGCAATGATGCACTGGCGGTAAACTGCATTCCACAATTTGTCCTTGTGGTCGTCGCCCTCTCCGAAAATTTCCAGCTTGTTGTGGCTGAATGATTTTACCTGTGCTGTTTCGTTTCCTGTCAGAATGTTGACGAGATGTTCACTCTTGCACTGCTCCTTGACTTCCAGAACTGCCTGCAGGGCAAGGGTTATCATCTCCTTTCCTTCGATGAGTTCTTTTGGATTCAGACAATTGTCGCAGTGTTCGCAATTTTCGGTGATGTATTTTTCTCCAAAATAGTGCAGCAAGATCGTCCTACGGCAAAGGGAGGATTCAGCAAAGGCAACCGTATCAAGCAAAAGCTGTTTTCCTATTTCCTGTTCTGCAACGGGTTTCCCTTGCATGAATTTTTCAAGTTTTTGAATGTCCTTGTAGCTGTAGAAAGTGATGCACCGTCCGTCGCCGCCATCCCGGCCCGCCCGGCCAGTCTCCTGGTAGAAGCCTTCCAGCGATTTGGGTATGTCGTAGTGGACCACGAAGCGTACATCGGGTTTGTCGATGCCCATGCCGAAAGCAATGGTTGCCACGATGACGTCGACCTCCTCCATCAGAAACTTATCCTGGTTGGTGGAGCGGGTAGTGGAATCCATCCCTGCATGATAGGCGAGTGCCTTGATGCCGTTCACCTGCAGCAATTCCGTAATCTCCTCCACCTTCTTGCGGCTCAGGCAGTAAATAATGGCCGATTTCCCCACATTTGCCCGGAAAAGACGGATGATTTGGTCCTTGGCCTTCACCTTGGGACGCACTTCGTAAAACAGGTTGGGCCTATTGAAGGAAGATTTGAACACGTTGGCGTTCAACATGCCCAGGTTTTTCTGGATGTCACTCTGAACCTTTGGAGTCGCGGTAGCCGTCAGTGCAATGATGGGAGCAGGCCCTATTTCGTTGACGATGGGTCTGATCCTCCTGTATTCCGGGCGGAAATCGTGGCCCCATTCCGAGATGCAGTGTGCCTCATCGATGGCGTAAAAGGAGATTTTGATGGTTTTAAGAAAGTCGATGTTTTCCTGTTTGGTAAGCGACTCGGGGGCTACATAGAGCAATTTGGTCTGGCCTTTCCCGATATCTTCCTTCACCTTCTGAATGGCCGACTTGGTCAGACTGGAGTTGAGGAAATGGGCAATTCCGTCGTGAACGCTAAAGCTGCGTATGGCATCCACCTGGTTCTTCATCAGGGCGATCAAAGGGGATATAACAATGGCTGTACCCTCCTGTAACAGGGCAGGCAGTTGGTAGCACAAGGACTTACCACCTCCTGTTGGCATCAACACAAAGGTGTCGTTTCCAGCCAGAACACTTTTTATCACCTCCTCCTGTTGACCCTTGAAGCGATCAAAGCCAAAATATTTTTGAAGTTCGGAAGTCAGTGTATTTTTTTCCTCAATTATCATCTTTCTATCTACCCCTTTTGCATTAAAGATACTAAGTTATAAAATATTGTCCTGCAAACAAGTCATTTAATTTTTATCCTTAAAATTTAACATTCAGGTGATTTTAGCGAGAAGGATCGATTCGGACTGTTTCATTACCCCTCGTTAGTGAAGTTAATAAAATTCCTTACTCACTGATCCACCTGATCGAAGGAAATTGGCAGGATGGATTGTGCCTAATGTTAAGGCATTGTTTCTATGGTACATAAATGGGCTCCTGGTTCTTTGGCATGGTCCGTGGGACATTATTGTTTTACCTGTTGACCATTAGAAAGTAGAAGCAAGCGGAAGGTTCTTTGGCGAAATTAAGGAGGGAGTTGGATGGTTTGCAGGGCGGAAGTCTCCTTCCTGAGTCTGTGTATACTGAATATTAATTTCTTTGTTGAGCATTGAATGAGTTGGGCTTCATGTAGGCAAAGAATCGTATATTTGCCCAGAATTTTGTTTTAAAATCACTCCGGTTTTTATGGCAGGGAAAAAAAATGCAGACGGCAGCAGTTCCAAAGGCACAGAAATGTCCTTTCTTCAGCATCTTGAAGAGCTCAGATGGCATCTCGTAAGGGCTTCAGCGGCCATCGTAGTTTTTGGTGTGATCGTCTTTCTCAACAAGCAGTTTATTTTTGATTACGTCATTCTGGCGCCCAAAAATCCCAGTTTTATCACCAATCGTTTTTTTGGATGGTTGGCTGTACAGTTGAATTCGCCTGATCTTGCCATCAATACCAAGCCCTTCCAATTGATCAACATTGATCTCGCCGGTCAGTTTACGATGCACCTGAATTTGGCCATCATCGGCGGAATCATCGTGGCCATTCCTTATATTCTTTGGGAATTTTGGCGTTTCGTGCGTCCAGCCTTGTATGAAAATGAAAGAAAACATGTCACTTCTGCCGTCGTTTACAGCTCCTTCCTATTTTTACTGGGGGTCTGCTTCGGATATTACCTGATTGTACCGCTTACCACCCATTTTTTTGGGAGTTACCAGGTCAGTAATGAGGTGCTCAACCAAATTAACCTCACCTCCTATGTAAGTTCCATCACCACCATCGTATTGGGAAGCGGGATAGTTTTTGAACTGCCCATTGTGATGTTTTTCCTGGCCAAGGTAGGACTGGCGGGAACCTCTTTTTTTAAAAAATACCGCAAACACGCCTTTATCATCTTGCTTTGTCTGGCTGCCATCATAACACCGCCTGATGCTTTTAGTATGTTACTGGTAACGGGCCCGCTTGCCCTTCTGTACGAACTGGGTATCCTGATGGCAAGGCTGGTTGAGAAAAAAAGAAAGAATGTTGACTTGCTGGAGGCCTAACAAAGTGCCTTAAGTGACTAATGTGAACTAAAGTGACTAAAGTTGGGGACTCTTGAGACTGTACCAATTTGAAAAAGGGGGTCACAAGGGAGGAGTAGTACAATTAATGATAGTTCGAAAATGAAATTACGTGCAGAAAATATCGTCAAGAAGTACCGTAACCGGACGGTAGTGAAAGGGGTTTCGATTGAGCTTCAGCAAGGTGAAATTGTTGGACTGCTGGGTCCCAATGGAGCCGGGAAAACCACCTCCTTTTACATGATTGTTGGTTTGATCAAGGCCGATGGCGGCAATATTTTCTTGGATGATACAGAGATTACCACTTTCCCTGTCTACAAGCGGGCCAAGTTGGGGATCGGATATCTGGCACAGGAGGCCTCCGTTTTTAGACAGATGAGTGTGGAGGACAACATCAGATCCATTCTCGAGATGACTGATTTTTCGAAAGAGTACCAACATGAAAAGCTGGAATCCTTGTTGACAGAGTTTGGACTACAGCACATCCGCAAGAGTCTGGGGATACAACTTTCTGGAGGTGAACGCAGAAGGACGGAGATTGCCAGGTGTCTGGCCATCAATCCGGCATTCATCTTGCTGGATGAACCATTTGCCGGTGTCGATCCGATTGCGGTAGAAGATATTCAGCAGATCGTTTTCAAACTCAAGGACAAAAATATTGGCATCCTGATTACTGACCACAATGTTCACGAAACCCTTTCCATTACAGACAGGTCTTATCTGTTGTATGACGGGAGAATCCTGAACAGCGGAACCGCCGAGGATCTGGCAGCAGATGATGAGGTTAGACGGCTCTATCTGGGGCAGAATTTTGAATTGAGGCGTCCCAACAAGAAAGAGCCTACGGAGGATGACCTGGTGGAGTTATGCGGTGATGCCTAAGGAGGTATGCTGACACTTTCGCCTCGGTTGAAGCGGTAGAATCCTGATTTTTTATTAGGGTTGGAGTCATTCTTTACATGATTCAAATTTAGATAGTCGGAATTAAAAATTATCGTATATTTGCAGCTCGAAAAATGCGGACGTGGCGTAATTGGTAGCCGTGCCAGACTTAGGATCTGGTGCCGAGAGGCGTGGGGGTTCGAGTCCCTTCGTCCGCACGAAAAAAATAACCGCCTCTTCTTTGCCGGAAGCACAGGCGGTTTTTTGAATGTATAAGGAATCAAATCCTCCCGACAGGGTTAAAATTGCTTTTTTAATTTTCATAAAATCAATATGTTAACGAATATTTTTGTTAACTAATACACAATTCAATGCATATTTCCAGAACAAACACAGATGAGCTGAATGCAGTAATCAGGCTCTCTATTGAGAAGAGCGACTACGAAGCAACAGTCAACGAAACACTGAAGGATTACCGCAAAAAAGCAAATATGCCGGGTTTCCGCAAGGGAATGGTTCCGGCCGGACTGATAAAAAAGATGTACGGAAAGGCAGTTTTGGCCGAGGAGATCAACAAGATGCTCAGCGGCGAACTGAACAGGTACATTCACGACGAGAACCTTCAGATTCTTGGGGAACCACTTCCCAATGAAACGGAGCAAAAACCGATCAGCTTTGACAGCGATGAGACCTTCGAGTTTGTTTTTGATTTGGGCCTCTCGCCTGTTATCGACCTCGATTTTCAAAAAATAGGCAAACTGCCCTATTACGAAATTGCCATTGACGCAGAGATGATAAACAACCAGGTTGAAGCTTTCCAGAACCGCTTCGGGAGTTATGTCGACGCAGAAGTTTCTACCGAAAATGACAATCTGATCGGCCGCCTGAAGCAACTGGACGACAAAGGGGAAGTGCTGGAAGGTGGCATTCAGGTGGAAGAGGCACAGGTCTCTCTGAAAATGGTGCTGGCCAAAAAAGCCAAATCTGCACTTTTGGGCAAGAAAGCCGGAGATGTGTTGAAAATGAACCCCAAAAAAGCCTTCGAAAACGACCATTACCTGAAACAGGTGTTGAAAATAGAGGATGCACAGGCCGAATCACTCACCTCAGATTTTGAACTGACCGTTTCGAAGGTGAATACCTTTGTTCCTGCGGAACTCAACGAGGATCTGTTCCAGAAATCACTTGGAGGAGTTTCGGATGTCACGACCGCTGAACAATTCAAGGAAAAATTGGCTGAGGATTTGAAAGCCAACCTTGGCTATTCTTCTGAATACCGATTTCTGGTTGATACCAAAGAGAAATTGGTCAACTATGTTGGAATGAAGTTGCCAGAGGAATTCCTGAAAAGATGGCTGGTCTATTCCAATGAAAATATTAGCAAGGAGCAGGTAGAAGAAGAGTTTCCCCATTTCGTCAAGGATCTGGAGTGGACCCTTATCAAGAACCGGCTTTCCAAGGACAACCATATTCAGGTTGGGGAAGCAGATGTAGTGGCTTTGGCAAAAGAGACGGCCCTGATGCAATTTCGTCAGTACGGCATGTTCAATGTGCCCGACGAATATCTTGATAATTATGCCAAGTCCATTCTGAAAAACGAAGAGGAACGTCACCGTCTGATCGAGAAAAAATCAGAAAGCATGGTACTCGAATTCATCAAGGTAAATGCAGAACTGGAGGTAAAATCAGTTTCTCAGAAAGCGTTCGACGACCTTTTTGAAAAATAGCAACAACCTTTTGTGAGAATATCTTCCCGTTGAATCTTTGAACGGGGTATTTTAATAACTTTGTGAATCGAACCTTCCTGTTTTACGTACAAATAGAAAGGTTCGGTTTTAACAAAGTTATTTCATTTAAAATCATTTTGTCATGAGTCTAAAAAGTGATGAGTTTCGCAAATTTGCGACAAAGCAGATGGGAATTAGTAGCTTATCCCTTCACAAGTTTGAATCTGTCCACGCCAGTTATATCTCCCCGACCATCATCGAAGAGCGTCAGATGAACATTGCCCAGATGGATGTCTTCTCCCGTTTGATGATGGACCGGATAATCTTTTTGGGAATACCCATCGATGATTACGTAGCCAACATCATCCAGGCACAACTGCTCTTTCTGGAATCATCTGATCCGGGAAAGGACATCCAGATCTATTTCAATTCACCCGGAGGGTCCGTGCACGCAGGATTGGGAATCTACGATACCATGCAGTACATCAACTGCAACATTGCCACCATTTGTACCGGGATGGCTGCCTCGATGGCTGCCGTGCTGATGACCGCCGGAACCAAGGGAAAGCGTTCAGCATTGAAACACTCCCGGATCATGATCCACCAACCCATGGGTGGCGCACAAGGCCAGGCTTCTGACATTGAAATCACGGCAAGGGAGATCATGAAGCTTAAACGTGAACTCTACGAAATAATAGCTTTCCATTCCGGACAAACCTTGGAAAAAGTGGAAAAGGATTCGGACCGGGACTATTGGATGACGGCTGAAGAGGCGAAAGAGTACGGAATGATTGATGAGATTTTGATTCGCCAGAAAAAATAGATCAAAGACTGGCTGTTCATAAATAATTTAGAATGAAGAAAGTTGACAGGTGTTCGTTTTGCGGACGGGAGAAGAAGGATGTACAGTTGCTCATTGCGGGTATGGAAGGCCATATCTGTGAGAATTGCATCGAACAGGCCCATTCGATCGTTGAGGAGGAGTTCAGGAAGAACATTGGTTTCGACCTCAAGGGGGTTGAATTAAAAAAACCCAAGGAGATCAAGGCTTTTCTGGATCAATATGTAATCGGACAGGACGATGCCAAAAAGATTCTTTCTGTAGCCGTTTACAACCATTACAAAAGATTGAATCAAAAGGTAACCGAAGACGGTACCGAAATTGAGAAATCAAATATCATACTCGTTGGACCTACCGGGACGGGAAAAACGTTGCTTGCAAAGACCATTGCACGAATGCTGCACGTTCCGTTTACCATCGTGGATGCCACTGTCTTGACGGAAGCAGGATATGTTGGTGAGGACATTGAGAGTTTGCTTACGCGCCTGTTGCAGGCGGCCGACTACAACGTCGAGGCAGCCGAGCGGGGCATCGTTTTCATCGATGAAATTGACAAGATTGCCAGAAAAGGAGATAATCCTTCCATCACCCGCGACGTATCCGGAGAGGGTGTTCAGCAGGGATTGCTGAAATTGCTCGAGGGAGCCATCGTCAATGTTCCGCCGCAAGGAGGAAGAAAACATCCCGAGCAAAAGATGATTCCCGTGGATACCAAGAACATTCTGTTCGTCTGCGGAGGCGCTTTTGAGGGGATCGAACGAAAAATTGGGTTGAGGCTGAACACAAAAGTAGTTGGTTACAAAGCAAGTTCAGAACATGGTAAAATCGACAGGGATCACCTGCTGCAATATGTTTCCCCACAGGATCTGCGGGCCTTTGGACTGATCCCCGAGATCGTCGGACGTTTACCGGTGCTGACCTACCTCCGGCCACTCGACAGGGAGTCACTGCGCCGGATTTTGACGGAACCCAAGAATTCAATCATCAAGCAGTACCACAAGCTGTTCGAAATGGATGGGATCAAACTGGAGTTTCTGGAAGAAACGCTGAATGTGATCGTTGACAAAGCCATTGAATTTAAACTGGGAGCCAGGGGGTTAAGATCCATATGTGAGACCATTATGATTGATGCCATGTTCGACATGCCATCAGAGGAAGGAACCAGCATGGTGATCACTCCTGAATTTGCCATTGAGAAAATTGAAAAAATCAGTACTTTCCATCTTTTGGCAGGTTAATGAATTGTAATAAATAATATTACCTTTGATTCGAATTAAAATTATAATAACAAATGAGTAAAGGAATTGTCAAATTCTTTAATGTAACAAAAGGATTTGGGTTTATCAAAGACGATGAGTCTCAAAATGAGTACTTTGTACACGTAACTGGCTTAATCGATCAAATCAAGGAAAATGACCATGTAACTTTCGAATTACAAGACGGAAGGAAAGGTCTTATCGCTGTAAACGTAAAACAAGCTTAAATAAAGCAAGTTTCGAACAAAAAAAAGAGGGAATCCAAAAGGTTCCCTCTCTTTTTTTGCAAAAAAGAAAGGATAACGGCTAAAGTGTGGACTCCGGTAATTTGCATTTTGAAGTAAAGTGGTAGAAAATATTATAAAACTTTCAAACGAAGTCCAAATATCCTAAATTTACTCAAGGCATGAAGCACGAAATATGGGTGTCCCTACTTTAGCCTTTAGCCTTCTTCAGTTGCTTCCCGCATAGATGATCAGCCCGATCCCAACCACGAAGAGCAGAAACATCGCAGTCAATAGTCCGGCTGTACCTTTCGATCCCCTGAATTCTTTCCAGATAAAGACGCCCCACAAGGCCGCAACGAGGGTGGCTCCCTGTCCTAGTCCGTAGGAGATGGGAAAGCCCGCCTTCCCTGCTGCAATGATGCTCAGCGACATTCCCACGCACCAGATCATTCCTCCCAGGATTCCCGTCAGGTGGGTCTTTACCCCACCCTTGAAATATTGGGTATAGGTGACGGGAGTCCCTTCAAAAGGCTTCTTCATCAGGATGGTGTTGAACAGGAGGTTGCTGACCAGCACTCCAATCGAAAAGAAGAGGTTGGCCGTGTAAGGAGTCAGGAATCCAGTTTTTGGATGGAAAAAGTCTTCCGCCATGGAGCTGGCGACAAACCGGTAAAAGAGGGCCATCATTACCCCACCTACAAGCGAAAGCACAATTCCCTTGGTAGGCACTTTCATCGCCTGGGAAGCCTTCTTCCGGTAGGCAATGGCATCGAGGACGATCGCTACCGTGACCAGTCCGACACCTGCAAACAGCCAGGTTGCATTACCCTGCGGTGTAGCCATAAAATTGATGATGACTCCCAGCACAAGGGCGATGCCAATCCCTACCGGGAAGGCTACCGACATCCCTGCGATCGCGATGGCAGCAGCCACCAGGATATTGGCGGCGTTGAAAATAATTCCGCCCAAAAGGGCTTTCCCGAGGTTAGCTGGATCAGCCTGTTTCAGGTCGGCCAGGAAGCCGCGGCCCTGGTCTCCGAAACTGCCCAGGGTAAAGGCAAAGAGAAGAGCCATCAAGACGATGCCGATCACATAATCCCAGTAAAAAAGTTCGAATCGCCAGGATTTTTCAGCCAGCTTCTGGGTGTTGGCCCAGGATCCCCAACAAAGCATCGTCACGAAGGTCAGAATGACGGACAGTGTGTAACTTTCGACAATGTACATGGTGCGTAAGATTTAGAGTTGTAGTTTTTCATTGAAGTACTTCAAGTACTTAGAGTACTTCGGGTACTTTGAGTTTGGAATTTTTTTGTATAGTTTTAGAGTGTCACATTAGATAGAGTCGCCCAGGATGGCAGGCATTTTGCGCCTGTCAATTTTTATTCCTGAATCAGAAAGTCTTTTGAGATGAAATTCCAAATATTTCTCAGCGATGGAATTCTCCAGAAAGATATCAAATTTGTAGCGATGATCTTCAGTGTCGATAATCAGGATGTTTCCTGTGCCGTTGGGTCTGTTTACCCCAATGGGTTGAACCACGGAGGGGAAATAACTGCCCCTTTTTCGCCCCCGCAAAATAAATTTGATATTACGAATAGCGGAGAAAGGCAGGCTGATGGTCTGGCCGTTTGTTGAGGAGAGGATCTCATTTTCCTCAAAAGTTATCGCACCTGCGACTTTGTAATTTTTGAGGGCGAGCACAGGGATGAAGCAAAATATTCCGAATCCAATCACTGGAGAAAGATATCTGTTCGTAGGATTTTTCAGAAAAACGACAAACAACAATACAACCGCTACCATCAACCCCGTTTTCAGAATCCTGAGCAGGATTTCGTTGGATTTTTCTGTTAGTTGAAACCTGTTTCTCATGGGAAAATTATTCTATGATACCTTATCCTCTGTGCGGAAAAATTTTATCGTGAACCTAAATTCTACACCCGGAATTAACGGATTCCACTTCCATTATTCACCATTTTTCATTTTTCATTAAAAACCAACGCATCGCTCACATAAATCCTGCTGCCCTGTGATTCCGGTTTTTTCTCACCGGTGACCACCAGTTTCAGCGTGTGTTTTCCCGGCGCCAGTTTAAGGGCGTGGCAGATGTTGATGGGAGTCTGTTCCTGGTTGTTGTAAAAGAAATAGGTGTCGAACGAATTGTGCAGTTTACCGTCGAGGTACAATTCGGCCTTGCCACCGTCCTTGGTCCAGTTTCCTTCGAGCGAGATGGCGGTTCCTTCAAATTCAAGTTCCAGTGAATCTCCTTTCTTTCCGGCAAATTTGGCCTCTTTGGCTTTCACACCCGTGTTCTCGTCGGGGAGTTGGTAGGTTTGCCAGTCACCCACCGACTTCCATCTTTTTTCGTTGAAGATGGAGACCTTTTCGCTCAGCACCATTTTGGGAAAACTGACCTCCAGGGGAGCGGCCACCGGCATCTGTACCCGGATACTGACCAGCTCAGGCGTAACGGTTCCACCTTCCGCCACTACGTGGCCAACGGCATATTGGTAGGTCTTTTCTACTGCCTTGCGGAACGAATAGTTGGTATAAATGAAGAGGGAATCCTGCATTTCGTTCACAGCCTTTTTCATCGGTTCCGGCAGGTGGCTGAATCCGTTAACGACCCCAAGAATGGCCATGACATTGGAAGGATTGCAATCCGAATCCTGTCCGCAACGGGTGGTGATCTCCATCGTCTTCATCGGATCACCCTCTCCATAAAGTAATCCGACTACAATGAAGGCCCCGTTGAATTTGGCATCGATGTTGAAGGCCTCTCCAGCGGTACAGATGTGGGTCTTGCCCCATTTTTCCTCCAGTACCTTCCAGGTGGCACGCCAGTCGGAGGGATATTGTTCTTTCAGGGCGAGTACCTCCATGATCACTTTGGCATAATCGGATTCGGCAGGCAAGGAGCAAAGGGCCTTGTCGACCACCTTGCGAAGGTCCTTTTCGAAAAAGGCTTCAGCATACAGGGAAGAGAGGAAAACCCCACCATAAAATCCATCCCCGTAATTCATGATGTGGCCGATCTTGTCTGTCAGTTTCAGGGCACTGTTGGGCATTCCCGGCGACATAAATCCGATGTAATCAGCTTCGATCTGAAAATCGATGTCGTTGGCATGAAAATTGAATTCGGGTGATCCCGAACGGGGTGGGAAGATGCTGTCGTAGTAGTTTTTCCGGGACTGGGCATTGGCGTGCCAGAGCATGTAACCCGACTTGGCAAACAGCTCCTGGTATTTTTTGGCAGGAGCACCGGTCCCAAACTGATCCATCGTCTCCAGGAAGGTCAATTGGACATAAAGGTCATCCTGGGTAAGAGCCCCTTTCGAATCGGCGGGTTTCCATTTGATCGAATCTTCAAACGTATGGCCCATGGCGTGAAATTCGGTAGGTGCACCATAGGTGACCCCGATGATCTTTCCGGCCCATCCGCCGGCAATCTTATCTTTCAATATTTCAGGTGCAATGGTCCGCACATTTGGATCAGGCCGACTGCAGGAGGCCAGCGCCAAAAGCAATGTGAGCGAGAAAAGGTTAGTAGTTTTCATGGATGAAAAATGAAAAGTTAAAAGCTAAAAATGAAAAGTTAAAAATGTGACTCCAGTCCCACCGTCTCCTAGTCTCCTAGTCCCTCAGTCTCCTAGTCCCACCGTCTCCTAGTCTCACAGTCCCCCAGTCTCCTAGTCCCACCGTCTCCTAGTCTCACAGTCCCCCAGTCTCCTAGTCTTACAGTCCCTCGGTCTTATAGTCCCCCAGTCCTACAGTCCCTCAGTCTTATAGTCTCCCAGTCTTAAAGTCCTTCTTCACCGGCAAGGACATCATCCGTTGCTCAATGAAACGGCCCAGGCTATCCGGACTCATTTTCATTTTGACATAGGAGTGTTTCCCGGAAGGATTTTCTTCCCAGCTGTTGCTGCCATCCAGATTTACCTTGATGGTACCTTTCACGGTAGTGAAGAATTTATCCGGACCGTAGACTGCGATCAGTACAGCAGTCTGGTCCCAGCTCATGTGCCCTTTTTGCAGCTCCCCGGCACCTGTCATGGCGATGCGGAAGGCATCCTTCACCGGACTGTTTAGTGCTGGACCAGCGATGAGCTTCAAGCCGGTTGTGATCTTCTCCCCTATTTCGAATCCGGTAAAAATAACAGGGGTTGGCCAGTGTTCTGTGCAATATCTGGAAGCAGTCGAATCCATGTAGAGGTTGTATTCCTTGCCTTTCGGATACCAGCCTGCCATCGAAACCAGTTGTTTGACTTTCCTGGCCACCAGGGCCTCTCCGCTCAGCGGACTGATTTGGTCGGGCTGGGATTGCAGCAGGTTGGACAGGTTGGTCAGGAAGCCGATGGAGACCATGGTGACGGAACCATCCGGTTGGCCGGAGAGAATTTTCCGGTATTGAGTCACTGCATCTGGGGCATCCCTGGAGGATCTTGTCTGATGGGGATATTTGGCAACGATGGAATCCGGCCAATGCTGTTCGGATCCCATCGAGATTCCTTTCGATTTTGTTGCTCCTAACGGGATAGCCGGTCTCCCGAACCAGGTGTTAAGTACTTCGATGGTAGGGACGACCAGGGGGTCCTTGTTGCAGGCGAAGGTGCCGAGAATTTCGGCTTTGCCGCTGTCGGCCATCGCATGAAGCACGGCGAAGGCACCCACATCGTCAAAATCCGGTCCGATGTCCGAATCGAGTATGATGTTGACGGGTTTTGATGGAGTCTGTTTAACCGGGGGTGTGCAAGAAAAGAGTGCCCAGATAATTAGAAGCAGCGGGGAGAAATACATCTTCATTTTTTTGGGATTAGAAAGTTAAGTCCATCTCTTTCCGGTAGGGGGCCGAAGCCTGGGCGCCCATTCTGGTTACAGAAATGGAGGCGGCCTTGCTGGCAAAAGTTATGGCCATTTCGAGATTTTCCCCTTCGGCAATCGCCACTGCCAGGGCTCCATTGAAACAATCGCCGGCAGCGGTGGTGTCGACAGGCTGCACTGGAAATGCAGGTATCAGCCGACATTGTGTGTCTGTTACCAGGAGCGCCCCTTTGCTGCCCAGGGTGATTACGACTGCCTGAATGCCTTTTGCAAGGAGGACCCTGGCAGCATTTTCTGCGGTTGCCAGATCGGTGACAGGGATTCCTGTGAGTAATTCTGCCTCCGTTTCGTTGGGAGAGATCAGGTAAAGTTTTTTCAGCAGCTCGTCGGGCAACGGTTGAGCCGGGGCAGGATTAAGAATCACTTTTTTCCCCGCATCAAAGGCAATCTTGGCAGCGTAGAGAACGGTTTCAAGTGGAATTTCCAGTTGCATCAATAGTATTTCCGACTCAAGGATGGCACTTTTGGCCTTGTCGATTTCGGTGGTGGTCAGTCGGGCATTGGCACCGGGTGCCACCACGATGCAGTTTTCGCCGAGTTCATCCACTGTGATCAGGGCGATCCCGGAAGGGGAATCGGGATCTGAAAAGAGAAATTCCAAATTTAGTTTCTCTGATTGAAAGAGTTCTTTGGTCTGGAGACCGAACAGATCTTCACCGGTCTTGGCGATCAGGGTGACATTCCCATTGAGTCTGGCGGCGGCAACTGCCTGGTTGGCTCCTTTCCCTCCGGGATTCATCAGGAAAATGCCTCCCAAAATGGTTTCTCCCGGCAGGGGAAGTTTGGAAGTTTTGATCACCATGTCGGTGTTGGTGCTGCCAATGACGGTAATGCGGTTTCGGGTCATTCGAGGAGTTTTAGAAAAGTGAACCAAAGAGACTAACGTGAACTAAAGTGACTAAAGTACTTTTCACAAATAATAAGTGATAAAGTTAAAGTTCGGAGACCCAAACTTTGGTTCACTCTAGTCACTTTAGCTCACTTTAGTCACTTTCCATCCACAAGTTCACTCAAAATTAAGATAAAATTCCACAAAGCCCTCTTCCGGAATTTTTTAAAGGAAATTCTTGTTTATTTTGTAGTCTCAATAAAGCAGTACATGAACATTTTAATCATAGGATCGGGCGGAAGGGAACACGCTTTTGCCTGGAAACTGAAGCAAAGCAACAAACTGGATCAATTATTCATTGCCCCCGGTAATGCAGGAACGGCAGGATTGGGTCAAAACCTCTCCATTGAAACTACTGATTTTGCTGCCATCCGGCAAGCCATTTTGAATCATCACATTGAAATGGTCATCGTTGGTCCGGAAATCCCGCTGGTAGCCGGCATCCATGATTTTTTTCTTGCAGATAGCCTGCTGAAGGACATTCCTGTCATTGGTCCCTGCCGGGAAGGTGCCAGACTGGAAGGCAGCAAGGAGTTTGCGAAGGAGTTCATGCTGCGCAACGACATTCCAACAGCGAAATATTTTACCGTTCATCAGGGCAATCTGGAGGAAGGCGTTGGGTTTCTGAGGCAGCTTTCTGCCCCTTACGTCCTGAAGGCGGATGGGTTGGCGGCCGGGAAGGGAGTCCTGATCCTCGGCAATTTGGAGGAAGCCATCGGTTCTTTGAAAGAGATGCTGAACGGTCTTTTTGGGAGTGCCAGTGCGACCGTTGTCATTGAAGAGTTTCTGTCGGGCGTAGAGTGTTCCGTTTTTGTGCTGACCGATGGCGTTCATTACAAGATATTACCGGAGGCGAAGGATTACAAACGGATTGGCGAAGGCGACACCGGGTTGAACACGGGTGGCATGGGTGCCATCTCTCCAGTCCCTTTTGTGACGAAGGAATTTATGCAAAAAGTGGAGGATCGGATGGTCAAGCCAACGGTCCTTGGCTTGCAAAGGGAAGGGATCGGTTTCAAAGGATTCCTATTCCTTGGTTTGATGAATTGCCAGGGGGAACCCTTCCTGATTGAATACAACGTCAGGATGGGAGATCCGGAGACGGAGGCCGTTTTGATGCGCATCCAGTCCGATCTGGTTGAACTTTTTGAGGGAGTTGCCAGTGGCACCCTGAACGAAAAGGAGCTGGTGATAGATCCAAGAACGGCTGTTACGGTGATGGTGGTAGCCGGGGGTTATCCAGGTTCTTATGATAAGGGAGCTGTGATCCGAAACCTCGATGCTGTGGAGGGAAGTGTGGTCTTTCACGCAGGAACAAGACTGGAAGGTGAAACGGTGCTTTCCAACGGAGGCAGGGTTTTGGCGGTAAGTTCCCTGTCCAATTCGATGGAGGAGGCCCTGGCCTTGAGCTACAAAAATACAGGAAGGATTTCGTTCGAAAAGATGTATTACCGAACCGATTTGGGTTTTGATTTAAAATAGGCGAAAGATGTTTCTCAGGCTTTTTAGCAGCAAGAATGTTTACAGTGCCATACTGATCCCTTTGGTTGCCTTCCTTTTCTGGATGGAGCCGCTGAAGGTGCCTGTCACCCTCGTGGTCATCCCCGGGGAGGGAATGATGCCGCTCTATACTTTTTTTGCCAAATTTTTCATTTCCAGTAGTGTATGGCCGGTCGTTACCGGATTTTTGCTGACTTTGCTGAATGCCCTGATCCTTTCGTTGCTGAGTTATGAATTCCAGTTTCTGCAGCACAGGACCTTCCTCCCCGGGATTCTTTACGTGGCGATTGTCTCCTCGTTCCCTTCTCTGCAGACGTTTCATCCGGTCTATCCGGCTACCCTATTTGTGCTTTTGGCGGTCTATTACATTTTTTCCACCTATCACCGGAAAAATGAGATCTCCTCTACCTTCAATGCCTCCTTTCTGCTCTCCGTCGGTGCCCTCTTTTATTTGCCTGTAATCACCCTTTTGCCCCTGATCTGGATCTCGATTTTTGTTTTGCAAAAGAGCGACAACTGGAGGCTACTGGTCATTCCGCTGATAGGAATATCCCTCCCCTGGCTGCTACTCTGGACTTTTCTTTTTGTCTCCGGATCGGATCAGACCTTCATCGCCTCCATCGTGCAAGGCATGAGAACCGCCAACAACCAGTTTATGTACAATTATGGTTTTCTGACTGTCACCAGCTTTATTTTCCTGTTGTCAGCTTTTGGGAGTATTTCGCTGATCAATTCCGTCAGCATCCGGAAAATGAGTACCCGTAAATATTTCATCATTCTTTATTGGATGCTCGGACTCAGTATTCCGTCCGTTTTCTTGCTTCCTTCCACCGGACTGGGTATCATCGCGATCTCTACGGTCCCCGTTGCCTTTTTGATCTCCCATTTTTTCATGATGGGAAAACGTGGATTCTGGAAGGAATTTTTCTTCTTTATTTTCCTGGCTACCCTCGTTGCCGGACACTTTTTACTCTTCGAACAATTCTGAGCCAACTCCCGGTAGGGCCTCCGGAAGATCATCCTCTATCAGGTGGTCGGGTAGTGATTTCTGGGTCTTGATTCCCAAATCCTTCAGTTTTTCAGAGGTACGAACCAGGTTTCCCTTGCCGGTATGCAATTTGCTGAGGGCATTGCTGTAGTTGGACTGTGCCGTTTCGATGCTTTTCCCGACTTTTTCGAGATCCTGCACAAAATTGACAAATTTGTCGTAGAGAGAGGCGCCCAACGAGGCGATCTCCAGGGCATTTTTGGTTTGGTTCTCCTGTTTCCAGATGGAGGAGATGGTGCGGAGCGATGCCAGCAGCGTGGAGGGACTCACGATCACGACCTTGTTGTCCCAGGCATAATTGAACAACTCCTGATCCTCCTGAATGGCGATGGCAAAGGAGGATTCTATCGGCAGGAAAAGCAGCACAAAATCCGGGCTGTTGAGGTTTTTGGCAGTCGGGTAATGTTTATCCGAAAGCATTTTGATATGGGACCGGAGCGATCTCAGGTGGTCTGCAAGATATTGGATCCTAAGTTCATCGGAGGTCTCATTTACCAGCCGCTCGTAGGCTACCAGCGAAACTTTTGAATCCACGATCAGGTGCTTCTTATCCGGCAGATGGATGATCACATCGGGACGTATCTGTTTGCCGTCGCTGTTTTCATCGACCACCTCCCGCTCATATTCCCGACCAAGCGTCAGCCCGGAACGTTCCAATACCCTCTCCAGCACCACCTCTCCCCAGTTGCCCTGCTTCTTCACGTCGCCCTTGAGTGCCTGGGTTAAATTTTGTGCATCGGTGCTGATTTTGTGGTTGAGCTCCTGCAGTTTTTTTAGCTCCACTTTCAGATCGGTCTGGTCTCTCAATGTTTTTTCGTACGACTCCTCCACCTTCTTCTCGAAGGTCATTATTTTTTCCTTCAGCGGAGAGAGAATCTCCCCGATATTCTTCTGGTTCAGTGTGGTAAATTCGGCCGAATGCTCCTTGAGAATTTTGTGTGCGACATTTTCGAATTCGATGGTTAGCCGCTTTTGAATCTGTTCCAATTCTGTTGCCTTGTCTGTCAGCTCTTTCTTTGCGTGTTCCAGTTCAGACATTGAAGTGGTAAGCAACCTGATGGAATCTTCGTTCTTCTGTCTTTCGCTACCCAGTTCAATTTTCATTTCAGAAAAATCTTTAGACAACGAAATCAGCTGTTGCTCGGCGAGGGATCTGTTCTTTTCTGCTTCCGCGATTAGTGCCTGCATCTGTTTCTCCGTGTCATTGAGCAGACGCGCACTGGAGGTGCGTTGGTCGCTGAGGCGCTTTTGTTGCCAAAAGAAAATCAAGGTACTACCGGTTAGAAAGGCAAGGATGGGATAGAGAATTTCCATGGGGTGATATTTTTCCTAAATATAAAAAAAGCGCAACCGTTTTTGCCGGTTGCGCTTGGAAATGTGTGGAAATATTTTCAGGGGAAACGGTAAACTAGTGAGTTGATTACCATTCCAGCCCCAACCGATGTCAGGATAATGTGGTCGCCAGATTCGAGGGCATGGTCCTCCATCTTGTTTTTCAGAATAAGATCTAGCAGGGTAGGGACCGTTGCGGTTGAGGAGTTTCCGAGTGTCCGGATGGTCATGGGCATGACGTCGGGATTGAAATCTTTGATGCCGTAGAGTTTAAACACGCGTTGCAGGATTGCCTCATCCATCTTTTCATTGGCCTGGTGTATCAATACTTTTTTGATATCAGTCAGGTGAAGGCCTGCCTTATCGAGGCTCTCCTTGACGACTCCGGGTACGGCACTGAGGGCATAGGCATATACCTTGTGGCCTGCCATCCGGATGTTTAGTTCGGTGCCGTGGTAGTTGGGATTGAGGGAGACCCCCATTTTAAGCATCACCGGATCGTTGTCGGACCTACTAGCCTGGGAAAGGATACCAACGGGCGTTTCGCTCTCCACTGCTTGCACGATGACCGCTCCGGAGCCATCTGAAAAGATCATCCTGTCGCGGTCGTAAGGATCGGAAACCCTGGAATTAAGGTCTGAACCTACTACCAGGCCACATTTAAACATCCCGCTCTTGATGTAGGCATTGGCCACGATCATGGCGGTAGTCCAGCCCGGGCATCCTGCATTGATGTCGTGTGTAAGAACATTGGTGTTTTTGATTCCCAAACCCAATTTCACCCTGTTGGCGATGGCAGGTACCTGTTCTGAACGGTAAGTGTCTGGATAGATGTCTCCGAAGTTGTGTGCTGCAATGATGAACTCCAGTTTCTCCCTGTCAAAACCTGAGGAGACAATGGCATCTTCGCAGGCAAAAGTTGCCAAATGGCTGGTTGCCTGATTGGGTTCCGCATAGCGGCGCTCTTCGATGTTGGTGATCTCGTTGAATTTCCGGATGATCTCTTCGTTGGGAGTTTCGAATTTGTTCCCCGTTGCAGGGTCATAGAATTCCTTGTCCAGGAAATAGCTATTTGGTATTACGGTAGGGGGGATATAGGATCCGGTTCCCACGATAACGGTATAAGTCTCTTTGCTCATAATTAAATTGTTATTCGATATTCTTTTATCTTTTTCTCATCCATTGTTTCGATGTTAAAACTATTTCCGTCGAAGACTCCATAGCTGAATTTTTTGATCCAATCGCCCAGGATAATCAGCCGTGTGTTTTCGGCAACCGGTGCATCCAAAATGATGTGGCGGTGTCCAAATACGAAATAGTCAAAATGCTCTTTTTCTACCGTGGCTTTTGCGAAGATATATTGCTCTTCTGATTCCAGCTTTTTCAATCCCTGATCGCCGTTCTTGTAAGAGAGCCGGCTTTTTTTGGACCAATGGTGCGCCAATCGGAAAGAGAGATCCGGGTGAATTTTTGCAAATGCCCATTGTGCGATCCGGTTGTGGAAAAAGTTTTTGATCAGTTGGTAGCCGAAATCTTTTTTCCCAAGATCGTCGCCGTGCGATAGAAAAAATTTCTTGCCAAGAAGTTCCATGGTGACAGGGGCCCTGTGAACGGTCATCCCTACCTCTTCGGAGAGATAGTCAAAGGCCCAGATGTCGTGGTTACCCGTAAAAAAATGAACAGGGATCCCACTGTCGCAAATTTCTGCCAGAAGGCCGAGCGATCTGACAAAACCCTTTGGTACAGCTTTCTTGTATTCGAACCAGAAATCAAAAAAATCGCCCATCAAAAAGAGCATGTAGGCATCCTTTCTGATTGTTTGGAGCCAATCGACAAAAAGCAACTCGCGTTCCCTGTTGTTGTTCAACGCCGGAGCTCCCAGATGAAGGTCAGATACAAAATAGATTTTTTTTCCGATAACCACAGTCAATTAATGTGACAGAACTTTGCAACCAATTTCCCCGACAAAGATATAGGTAAATCATAATTTCACAAGACCAATTTTAAAATGGACCATATTGGGGGATTTTCCCATTGAATTGAGGACTTAGTTTTCAAGGTGCCGAGACGACACTTGCCGTCTGGCAAAGGCTGCAGTGTCAAAGAAGGCAATGCAATTAAATTGTACTTTTTTCAAAATCGAAAATCGAAAATTACTTTTTCACAGCATTTTTGCCAAAGTGGAATTGAGTGACGGCCCCTGCAGGTTCTTGGCCACGATATTCCCGGCTTTATCAAGCAGGTAATTGGAAGGAATCTCGTGAATGTTGAAACTGATGAGTGCTTGAATGCTGCCTTTCATATCTCCCACATTGATCCAGGTCAGATGGTCTTCGGCGATGGCGGCCGTCCAGGCAGATTTGTCATCGTCGACACTCACCATATATATTTCGAACCCTTTGTGTTTGTATTTGGCATACAGTTCAGCCAGCACCTGGTTCTGAATCCGGCAAGTGCGGTCTTTGGCCGACCAGAAGTGAAGCAGTACACATTTACCATGCAACGACCAGAGCGATTGCGTAACACCGGAGGCGTCGGGGAGTTTGATTTCAGGAGAGTTGACTGCTTTCTCGTTCATCAGTGAATTGAATTGGGCATTTTTTTGTCCCTTCAATATGTTTATTGCATTGGAATACATGGCCTTCACCTGATCGTTTTTCGGATATACGGCATTTAGGGCAGAGGCGGCCGTCTTCATGGCCTGAAAGTCGTTGGCAACATAGTTGTTTTCATCCCATTTCTGATACAGGGCATAGACACTTGCCATTGAAAAAGGATTTCGTTTGACGAAGTCATTCACATACGCAGAATAATCATTTGCCAGTTTGAGATATTCCTTGTCCATCCGTTCCAGTTCGCCTTGGTATCCGGCATCGTACTGGTGTTTCTTGTAGAGCAGACGAATGGAATCCATTTTTGATTTTGCCTTCGCATAGCCAAAAGTAAGTTCACGTACCTTTTCAGAGTTGTCGGAACCAGTCACCCTGTAATCAGAGGCAAAATGTTTGTATGATCCGGTAATGGTAGCATGTTCCGTAGAGTCGAGCAAGAGGGTGGCAAAATTTCCATCGGACAGTTTAAGCAGGAAAAAAGTTGGCGAACTGACCTGCCCTTTCAGGTTAAACTCACCTGCCTGATCCATTTTTACAGAATCAATGGTCTTTTGCGATGAGGTGAGCAACAGGTTTAAATAGACTGTTTTGCCGGCACCGCCGTCAATTTTTCCGGAAATGGTGTAGTTGTATTTTTTTCCGCAGGAGACGATGAGGAGGACAATTGCCAGCAATGCTAGGATTCGGTTCATTTTTTGCTTTTTTATTAATTGGATGGTTGCAAACAAATTTTTCATGTTCAGCTTCCCGGTAGGGTAGCGAAGAAAGAACAAAAATAAAAATTAGTAGCCAATAAATGAAGCTAAAACGGAAAGAGCGCAGTATAAAGTGAAAAATGCGAAAACGGGGTGGCATTTTTGATTATTTTTGCATTTTATTTCATTTACGTGCAGCTACATTACGGATTAGACAATTTTAAAGCATTTAGCCCTGTAGTAACCATCGGGACTTTTGACGGTGTGCATCTCGGGCACCGGGAAGTGATTGAAGAGCTCCGAAGGATCACCCATGAAACCGGAGGGGAATCTGTTGCGTTTACCTTTTTCCCGCATCCGCGAATGGTGGTTTCGCCGGAGGAAGATTCACTCCGGCTGTTGTCGACGAAGGAGGAGAAGATTGGACTGCTGGAGGAATTGGGTTTGGATCATTTGGTTATCTATCCCTTCACCAGTGAGTTTGCCAAACTTTCACACACCGATTTTGTGAAGGATGTTCTAGTTGACCGGATGCATCTGGTTAAGCTGGTTACCGGTTACGACCATAAGTTTGGTCACGACCGGAAGGGGGATTTTCAGGCCTTGCAGCATCTGGGGCAAATGTTTGGATTTGAAGTGGAGCAGTTGAGTCCGCTTTTGGTGGAGAATGTGACGGTCAGCTCCACCAAAATCCGGCAGGCCCTCGAAACAGGAGATATTGGCAGGGCCAATCATTTTCTGGGATACGACTATCTGCTGAAAGGCAAAGTGGTGGAAGGCCGGCGGCTGGGAAGGGAACTTGGTTTCCCTACCGCAAATATTCTGCCCGAAGACCGGCATAAAATGGTCCCGGCAAATGGGGTGTATGCGGTTTTTGTCCATGTTGACGGGAAAAAGTACCAGGGAATGCTAAATGTTGGTACTCGTCCCACCGTAAATAGCAATGTGGATCACAGGAGTATCGAAGTAAATATCTTCGGTTTCTCCGCCGATATTTATGGATGTGATATTGCCGTGAGTTTCGTGGAACGAATTCGGGATGAAGTAAAATTTGAGGGTTTAGATAAGCTCAGGGAGCAACTCGAAAAGGATAAAACAAGAACATTGTCTATATTTGCAAAATAAATTTGATATTTAAAAACTGATCAGCAGGAAGTTGATTCAAACTCACATAAAATGAACGATTACAAGGTACAGGACATCTCCCTGGCGGCATTCGGACGCAAAGAGATCGAAATTGCAGAGAAAGAGATGCCGGGATTGATGGCACTGCGTGCAAAATACGGGCAGGAAAAACCTTTGAAAGATGTTAGAATCATGGGTTCTCTGCACATGACCATCCAGACAGCCGTGCTGATTGAGACCCTGACAAATTTAGGTGCCAATGTAAGATGGGCCTCCTGTAATATATTTTCCACCCAGGATCATGCGGCAGCAGCCATCGCGGCAGCAGGAATTCCCGTTTTTGCCTGGAAGGGGGAGAGTCTGGAAGCTTACTGGTGGTGTACGGAGCGTGCGCTTGATTTCGGGGACGGATTGGGACCTCAGTTGATCGTAGACGACGGAGGTGATGCCACCATGATGGTTCACCTCGGGTATGCTGCGGAGAAGAATCCAGCTTTGTTGGATGGAACAACTGACGGGGAGGATGAAAGACAACTCTATCTGGCCCTGAAAAAAATAGTGAAAGAGACCCCATCGCGCTGGAGCAATGCGATCGAGGAGATCAAGGGGGTCTCGGAGGAGACCACCACCGGTGTACACCGGCTTTACCAGATGATGGAACGGGGCGAGCTGATGTTTCCTGCCATCAACGTAAATGACTCCGTCACCAAGTCGAAATTTGACAATCTTTACGGTTGCAGGGAGTCGCTGGCAGATGGGATCAAGCGGGCCACGGATGTGATGGTGGCCGGTAAAGTTGTATTGATCTGTGGATATGGAGATGTAGGTAAGGGATGTGCCCGTTCACTCAGGGGCTATGGAGCCCGCGTGATTGTTACTGAAATTGATCCGATCTGTGCCCTGCAGGCAGCCATGGAGGGCTTTCAGGTGGCGACTATCGAAGATGTGGTTGGGGAGTGCAATATTTTTGTCACCACCACAGGAAACAAGGATATTATCACTGCGGAGCATCTGGCTGCGATGCCAGATCAGGCGATTGTATGCAACATTGGCCATTTCGACAATGAGATTCAGGTGAACCGACTGGAAAAATGGACAGGTATTCAGAAAATAAACATCAAACCTCAGGTAGACAAATACTTATATCCAGACGGTCATGCCATTTTCCTTCTGGCGGAAGGTCGGTTGGTGAACCTTGGATGTGCCACAGGACATCCCTCCTTTGTGATGAGCAACTCCTTTACCAACCAGACGCTGGCACAACTTGAGCTGTGGAACAACCAATATGAGATTGGTGTCTACAGACTGCCCAAACGGTTGGATGAAGAGGTTGCCAGATTGCACCTTGCTCAATTGGGGGTGAAGCTGACTACCCTGACAACGGAACAGTCTGAATATTTGGGAATTCCGAAAGAGGGGCCGTACAAGGCGGAGCACTACCGGTACTAAAAAGAGATAAGATTAAGATATAAGAAATGAGAGATAAGATGCCTCCTATCTTATATCTCCTATCTTATATCTCATGTCTTATATCTTATCTCTCAGTTATGTACCCATATCCTGTTATCCAGCACGGTGACTGCATATTGTTTCAGGTTTCTTGTGGAGGGTCCCTTGACTGGATAGCCGCCATTGTAGAGAATGTACTGGGAACCACAGACCTTGCAGGTGGCGATGGGATTGCTGCTTTGGATGATCCCCGTTTTACCGGGATTGGTTTCTACGATACTGAGTGTGGTCCCTTCCAGCGGACAACAGGCATCGTAGGCATAATAGTTCTGGTCGCTAACGCAAATCACAATTAAACCGTCATAACCGACTCCGGGAAAGGTCATCGAGTTGCCTGGAATCATCAGGTTGTTGTAATTGACCAGAGAGATGTACTGATCCACTTTCACGTAGGGAACAAAGTTATTCTGGTTGCTGGAGCAAGCGAGTAGGCCAATCACCAATGACAGAAACAAAGTGGAGGAGAGGGTTCTGGTTTTCAGGTTATTTGAAGAGCTATCTAAATTTTCCATGTTGTAAAAATAGTAAAAAGGTTGAAGGTATCGGTATCCGCAATTACTTCCTCTGGAAGAGGTTGCCGGAAGTTGTAAATTTCGAAATTATTTGTGAAGGATTGAAAAAAATTGTGTCTCAATTTGTAAATTAAAAAAGAATATTTTTACATTTGTGAGATATCGAATATAGGGAAGAGCTCCGAGGTTTGGAGTTCTTCTGTTTTTTTATGTATAATATCTGAAAATAGACCACTAGAATGACCAAAGCTACTTATATCTCTGCAGAAGGTTTGAAAAAACTGAAGGGAGACCTTGATCGCATGCTCAATATCGAAAGACCAGCCATTTCCAAACTGATCGGTGAAGCCATTGAAAAGGGAGATATCTCTGAAAATGCGGAGTATGATGCGGCCAAGGATGCACAGGGTATGCTTGAGGCAAAGATTGCCGTGCTGCAGGATCAGATTGCCAATGCCAGGATCATTGATCAATCCAAAATTGAAACGGATGTGGTACAGATCATGAACAAAGTCACGATCAAGAACGTGAAAAACAATGCTGTAATGGTTTATACGATCGTCTCTGACCATGAATCAGATCTCAAAATGGCTAAAATCAGCGTTAGCACACCGATAGCCAAGGGATTGCTTGGGAAAAAAATCGGGGATGTAGTCGAGATTCAGGTTCCTTCCGGAGTGATTCCATTTGAAATCATCAACATCGAACTTGGACAGTAATTTCTCTGATCATGGCCTCCATTTTTTCCAAAATCGCTGCGGGAGAGATTCCTTCCTATAAAGTCGCCGAGAATACGGACTATCTTGCTTTTCTGGATATTTTCCCACTAACGAGGGGGCATGCGCTGGTCATTCCCAAAAAAGAGGTGGATTATCTTTTTGATCTGGACCAGGAAACCTATGCTGGGCTGATGGAATTTGCGCGGAAGGTTGCGCTAGCCATTGGGGAAGTTATTCCATGTAAACGTGTGGGAGTTGCCGTGTTAGGATTGGAAGTTCCTCATGCGCACATTCATCTGGTACCGTTGAACAGTGAAAACGACATTGATTTTTCCAGGCCCAAGTTGCAGTTTTCTCAGGAGGAGTTTGCCGCTACCGCGAAGTTGATTGCCGCAGCTGTTTAATCTCATTTCTGTTTTCAGTTGAAGTTTCATTTTGCCGGTTCAAAGATGATCTGCATGAAAGGGTGCAGCCTGAATTTCTTTTACCTCTTGCCAGTTATCCTACTCCATTGAATTTATCATTATCCCGCATATTTTTCAATGTGCAACTTTTTCTCCTTTCCGTCCGATCCCATCCTTGGTTCTTTTTCCATTAGCTATCGCGGACGGTGGTCTTTGATTATTCGCTCTTCTACCAAAATACCGCCGCTATGCGGCTTGCATTACTGCAATATAATCACCTCGGTCAAAAAAGATGCAAGACGCGGCATACCGTGTCTCTACTGGCCCAACCCTCATTTCTTAACTCTTCACGCAATTCTCAACTCTTCACTCTTAGTTCTTCACTCTTCACTAATTCCCTTCGTCCCCCAGTCCTCCCGGTCGTCCGCCTCATTTAACGCGGTCCGGGTTTTTACGCACGAAATCTTCCCAGTTTTTTGCACCTTTTTCTGAAATGGGATTCTTCATCTGAAGGTAATGACAAACGGCAGCTGCCAGACCGTCGGTAGCATCCAAATCTGATGGCATGATGGTCATTCCAAACATTTGTTTGAGGAAATAGGCGACCTGTTCCTTGGAAGAGGCTCCGTTACCGGTGATGGCCTGTTTGATGCGAAGCGGTGCATATTCGAAGATGGGAACATTTCTGTAAAGAGAAGCCGCCATGGCCACTCCCTGTGCCCTGCCCAATTTCAGCATGGACTGTATATTTTTGCCGAAGAAAGGAGCTTCCAGAGCGGTTTCATCCGGTTTATATTCGTCGACCAGGTAAAGGGTTCTGTTGAAAATGTGGTTGAGTTTCTGGTAGTGTCCAATAAACCCGGAAGTTTTTACCACTCCCAGAGCGACAATGTTCACCTTGTTTTCTTCGATCCGGATGACTCCGTAACCCATGATGTTTGTTCCGGGGTCGATGCCCAGAATGGTCTTGTTGATGGCCAATTCTTTTTCGAACAAATTTAACCGAAAATTCAGTTGAAAAGACACCTATTTTGAAAGAAGCGACCTACAATAACATAATTAATGGTTCAGTGTTTGATTTTTTTTATCATATCAATGTTGTTAACAAGTTTTCAACAAGTTTTCAACAATTGAATGAATTTTATTTATATATTTCGTGCTTGAAAGTGGCCCTGATTGAATTGGGACGGATTCCGATTGTTGGAGTTCACCCCGGTGAAATTTTATAACAAGTCTGAAAGGGTAACATTTTTGTCATTTGAATGTTATCTTAAGTGAGGATTGTATTTTTTTTGTAAATCGGGGTAACTTTGTAACATAAAATTGTATTAACTATAACAGTGCAGTCCTGGATACAAAGAGCATTTTGACAGTTTTGGACCTAGCATACAAAATATAATGAACCTACCTGATATATGGTTGAGATAAAAGTATTAAAGAATGCCTCCCTTAAAGTTTTATCTGCTTGTAAGGTATTGGGAACCACTATATTGATTATGTTGTCTGCTTTCTCACAGGGAGCAGGGCTGTCGGCATATGAAAATTCATTTAAGTCATTTTTAGAAAATTCAGGAAACGAAAGCACCCATTTTTCTGCTGACCTAAATTCAGTAGAATCGGATTATGTTCTGCATTCATCCCCAAATATTCCATTTCCGGCACCAGTTGATTTGACAGTTTGTGCCGGATCTCCTGCTACTTTCACGGCTACTGCGGGTTTATTTTCCTATCAATGGTGGGAGAGTACCGATGCAGGTGCATCATGGTTTCCAAGGGCAGATTTCGCTCAGACGCTCACAATTCCTTCGGCAACGGTTGCGATGTCTGGCCATTGGTTCAGGTGTCGGGTTGATGGGATTTGGGATGGGTCGGCTATTTTAACAGTTAATCCTTTGCCAACGCTATCCAGTGTTTTAAATCCTCCCGCCATATGCAGCAATGCATTTTTCAGTTATACACCTACCAGTGCCACAGCCGGAACTACTTTTTCATGGTTCAGGGCTGCGATAGGAGGGATTTTAAATCCGGCTGCAAGCGGATCCTTTAATCCCAATGAGCCATTAAACAATACCACTACAGCGCCCATTACAGTTACCTATGCCTATTCACTGACTGCCAATGGGTGCACCAATCCATCGCTTTTTAATGTGAAGGTGATCGTCAATCCCACTCCTCAACTTACGAGTACCTTGAATCCGGCGGCTATCTGTAGTGGCACAGCCTTTAGTTACATGCCGACCAGTTCTACCACAGGTACGATCTTTAACTGGAGCCGGGCAGTGGTTGCCGGCATCAGCAATGTTGCCGGGGCGGGTACAGATAATCCGAATGAGATTCTTGTCAATACCACTGCTTCTCCAGTCAGTGTTGTTTATGCCTACACACTGGTTGCCAACGGATGCAGCAATTCATACAATGTGACGGTTGTAGTCAATCCTACTCCTGCCTTGAGTAGTTTGCTGGCACCTCCCGATATTTGCAGTGGCAGCACCTTTAGCTATAACCCTACCAGTGCGACTCCCGGCGCTTCATTTGCCTGGAGCAGGGCTGTAGTCGCCGGCATCAGCAATCCATCCGCCAGTGGAGCGGGCAATCCGAACGAGGCGCTTGTCAACACAGGGGCGATTCCTGTCAACGTTACCTACATCTACTCAGTGTCTGCAAACGGTTGTAACAATCCAACCAATTTTAGTGTGGTAGTAACGGTGAATCCGTCTCCGACCTTGACCAGTAGCCTCTCTCCTCCCGCGATTTGCAACAACGCATTCTTCAGTTATACCCCCAACAGTTCGACTGCAGGGGTTACCTTTGCATGGAACCGGGTTACCGTACCCGGGATCAGCAACGGTGCGGCGAGCGGTACTGGAAATCCTAACGAGCCTCTGACCAATTCGACCGCCTCACCTGTCAACGCAACTTATGTATATACCCTAAGTGCCAACGGTTGCACCAACCCGACCACCTTCGGGGTGGTGGTTGCCGTGAATCCTGCTCCTGCCTTGACCAGTAGTGCATCACCTCCACCAGTTTGCAGCGGAACAGCTTTCAGTTACACTCCGACCAGTTCCACGGCAGGTACAACCTATGCCTGGAGTCGCGCGGCAGTTGCGGGTATCAGCAATGCGGTAGCCAATGGCACCGACAATCCCAATGAGGTATTGGTAAACACTACCTCTTCACCGGTTACAGTGACCTATGTTTATACGTTGAATGCTGCTGGTTGCACGAGTACAGCCAATGTTTTGGTAAGCGTAAATCCAACACCAACATTAAGCAGCACTTTGACACCTCCATCCATATGCAGTGGAGGTGTATTTAGCTATAACCCTACCAGTTTGACTGCAGGAGCTTCGTTTGGATGGAGTAGGGCGGTTGTTGCAGGCATCAGCAATGGATCAGCCAGTGGAACTGGAAATCCAAATGAATCTCTGATTAGTAACAGCGCATTGCCGGTGGTGGTTAGTTACGTATATTCCGTTTCAGCGAATGGTTGCAGCAATCCCGTAACCTACAATGTAGCGGTTACGGTTAATCCGACACCTACCCTGACGAGTCAATTAGCGCCCCCCTCAATCTGTAGTGGAACGGTGTTTAGTTACTCTCCTGCCAGCGGAACTGCGGGAACTACTTTCTCCTGGAGCCGTGCAGTTGCCGCGGGCCTGAGCAATGCCTCCTCAAGCGGTTTAGGCGACCCGAACGAAATATTGAACAACACGACAACGGCTCCGGTTAATGCAACCTATGCTTTTACCTTGAGTGCGAACGGGTGTGCCAATCCCGTGGGTTACAGCGTCGTGGTTGCTGTTAATCCTGTTCCTGTATTGACTAGTGGCCTGAATCCTCCGGACATATGCAGTGGAACTTCATTTAGCTATGCCCCAGTCAGCTCTACTGCCGGAACAACTTTTACCTGGGTTAGGTCTGTTGTTGCCGGGATTAGCAATTCTGCCTCAGCAGGTTCAGACAATCCAAATGAAGTGCTGATCAATACGACCTCCTTGCCAGTCAATGTTACCTATGTATATACATTAACCGCAAACGGGTGCAGCAATAATCAGAATGTTATTGTAAAAGTAAATCCGACACCGGCACTTACCAGTATTTTGAATCCGCCAGGACTTTGTAGCGGTGCCTCATTCAGTTATGTTCCAACAAGTTCCACTGCAGGGGCTTCCTTTGCCTGGACCCGTGCTATAATAGCTGGGATCAGTAATCCGTCATCCAGTGGTTTTGGAAATCCGAACGAAACGCTGATCAATACTTCCATCAATCCTGTTGTCGTGACGTATGTTTATACTGTCACTGCCAATGGTTGTTCCAGTTCTTCCATCCCAGTAACAGTTACAGTAAATCCATCTCCCGTACTCAATACAAGTTTAACTCCTCCGGCTATTTGCAGCGGAACAACATTTAGCTATGCTCCTTCCAGTGCGACTGCAGGTACAGTCTTCAACTGGAGTCGGGCAGCAGTTTCGGGGATTAGCAATGTTGCGGCCAGTGGTACGGATAATCCCAATGAAAACCTAGTCAATATTACGAGTTCTCCTGTTACCGTAACCTATGTTTACACGCTTGTCGCCAATGGTTGCGGCAATGTGCAAAATGTTGCGGTAGTGGTCAATCCGACTCCGGTTTTAAGCAGCACCTTGACTCCGGCTGCGTTCTGCAGTGGAACAGTATTCAGTTATGCTCCCGCCAGCGTTACAGCTGGTGCAACTTATGGATGGAGTCGGGCAGCTGTAGCAGGTATCAGCAATGCGGCCTCAAGTGGGTTGAACAATCCAAATGAGACCTTGGTCAGCACGAGTATTACACCAGTAGTGGTTACCTATGTGTATACGATTGGGGCCAATGGATGCAGCAATTCACAAAATGTGACCGTTACTGTCAATCCATCCCCAACTTTGACCAGTCTATTGGCACCACCTGCTATATGTACCGGTTCAGCATTCAGTTATACACCAACAAGTTCGACTGCAGGGACTGCTTTCGGCTGGAGTAGGACGGTGGTTCCTGGTATCACCAACGCTGCTTCAAGTGGTTTCGGCAATCCGAATGAGCCATTGAACAACTCAACAGCATCACCGGTAAGTGCGACTTACGATTATACCCTAAGTGCCAACGGATGCACCAATCTTACCATTTACCATGTGGTTGTAGCCGTTAATCCAACGGCAGTTCTGTCGAGTAGTCTGACTCCTCCGGATATTTGCAGCGGAAGTTCATTTATATACATCCCAACAAGTACTACACCCGGAACTACTTTCAACTGGAGCAGGGCCGTGGTATCAGGAATCAGCAATGTTTCTGCAACCGGTACCGATAACCCGAACGAGATCCTTACCAACGTCAGCAGTGCTCCTGTTTTTGTGACCTACGTATATACTTTGAACGCTGGAGGTTGCAGCAGCACTTTCAACGTGGTAGTGAAAGTCAATCCTGCCCCGGTTCTGAGCAGTTCGTTGGCTCCTCCAGCCATCTGCAGTGGGACACTGTTTTCCTATATTCCCTCAAGTGCTACTTCCGGGGCTACTTTTTCCTGGAGCCGGGCAGCTGTCGCCAACATCAGCAATGTTGCAGCGAGTGGTATAGGAAATCCGAATGAGACGTTGTTAAATACGGGTATTGTACCTGTGACGGTTACTTATGTCTATACAGTGGCTGCAAATGGGTGCAGCAGTTCGCAAAATGTTATTGTGACTGTCAATCCCACTCCAACATTGACGAGTCTTTTGGCCCCGCCATCGATTTGCTCTGGAACTGTCTTTAGTTATTTACCTACGAGTTCGACAGCAGGAGCTACCTTTTCATGGAGCCGTGGCGTGGTTGCAGGAATCAGCAATGCTGCATCCAGTGGTATGGTTGATCCGGCTGAGACGCTGATAAATACGACTTCTGCAGCTGTCAATGTCACTTACGTTTATTCTCTTTCTGCCAATGGATGTACCAATCCTTTGACATACAATGTAATCGTAGCTGTCAACCCAACTCCGATTTTAACGAGCAGTACGAACCCCCCGGCTATCTGCAGTGGTAATGTATTCAGTTATACACAAACTAGTTCCACTTTTGGCGTTACCTTTGGGTGGAGTCGTGCAGTTGTTGCTGGAATCAGTAATCCGGCGGCATCCGGGTCCGATAATCCGAACGAAAATCTTGTAAATACCACCGCAGCTCCGGTCAATGTAGTCTACGTTTATACCTTGAGTGCAGGCGGATGCCTGAGCACCTATAATGTCACGGCAGTAGTTGATCCTACACCGGTACTTAGCAGTCCATTGATACCACCTGCTATTTGCAGCGGAACTGTATTTAGCTATACTCCTGCCAGTGCGACAGGTTTGACTTCCTTTGCCTGGAGCCGGGGTGCCCTTGCGGGTATCAGCAATGTGGCTGCCAGTGGTTCGGGTAATCCAAATGAGACCCTTGTCAATACGACAGCTGCCCCCATCGATGTTACCTATATTTATACTTTAACGGCCAATGGTTGCAGTAAAATTCAAAATGTAACGGTAAAAGTAAATCCAACACCCACGCTGAACAGTAGTTTGTTGCTTCCAGCCATTTGCAGTGGAAGTGCCTTGAGTTATACGCCGACCAGTGCCACATCCGGAGCTTCTTTTGCCTGGACGAGGGCGGCTGTCCCGGGGATCAGTAATGCAGCATCGAGTGGCTTTGGCGATCCGAACGAGACCCTTGTCAATACCAACACCATACCGGTGACGGTTACCTATATTTATACAGTATCTGCAAATGGTTGCACCAATCCTGTCGCATACAACGTATTGGTAAATGTGAATCCGATGCCGATTCTTACCAGCAACCTGTTTCCTGCTGCCATCTGCAGTGGAACTACTTTCAATTATTCTCCAACCTGCGTGACCCCGGGAGTAACTTATGCCTGGAGTCGGGCAGCAGTGGTTGGTATCAGCAATATTTCAGCGAGTGGATTTGGTAATCCTAGCGAAGCATTAATCAACACTACCGCCTCCCCGATCGCTGTTACCTATGTTTACACTTTGACTGCAAATGGTTGCAGCAATGTGCAAAATGTGATGGTCACCGTCAATCCAGCTCCTATTTTGACCAGCAGTCTTGCGCCTCCATCCATTTGCAGCGGAGCCTCCTTTAGTTATTCGCCCACCAGTTCAACCGCAGGAACAGCTTTTGCCTGGAGTCGGACGGTTGTAGCCGGAATTAGCAATCCTTTGGGCAACGGGACAGGGAATCCCAATGAATCGTTGATCAATACTTCTTCTGCTCCAATCAATGTGACCTATGTTTATTCATTGACTGCCAATGGATGCACCAACCCTGCCACTTTCAATGTTGTAGTGGTTGTTAATCCTACCGTCACTCTAACCAGTAGTCTTACTCCTCCGGATATTTGCAGCGGAGCCTCCTTTACCTATGCTCCAACCAGTTCAACAGTTGGAACCGTCTTTAACTGGAGCAGGGCTGTTGTTTCGGGCATCAGTGAATTGGCTAATAATGGAATAGGTAATCCAAATGAGTCATTGACCAATACCACAGCATTGCCAATTAACGTGACTTATGTTTACAACCTGGTTGCTAACGGTTGTAGCAATGCGCAAAATGTAACAGTAAAAGTAAATCCAACACCCATCCTCAATAGCTCTTTGACTCCTCCTGCGATCTGCAGCGGAAGCTTGTTTACTTACAATCCTTCCAGTATTACCGGGGGAACCATTTTTGGCTGGAGCCGTGCGGCAGTTGCAGGTATAAGTAATTCGGCTTCCAGCGGGTTTGGAAATCCCAATGAAATATTGGTAAACACAAGTTCTGCCCCAGTCAATGTTACCTATCTGTACACTTTAACGGCCAATGGATGCAGCAATTCGCAAAGTGTTGTAGTGTTAGTGAATCCCAATCCAACGCTTACCAGTCTACTATTTCCGCCTGCGGTATGTACCGGTTCTGTATTTAGTTATACCCCTGCGAGTGCGACTGTTGGCGCAACATTTGCCTGGAACAGGGCAGCTGTGGCAGGGATTAGTAATGCTTCTTCCAGTGGTTTGGGTGATCCTAATGAAACGTTGATTAACACAAGTACTGCACCGGTCACGGTTACTTACATTTATTCAGTATCTGCCAATGGTTGTACGAATGGAAGTAATTACAACGTTTCGGTCGTAGTAAACCCCTCTCCGATATTGACAAGCAGTCTGAATCCACCGGCTATTTGCAGCGGAGCAGCCTTCAGTTATACGCCACTCAGTTCAACTTTAGGGACTACTTTTAGCTGGAGTCGTGCCTTTGTAGCAGGCATATCAAATGCTGCTGCAGGAGGTACGAATAATCCAAATGAGGCCCTTGTCAACACAACTCTTGCGCCTGTCAATGTGGTATACGTTTATACCCTGAATGCGGGGGGGTGTAGCAGTACCTATAATGTGACGGCGGTAGTCAATCCGTCGCCAATATTGACAAGTTCTCTTTCTCCGCCTGCCATTTGCAGCGGAACAGTATTCAACTATGTACCCACCAGTGGAACTCTAGGTACAATATTTAACTGGAGCAGATCGGTCGTAGCTGGAATCAGTAATCCGGCATCCAGTGGTTTGGGTGATCCGAATGAAACCCTGACCAACAGTGGCTCTGCGACAGTGAATGTCACTTATGTTTATTCACTGAACGCCAATGGATGTACCAATCCAACAACCTACAATGTAATAGTGCCGGTCAATCCAACACCAGTGCTCACAAGTACTTTATTACCACCTGCCATTTGCAGTGGTTCATTGTTTACTTATACCCCTGCCAGTTCAACTGTAGGTACTGCATTCTCATGGAGCCGTTCGGCAGTAGCTGGTATCAGCAACGCAGCTGCCAATGGCTTGGGGAATCCCAATGAAGCACTTCAGAATACAACGGCAGCACCAATTACCGTCACTTATGTCTATTCTGTATCTGCCAATGGATGCAACAATCCGGCTACCTACAATGTTTCGTTAGTCGTAAATCCATTGCCGGTTCTCACCAGTAGTTTGCTGCCTGCATCTATCTGCAGTGGTTCGACCTTTAACTATACACCTACGAGTACTACTTCAGGAGTAATATACGGATGGACCAGGGCAACGGTGGTTGGTATCAGCAATGCTGCATCCAGTGGGGCAAATGATCCGAATGAAGTATTGGTCAATGCGACAGCTTCACCTTTGGATGTTACCTATGTGTATACGCTGACCGCCAATGGGTGCAGCAACATTCAAAATGTAACGGTCCGGGTAAATCCAAAACCTTTTCTGAGCAGTTCCTTGACTCCTCCGGCCACATGTAGCGGAGTGGTCTTCTCCTATACGCCACTCAGCCTGACCGCTGGAGTATCCTACTCCTGGACGAGGGCTTTTGTTGTTGGAGTCAGCAACCTTGCGTCGGTCGGTGTTAACAGTCCCAATGAAATTTTAATCAATACAACCTCCGCCCCGGTCACAGTTAATTACGTGTATACCTTGTCCGCAAATGGATGCAATAATAGTCAGACTGTTTCTGTGGTTGTTAGTCCGACCCCTGTTTTGTCGAGTGGATTGATTCCTCCTGCTGTTTGTAGTGGAGATGTGTTCAGTTACAATCCAACCAGCAATACAACTGGAGTTACCTTCAACTGGAGCAGGGGAGTGGTTGCAGGGATCAGCAATCCTGCTGCTTCCGGGACCAATAATCCCATTGAAACGCTCGTTAATACGACTGCATTACCTGTCGTCGTTACCTATATTTATACCCTGTCCGGGAATGGCTGTGTCAATACCCAAAATGTTACGGTAAGTGTCAATCCACTGCCAACTCTGAGCAGTTCTCTGACTCCTCCCGCTGTCTGCAACAATTCAGTTTTCAGTTATGCACCAACATCTGCCAATGGGATAGTAACAGGTTGGACCAGAGCAGCCGTAGGAGGCATCAGCAATGCCGGAACCAGTGGAGCAGGAAATCCCAACGAGACTTTGGTGAACACAACCAATGCACCGATCAATGTTACCTATGTTTATACACTAAGCGCAACAGGTTGCAGCAATACGCAAAATGTGGTGGTGCAGGTAAATCCTACTCCTGCCTTTACGAGCAGTTTGGCTCCTCCATCTATTTGTAGCAATACAACTTTTAGTTATACCCCTACAAGTACGACTGCCGGCGCCGTCTTTACGTGGAACAGGCCTAACGTTGCGGGTATCAGCAATCCTACCGCCAATAATACAGGTAATCCGGGCGAGGTTTTGATTAACACAACCAATTTGCCTGTAACGGTTACTTATACTTATACCATTAGCATCAATGGTTGCGCCAATCCGGTTACCTATGATGTGAAGGTGAGTGTCATCCCATCTTCCTTGTTGACTAGCACGCTCACTCCTCCTGCAGTATGCAGCAATACACCTTTCACTTATACACCCACTGTTCTTCCGGTTTTGACGGCAGGTACCACTTTTGCATGGGATAGGGCAGCTGTGGCTGGTATCAGTAACCCTCCTTCCAGTGGCACGAACGGCATCAATGAAACACTGATCAATACAAGTGCCTTTCCGGTAGATGTGACTTATATTTATACGCTGACCTATGGTGGATGCAGCAATACCCAAAATGTTGTCGTCACCATCAATCCAACGCCAACTTTATCAAGCCTCCTTGCACCTCCGGATATTTGTAGCGGAACGGTATTTAGCTATACGCCAACTAGTTTAACCCCGTTGGTGAATTTTGCCTGGACCAGGGCAGTTGTAGCAGGAATCAGCAATCTTGCGGGTGCCGGAGCGAACAATCCAAATGAAATTTTGACCAATACGACGGCCTTACCCATCGTTGTCACCTATGTTTATACCTTGAATGTAAACGGATGTTCAAAAATTTACAACATCCCGGTCACGGTTGATCCCAAACCGACTCTTTCAAGTTCATTATCTCCGCCAAATATTTGTAGCAATACAGAATTCAGTTATACCCCAACGAGTTTGAC